>Ga0114956_1000159_pt1 | contig 42470 bp, 42 predicted proteins | sample MaitaG_FD_87304 | JGI IMG/M metagenome (GOLD analysis project Ga0114956, IMG submission 87304) | Marine algal microbial communities from Maine, USA - Maine_Asex2 metaG | ecosystem: Host-associated > Algae > Red algae > Unclassified | place: Maine, USA | collected 2015-01-05 | reverse complement strand
CATCACCATGGTCTTCATCACCATGGTCTTCATCACCATGGTCTTCATCACCATGGTCTTCATCACCATGGTCTTCATCACCATGGTCTTCATCACCATGGTCTTCATCACCATGGTCTTCATGCGGTTTGCCTTCCAGAGCGTCAACGACGGCAATGGCTTCGAACACCGGCACCCCACTGGTTTCGGCGGCTTCGATTGCGTCGAGCAGCCCTTCTTCAAATGCAGCACCGTTCACAACGATGGCGCTCGCCCCTTCGAGTGCGGCAACATCCTGAGCCGACGGCTGGAATTCGTGGGGATCTGATCCCACCGGCATGATCGTCACGACATCGAACTGGTCACCGACCAGGTTTGCCACAACGTCGCCCAGAATGTTGGTCGACACCACCACAACCGGCCGCTCTGTCGATTGTGCGCTGGATTGAGCTGGCTGATCACCTCCGCAACCGGCCACGAAAAGGGATGCGAGGACCAAGGCGGCCAGCCAGCGCAGTGCGTGCATGTGTCGTGTATCCCTCAAGGGAGCTCCACCTCAAAATGAGAACGAATCTTACTTAGGACACCGTACGCACCTGAACACACCGAAACAAACAGGAATGAGAATTAGTTTCATTTTCTGCCACTACCCTCGCCGAGATGGAGATAGCTATCACCACCACCGATCTCCAGATCAACTTCGGTCATGTGGTTGCGCTCGCTAGCGTCAGCATCTCCGTGCCCGCTGGCGCGTCACTGGCAGTCGTGGGCTCCAACGGTTCGGGCAAATCCACACTTCTCGGCGCACTGGCCGGGCTTCACAAACCAGCGCTTGGTTCGGTACAACTCTTCGACACGCCCTCTTTGGTGCTCCAAGCAACCGAGGTCGCAGATGATCTGCCAATAACGGTGCGGGACACGGTCAAGCTTGCCCGCTATCCGTCGGTCGGACTTTTCCGACGGTTCGGGGCGACCGACAATCACGAAGTTGACCGTGCGCTTGAGCAGATGCACGTCGCAAACCTGGCCGACAAAGCACTGCATCACCTCTCTGGCGGTCAACGCCAACGTGTTCTGATGGCTCAAGGTTTGGCACAGCGCAGCCGTGTGTTACTGCTCGACGAGCCAATGACGGGTCTCGATGTCACGTCGCGCCAGGTCGTTCTCGATGTCATTGCCGAAGAAACCGACGCCGGACACGTCGTGGTGACGACCACCCACAGCCTGGCCGACGCCACCGAGTGCGACCTCGTACTCCTGCTCGATACGACCGCCGTTGCCTTTGGGTCCCCTGCCGAAGTTCTGACCGAGACTCATCTTCGACGGACCTTCGGGCACCGAGTCATCCAGGTAGGCGATGACCTCGTGGTCGATGATCATCATGAACATTAACTACGTGCTGGTTCACGCTCCCTCCGCAGCGAGCGCGAGCCAGCTAACGTCTTCGCCATGAGCGGCCCAGATATCGACGAAGAAGTTGCCGCGCTCCTCAAAGCCGTAGACCAGCGCTACACGACCGGCCGCCGACGACTTGTGGCTGCCCTACAAGAAGGCGCTGGCCCGCTGACCATCAACCAGATCGCAGATGCAGCCGAGACGCTCCCCCAGTCAAGCATTTACCGCAATCTGACACTCCTCGAAGATGCGGGCGCAGTAACCCGAATCGTCACACATGACGACTTCGCTCGCTATGAACTTGCCGAAGAACTCACCGAACATCACCACCACCTGATCTGCACGGAATGCGGCGACGTCGTTGACTTCGAACTCGATACCGCTGCGGAATTAAACCTGCATCACGCGCTCGAAAAGGCGGCAGGCGCCGCCGGGTTCACCACAACGAACCATCGCCTAGACCTGCTCGGCACGTGCACGAGCTGCACGACCTAGCCAGTGAACCACCCACCCGCTGCGAACCACCACCACAATCATTCCCACAGTCATGACCATGGCTTCGAAGGCGGCTGGCAAGTGTGGGCTCGCAACCCCATGCTTCGCGGTGTCCTCGGCGCCGTCATGCTGGCCGCAGTCGCAACGATCGTCGGGGTCATTGCACTCTGGCCTAGCGGCGATGGTCGCCAAGAAGCCATCGCCAATGCCGACGGACTCGGATTGGTCACCGACCGTTTGGGCGCCTCGGTGGCCGAAGTCCGCACCAGCCGATGCAGCTACTCCACGCCCGATGATCCTCAAGACTGCCGCACGTTGACCTTCACCCTGACCGAAGGGCCAAACGCTGGTTCGCCGGTCACGCTGCCCGAGATCAATGTGGAGTTCGAGCGGTCGGTTCCCGACTTCACCGTGGGTGACGAAGTCATTCTCGGCTACGAAGACGTAACCGACACCTATTTTTATGCCGATCAAGATCGGCGGACCTCGCTTGCTTGGCTCGCCGTTCTGTTCGCGGCGGTCGTGATCGGCCTCAGTCGATTCCGGGGCGTGCTCGCTCTGTTGGCAATGGCTGTCACGTTGGTTGTGCTGGTGGTATTCGTGGCACCCTCTGCGCTCGACGGGAACGACCCGCTTCTTGTTGCCGTCGTCGCTGCGTCGGTGATCGCGTTCGTAAGCTTGTACCTGACACACGGCTTCACGCCTACGACAACAGTTGCGCTCGCGGGCACCCTCGGAGCACTTGGGCTCACGCTTGGATTGTCATGGACGTTCTTCGAGTGGGCCCAGTTCACAGGACTGGCCACCGAAGAGGCCCTTATTTTGCCGTTCATCGCCGAAAACCTCGACGTGGGAGCGCTCCTGTTAGGCGGAGCCGTAATTGGTGCGCTCGGAGCGCTCGACGATGTGACAGTCACCCAGGTTGCCACCGTGGCCGAGCTCCGCCGGCACAGCCCACACTTGCCGACTTCGGAACTCGTCGCCTCGGGAATTCGGGTCGGGCGAGATCACATTGCTTCGACCGTGAATACCTTGTTGTTGGCCTACGCCGGAGCCAGCATGCCGCTGATCTTGTTGTTCGCAGTGTCTGATCAACCGTTCAACATGGTCGCCAACTCCGAGCTCATCGCCGTTGAAATCGTGCGTACCTTGTGTGGGTCTATCGGGCTGGTTGCGGCAGTACCGATAACCACCGCCCTCGCCGCTGCGGTGCTACAGCCCTCGGCGCCCGACGACGCCGACCGAGAAGCGCCCAAGAGCGCTTCGGAACCAGACACCGGCGCTAGCCCGGAACAAGCTCCCAAGCAGATTGACTCGATTTCTCGTGAGCCCCGATGGGAAGACTTCGCTCCCGAAGACGGTCAGTAACCTTTACGCCATTCCAGGGCCAGTCCATTAGGGCGGCGCGGTGGGTCAGTGCTTGCGGCCCAAATAGGTCTCATGGCCTGCGCCACAAAACTCGGGCCAGAGGACCCGGTCTGAGCGGCGAGAGCTATATGGCCTATGCAACAAGCCCGCTGGTCCAGGCAGCGAACAGGTTGGCGTAGTGACCGCGTGCGGCAACAAGTTCATCGTGAGGACCCAACTCCACGAGTTCGCCCGCTACGACGACACCGACGCGGTCGCATCGCTCCGAGGTTGAGAGCCGGTGCGCAATCGCAATCACGGTCCGACCCCGCATAAGCGATTCCATGGCATCTTCCACAATCGCTTCGGTGCCGGGGTCGACGCTCGATGTGGCCTCGTCCAGAATCAAGACTTTCGGGTCAACAAGTGCGGCTCGGGCTAGTGAAACGAGCTGCTTCTCGCCCGCCGAAAGCCGACTGCCACGTTCTTGGACTTCGGTGGAAAGTCCTTGGGGAAGCCGTTCAAAGACCTCGAGCACACCGATCCGTTCGAGCGCCCGACGAATGTCAGCATCGCTCGCTAACGGCTTGGCGAGTCGGATGTTCTCGGTTACCGAGCCAGCGAACAGAAACCCTTCTTGAGGCACTACAACGATCTGATCGCGCAACGATTCAGCGCTCGCGTGCCGCAGATCCATTCCGCCTATGCGAATCGAGCCAGTCGTCGGGTCATAGAAACGAGCTACCAGCTTGGCCACGGTGGACTTGCCCGCACCAGTCGGCCCGACAAAAGCAATGCGTTCACCTTCGTTGATGGACAGGCTCACATCTTTGAGTACCGGTTCCCCTGGCACGTAGGCAAAAGAAACGTCTTTGAGCTCAATCGCTCCGCTCGCCGGCAGTGGCGGTGCGTCCGACGCCGAGTCAATGTCGAGCGGCTCATCGAGTAAGCCATAAAGCTTGTTGAGCGACGCAGCCGCCGACTGAATCATGTTGAACAGTTGACTGAGTTGCTGCATCGGCCCGAACATCGTTTGCAGGATCAGAACGAAAGCTGCCACGGTGCCAAACGTGACGCGACCTTCGCGTACCATCCATCCCCCGATTCCCACGGCGAGCGCGGTGCTGAGAGCGCCCGCCATCTCCACAACTGGTATGTAGAAGGCCCCGATCTTGACCGACCGCATGTGGGTGCGGAACAACCCCCGATTCGTGGTTGCGAACCGGGAGGCTTCGACATCTTCGCGGGCGAAGGCTTGCACGACCCGAACGCCGCTGATGCCCTCCTGCAGGCTGCTCAGTGTTGTACCGATCTGTTCGCGCACTGCTAAGTAAGCCCGGTTGGACTCCCGATGAAACTTGATGCTCGCCCCAGCCACAAAGGGCATCGTCATGAGACACAGGACTAACAGCAACGGGTCGAGCACTACCAGTGTCACCAACGACGTGAACAGCAGCAGCGTGGCCGTAACGAACATGAGCAGACCCAGCTGCACAAGCACCTGAAGCGAATCAATGTCCGACGTCATCCTGGACACGAGCACGCCTGCGTTCTCGCGATCGAAGAACGACATGGATTGCTGCAGCATTCGACCGAACACATTGGTCCGCAGATCTCGCAGGAAGTTCTCGCCAACCCGGGCCAGCGTGGCGATTGCCAGGCGGTAACTCACGTAGGCGAGCACTGCAACCACGACATAAGCAATAATCGATTGATTCAGCGCAGTCCGATTACCAATTGCGAGACCACCATCGATCGCTCGACGCACAAGCAACGGCCCCGCCAAGCTGGTCAAGGCGAACACCACCAGCAACCCGAATGCAGCAACTGCTCGGCCCCGGTACGGCCGCATCATGGCCAACGTGCGTCGAGCTACTCGCCCGGCTGTGCGACGATCGAGCTTGTCGTTCTCGTCGGTGCCTCCCGACATCCACATGCCCATCAGCCATCACCCGCCCGGTCTGCTACTCCGAGATCGGCTGCTAACACCTGGCGGTAGCGCTCGTTCGTTGCCAACAAGTCGGTATGGGTGCCCTGGGCTGCGACCCGACCGTCGTCGATGAGCACCACTCGGTCGGCCAAAGCAATCGTTGCGGGCCGATGCGCAATCACAATGGTGGTTCGAGATTCCATTGCTTCGCCAAGTGCGTCGCGGATCTCGTGTTCCTTGGTGGGATCCACCGCTGACGTCGCATCGTCGAGGATCAGCACTCGGGGGTCAGCCAGAATGGCGCGAGCAATCGATAGCCGCTGGCGTTGCCCGCCCGACAAGGACAAGCCGCGTTCACCCACCATGGTTGCGTAACCGCTTGGCAACTTGTCGATGAACTCCGCCGCGCCCGACAGTGCGGCGGCACGATGCACCTCTGCTTCGGCGGCACGTGGGTCGGCAAAGGCAATGTTTTCAAAGATCGTCGCTTGGAACAAGAATGTCTCTTCGAACACGATGCTCACTGACTGGCGAAGCACCTGCGGGTCTAGGGCACGCACATCGATGCCGTCGAGCAGAATTGACCCCTCGTTGGTGTCATAGAACCTTGGCAGCAGACTTGCCAACGTCGTCTTACCGGATCCCGTAGCTCCCACCAGTGCCACAGATTCGCCCGCTTGGATGACAAGTGACAGGTCCCGAAGCACCGGTTCGCTTTCGTGCCCGGGGTAGGCAAACACAATGTTGTTGAATTCGACACGCCCGAGCGGTGCCCCATTGTTCGTCGACGGGTTCGGCAGCGTCGCCGGTTCGAGCGGTGCCGTAATCCGGGGCGCGACGGCGAGTAGTTGGCTGATTCTCTGTCCGGCGGCAGCCGCCCGCTGCGCGTTTGCAACCGTCATTCCCATGCTGCGAAGTGGCTGAATGAGCAACATCACATAGATGTTGAAGCTCACAAGCGTGCCAACGGTCATCTCGCCCTCGAGCACCAAATGGCCGCCATAGGCCAGCACGGCGATCAAACCAAGGTTGGGAGCAATTTCCATGGCTGGCAAATAGCGAGACCGCACGAGCGACGCCGTCAACGACTCGGCGCGCAGATCCTCTGCTTCGGCCCGGAGCGCTTCGGCCCGAACGGATTCGGCACCGAAACCCTTGACGACCCGGATACCCGACACCGTCTCCTCGACCACCGTTGCGAGCTGCGCTGATTCTTGCTGCACGCCCATGATTGCGGGATGCAGCTTCTGGGCGAAGCGGCGCCCGAGTACGTTCACGAGCGGCAGGGTTGCCAAGGCAAGGAGAGCCAAGACCGGCTGCACAACGAACATGATGATGACTGCCCCGGCGACCAGCACGAACTGTCCGGTCGTTAATGGGATCATGGTGATCACGTCTTGGAAGTTCTGCAGGTCCGTGTTGGACCGGCTCATCAGGTCTCCGGTGGCATTGGCGTCGTGAAAAGAGAAATGCAGCCGCTGGATATGGGCGAAGACGCGATCTCGAAGCTTCGACTCGACCATGCGCCCATTGCGGAACGCAACGTAGCGGCGCAGTCCCAGGCTGACCGAGGACAAAATGCCAGCCGCCACGATGAGCAAGGTCCAAAGCAGCAACGAGCCATCTTGCTCAATACCGCGATCGATTCCCTGCTGGACGAGCAGCGGGACAGCAACCCGGCCGATTGACCAACCGAGAGCCACAATCTGACCGTAGATAATGAAGCGGCGTTCCTCTTTAATCGATGCCCACAGTAGTTGCCAACCGGCTCGGGCCGACTCGGGCTTCGAGGCCTGTTCAGCCGCCAGGGTCAAATTTTCTTGTTCGACGCGTGCCTGAACACTCAGCGCGATCAACTCCAAAGGTCGACCCACTAACCTACTGGTCTCGGCTCAGCCAACTCGTGGTCTTTTACCGCCAATCACCTAACTCCTTAGGATCGGGCCAGCTCGGACCTAGGGCTCGTTTCACCACGGGTCGCCGCACCACTTCCGGGGAAGCGCTTTGAGGCCGATGATCGTTCGCGATCCGGGGATCACAACCCAACCGTTCGCCAATTTGGAGCCGACACGGGTTACCCAGCCCCGCCGACCGCTCTTCATGGCGTTCCTTAGTCGACTCGGCGAGCGATAAAGACGAACTCTTTGCCGGGCCGATCGGGAGCGTCGCGCACGGCGACCAGTACGTAGCCTGCCGCGATAAGTGACGCCTCTATCTCGACACGACTTCTGAAACGCAACGTGGATTCAGAAGTCAGGTTGGTGCCATCATCGAATTGGTAGGTCCATCGAAAGCTCACAAGCGGCAGCGCAAATTCGACCAGCTCGACCCACATCTCGACCGAGCCGACCTCGGGCACCACCAACGTGGTTCGTGATTGGTTCTCCGTCCACGCTTCCCAGCCGCGATGAGCTGGGTCTCGCACCTCGAAGACAAGATGACCGCCCAGTCCAAGAGCGCCATGAGCGCCCCGCAGTGTCGCCATCCATTCATCGTCGGTCAAGAAGATCTGCGCAACGTTCCCCGTCATTACGGCTATATCGACCCCTAGCGGCGGCATCGCGGTGGCATCGCCCAGAATCCATTTGACCGTCTCGCTATGAGGCTTACGCCTGGCAATCTCCAGCGACGCGGCCGCAGGATCGACGCCGACCACTTGAATCCCAATCTCGGCCAATGCACAGGCAAAGGTGCCCGTCCCGCATCCGATGTCGAGCACCGATTGAGCCCCTAGCTCTTGCACGATCGCCTGGTAGTGAACGAGGTCTCGTCGTTCGCTCTCGGCCACGTCGTAGAGCACGGCTAGGCGAGGATCAGCGAACGCGCTATCAACGAGGGGCACGTCGGCAAGCTACTCCAGCGAACGAGGCGAAAACCTGAAGTTATTCGTCGGCCGTGGCGAGCTTGCGGGCCGTTGTCAGGAAACCAGTGTGGGCAACCATGCGATGATCGGGGCGAACCGCATTGTGCTCCGGCTCAATATGCCAGCCACGGTTGAGTACTTCGATGGTTTCGGCCATGCCGAAGCCATATTCGCTCAGGCGAGCACGAAATGTCGTAGCCTGAATGATGCTCGGCGTGTACGCCAAGATGATCCCACCACTCGCTAGGGCGCCTGCAGCATGGGGCACCACGCTCCAGGGTTCGGGCAGGTCAAGCACAATGCGATCAAAGTCGCTGTGTGCGAACGGCTCATACGCGCTGCGTATGTGCACGTCGTAGCGATCGAGCACGCCATCGCCCAGAAACTCGGTCACGTTTGCCACCGCTTGGGTGGCGAAGTCTTCGCGAACCTCGTAGCCGGTGATCTTCGCGCCGGCACGCAGCAGGGTCATCGAGAGCGCCCCCGAACCAAGCCCCGACTCCAGAACGCGCGCCCCAGGGAAGATGTCGGCCTGCATCAAGATCGGGCCGAGATCCTTGGGATAGATCACCTGAGCACCGCGCTTCATCTTGAGAATGAAGTCCGACAGCGTCGGGCGCACAACCAGATAGGCAGCATTCTTGGCCGTACGGAACTCCTGGCCTTCGGTTTGTCCAATGAGTTCGGCGTGGGGCACCGCGCCAGCATGGGAGTGGAACTCTCCACCTTCGACCAGCGTGGTGAGGTAGCGGCGTTCTTTGCGGTCGATGAGCATGATGAGCTCACCCGCTTCGAGGGGGCGTGCGGTCATGGGGTCCTCGATGGAGCTTGAGTAAGTTGGACAGGCACAGCAGTGCCTCCGGCGCGATCAACCAGCCGACAGAAGGCGCAGGTCCCACTGGGGGTTGGCGCTCCACAGGTATCGCAGGGTTGCAATTCGTCGCGCAACTCTTGTGCGGCCCCTTCGAAGAAGTGAGCGGCTTGCCCCAAGAACTTGTGGAAGAAGGCCTGCTTACTCCCCGGCGATGCGGCTTCGATCGAGTTCAGTGCGTCTTTGTATCGCAGGTGCTTGTTGCCCGCCGCCATGGGGCATTCGTCGAGCATGTAGTCGATGCCCGCCACGACGCAATACGCAGCCATCTCTCGTTCGTCGAGACGCACCAGCGGCTTAACCTTGCGAGGCAGGCCGTTGCGCGCAGGAAGTACAGGGTGTTGACGGGCGAGGTAGTCGGTTTGCCAATGCAACACGTTGCCAAACAGGACCGCAGCCTCGTCGTCGAGATTGTGGCCCGTCAATAAGACGTCGTAGTTGCCTTCGAGCGCGACCCGGTCAAAGATGTGTCGCTTGGACATGCCACACGCCGAACACGGGGCCCGACGAGCAGCGCGGCTGCCATTGGGCACGTCGTAGCCGTACTCTTCAACGATGTCCACAAACGTGAGTTTGAGACCATGCGCGTCGGCAAACTTCTTGGCGTACTCGCCAGATACATCGCTGTAGTTGTCGATGCCAAGGCCGATATAGAGACCGTCGACGTCGTATCCCAGGCCATGCAAAATGTGCCACAGCGCCAAGCTGTCCTTGCCGCCACTTACGGCGACTAAGAGCTTGTCAGTCGGCTCAAACATATCGAACTCACTGATGGCCTTCTCGACCTGCTGCTGACAGAACCGAAGGAAATGGTCGCCGCAAAAATTAGCGTTGTGACGCTTGAGGTCAATGACCGCAGGGCCTCGACATACTCGGCACTTCATGCACCACCACCAGCGCCGCCGGAGATCACATTGCGGATCTCGACCACGGCGTCGGCATCAAGGAAGGCGTCGTTCGGCACAAGCGTGCCATCGCGAATGACCAGCACCGATGCGCTATTGAGGTCGAGCTTGTTCAGCAGCTTGGTGACGCTCATCGCGCCGTCGATCTCGACGGTGCGCGTCGGATTTCGGAGTTCAATCTTCATGGCTCACACGTACTTGAGGAGGGTTTAGGTATCGACTTGGCCGAGTCGAGAGCAGCCCATGCCACGGGGCTAGCTGCCTTTGCGGGCACGCTTAGCTGCCTTTTTGTTGGCCTTCTTTGACTGCTTAGCTGCCTTTTTCGTGGCTTTCTTTGCGGTCTTCTTGTCGCCTTTGCGGGTCTTTCGGCGCTTACGGCGGCTGGTCGAAGCTTCGTGGGCAACAACAAAACGCTGCCCGGGTTCAATTGCTTCGATGTATACCGGCTCGGGTTCGGAGAACCCGAACAAACCCTTGAGCTTGCGCCACACGGTGATGACCATAAAGACCCGCAGCCACTTGCGATCGCCGCCGAATACGCCGGAGCGCAGCGCTTTTCGGCGCAGGAGAACACTCGGCTTGAATTTGCGTCCGGCTGCCACAGCTGGCGATCAGAGCCGTCGGACTTCGACGATGGTTTTGCCAGCTTTGCCGCGGCGAGCGCCGAGGAAGAAAGCCAACAGAACCAGCACGACACCAGCGATGACGCCAACTTTTTGAGCCGTGTTCCGGGCCGTACCCGCAACGTTTTCGAGTTCGTCTTTTAGCTGCCCAAACTTCTGCTGTATGTCTTGGGGCGTAATATCGGTCATGCGTCGTCGTCCATCCACTCGGGGGTCTTGGTCATCGCCCAGAAGCAGGCGCCAGCAATCACCATGAGGAGCGCAAATACGAACATGTATGGGGCAAAGCTCCAGCCGCCGCCTTCGCAGATACCGGACTCAAGATTGATCTCGCACTGGGTCCAGTCCATCTTCTGGAAGAGGCGCAGTGCGCCAAGCCCAGTGAGAAATGCCCCGATAGTCAGGCAGACAGCCCCGGCGATACCGAATGCGGCCCACTTGCCAAGGTTCTTGAGTGGTTCGACCGTCTGCTGTTTCGCATAGTTGGTGACCATTTCCTTGAGTTCACCGAAGGTGCCGCTCGAGTCTTTGACCTTTGTCTGTTCTTTGTCAGCCATGTACTACTCCTGAGTGGCCAAAGCCTAGTGGTTAGCCAGGCGCGTCCATACCGCCCATGAGTTCCAGATCTGCATAAACATCCTTGAGCAGAGCATCGATCTTTCTCAGGCGTTCAACTCGGGTTGGCGCAGCCAGGATCGAGTACTGATCATGAGCGCTACATGGCGAGCGGCCTGCGAGTTGCCAGCTGGCATCGTCGACGTCGGTCAGCCAATCAGAGTCGGGCACGGAGTCCAGCCGACCGAGCCGCAAGCCGAGTTCGAGCAGCTCGTCGAAGCTCTTGTGTGCGATTGCCAGGTGGTCACGATCTTCGGCTCGAACAATCTCGGGCTCAAGTTCGCGGACTGTCGCCCGAGGGAATGGATCATCGTCGAGCCATTCGAGGACCTGGAACCGTTTGGTTCCGGTCGACATGACTGCCGCCCGGCCGTCGTCGAAGCGTTGATACTCCTGGATCTTTGCAATTGTCCCGATCTCGGCTCGTTCTTCGCCACCGCCCACTTCGCTGCCCCTCGTAATGAGCACGACCCCAAACTCGCGCTCGGCTTCGAGCGCGTGGTTCAGCAATTTTTGATAGCGAATCTCAAAAATGTGCAGCGGCAGCGAGCCATGGGGAAACAGTACGGACCCAAGCGGAAACATTGCGAGTTCACGAGTCTGCTGATCAGGCACGATGCCTTCCCTCTGTCACGGTTCATCATTAGCGGTGTTGAAGGGCCAACAGTAATCGAACAGTCGCGAGCCTCGATGCACTCAGCCCGCTCTTTCCGGGCGCTTCACATCAAGCACCAACCGATGGCGCCTTTCGAGATAGCAAGCAGTCGCCGTTTCCGCCAAGGACAACCTGCCAGGTACTCAGGCCTATCCGTCGAGGCTCAGAGCCTCGACCGAGATTGCAGGCCGCAGTCCGTCGACCATTTCCACGAGAGCCTGCTGGTAGTCGAGATCGGCGGCAGTCGGTCCACCGGCACGGTTGATAATCGACGCAATCGTGACCCGGCGGCCCTGATCGACGGTTCGAGCCACGAACCCGCTCGCATCACCTTGTACGCCACCCACTAGGCGTAGGTCCGCTTCGACGGCCACATCAACGAGGCGCCCGTCGAAGACACCTGGCAGGTTGTGCGCCGGCAAGAACTCCAAGGTTCGATGGTCGTCGGGAATGGTGTCTGCGGTCTGCGCGAGCTGGCTGCACGACGTGCCGCCAAAAGGGTCGAGTCCGCTGCCATCACGAAAGGCAACCGGTAGTTCAACGCCCTGTTGCTGCAACACCGACTGCACGACTTGGCCACCGGCCTGCGTCGAACCACTGTCACCAGCGTTGAAACCAAGCTCCTTCAGGATTAGCTCGGCGGCGCTTGCGTCGTTCACCGCCAACATTTGAAACACGATGTCACCCAGCGGAGGCGACGATATTCGAGTGACGGGGACCAGGCTTGGGAGCTCTTCGTCGGCACCAAGCAGACGATGAGTACCAAAGACCGTCACGCCTTGGTCGGTAAGCTCGAGGACCATCCGATCAATCATGTGCTGCGCCGGCTCTTCGGCGGCGACCGCAACGCCCAGATTTGCGGCTGCTCGTTCGGTGAACGCATCGTCGAGCTGCAGTGCACTCAAAGGGCCAACGATGCCGTCGACACTCAACTGATCAGGCCAGCCGGGTACGACCCGTTGCTCGTCGTACCGGCGTTCAACGGCCACAAATCCGCCGTTTATCTGCACCACACCGGCGCCGACCACGCTTTGAGACAATGCTTCGAACGACGTGTACGTTGTCAGTGGCGGTCGGAACCCCAACGCATAGTTCCTGGACATCAGCACCGGATCTCCCCCGCCAATGACATACACGCGTCGAGCAATCGTGCCGTTGTCGTCGGGCAGTGCTTCGGCCATCACCACGGTCTCATAGGTAAATTCGGGGCCCAATACATCGATCGCAACATGAGCGGTGATCAGAAGCTGGGCATAGGCCGGCACAAGTGACCGATCATTTCCAACCTGCAAAATGGGTTCGCCGTCGACCAAGATGCTGACGCACGACAGGCCACCGGGTTCGGCTGGCAAGGCCGCCAACGCTGCTGCGGTGGCCTCGGTTTGTTGTGTCGAGGTTGCGAACTCTGGTACCCGTCGAACCGTGAACAGCGGAGCAGCTAGGTCCGCACTGCTACTGGTTGGCGCCGCTGTTTGGCGATCAGTCGTGCCCAACTGATCTGCGGTAAACCACGCTGCTAACGCAGCGGCCAGAAGCACAAGGGGAAGAATGAATCGCCCCAGATACGAGACCGGCGGCCGTCGGGTCACGCCGAGTTGCTATCGAGATAGCGGCCTCGAGCAAACAGTGCCGAGAAGGCGGCGACTGCATCGGCAGGCGACGTGTAACACGGATGACCATGTTCTCGAAGTGTGGCTGGTCCGGGGTTCTCTGGGTTGGAAAGCGCTAGCTCGCTCGCTGCCAGAATCGGCGTGCCCGTGCTTGCACTGGCTTCGACGATTGCCTCGGCATAGCGGCGATCTTGGCGCTCATGAAACGAACAGATCCGATCGATATCTTCGAGATGGCTGAACTTGCCGCGTCGCATAAGCGCAGCCGTGTTGCTCTGGATTCCCATGCCGAGCATGAGCACTGCATCGACCGAGTCATGTGCTGCAACGAGATGGAGCGCAGCGGGAATCGTGTCACGGGTTTCGCCGCCAGCCACGTCGATCGGGTTCCCCTTACTCCAGCGCGCCGGCATGATCGCGTCGAGCGACTCCATCAGATCTAGGGGTAGTTCCATGAGCTGCACTGGTGACTGCGCCATTGCATCGGCGGTGAGCACTCCCCATCCGCCTGCTGTTGTTAGGAAAGCAACATTGCAGCCTTGCATTGGCTGGTGGACCGAAAGCGCTGCCGCCGCTCCAAAGGCCGCGCCGATGTCAGGTGATCTCCATGCGCCTGCTTGGCGAAGCATGCCGTCGAAGATTCGGTCGTTCGTTGCCAAGGACCCGGTATGGCTCGCTGCCGCAGCGGCACCTTCGTCGCTTGTACCCCCCTTGACCACGACGACGGGTTTGCGCAGCGTCGCCGACCGAAGCGTGTCATAGAAGCGACGGGCGTCGGCCACACCTTCGACATAGGCCACGATCGCCGTGGTCGCTGAATCTTGGGCCAGCCATTCGATGTAGTCGTCGACCCCAAGGCAGGTCGCGTTACCGGCGCTAATGGTTCGGGCGATTCCGACACCACTTGCGGTTGCATAGTTCATGGCGCCCGACGCCAGATTTCCTGACTGGCTTACGACCGATACCCCGCCCGACGGAGGGAAGGGACCTACGAATTGGGCACACAAAGAAGCTGGTGTCGATACCAGTCCTTGACCGTTGGGCCCAGCAATGACCATTCCCAATTCGTCGGCGATCGCAACGATCTCTCGCCCATAGACGACTCCTTCGGCATCGTTACCTTCGCCGAAACCGCTCGACGCAATGAAGGCGGCGCGGATACCGACAGACGCAGCATCGCGCAAGACCTGGCCAACAGCGGCCGCGGGCACGCACACATAGACAAGGTCCGCGGCCCCATCGGGGACATCGCGTACCGAGGTCAGACACTCGATGCCCAACAATGAACCACCGTTGCGGTTAGTCGCAAAGAGTTTGCCTTGGTAACCGCATGTGATGATGTTGTGCAGGACCGCGAACCCGAATTTTCCGGGGTGCGATGAGGCTCCGGCAACAACAACACCGCCAGGTTCGAAGAGCGGCTTCAGGTCCAACGGGGTGGAGTTTTTCGGGTTCATGTAAGCGCAACCAATGCATCTACAGCGATCGCTCGGCCGTCGGCAATCAATACCGGGTTGATGTCGATCGAGGCAATGTCTTGGCGGGCAACCATCGCCGCGGCAACTGCTTGCACTACGGCGAGAAGCTGTTTGCGGTCAACAGCGGGTTCGCCACGGAATTCTTGCAACATCGCTTGGGTCACGAGATCATCGAGCATTGACTCGAGATCGTGATCCTGCACAGGAAGCAGACGAAAGACAACGTCTTCGAGCGCTTCGGCAAAGATGCCGCCGATCCCGATCATAACGATCGGACCAAACTCCCCTGATCGGTCAGCACCAACGATGAACTCGCGAGCGGCCTGCACCATCGGCGCAACCAGCAGTTCGACGGCGCCGTCTCCAGCAGTTGCTAGGCCAAGTAGTTCAGCCCCCGCTCGATCAGCTTCGGCCGAAGTGCAAATGTTGAGGCGCACCAGGTTGCGCTCGGTCTTATGGGCGATCGCATCGCCGCACAGCTTGATCACGCATGGATAACCAATTGCGTCGGCCGCTGCTGTTGCTGCGGCTGCAGTAGGCACAATGCGTTCATCGAGCACGGGCAGGCCGTAGCCCGCAAGCAAGTGCTTTGAATCTGCCTCGGAGAGCGTTGTCGTCATGGGCGGTAAACTCGGGCCATCCCGGCCAACACTACCCACCTACCAGCTCAGCCCATCGACTCTTGACGCCATCCACCCTGACCCCCGCTATTCAACACCCGGAGACATCATGGAAATCATTGCCGCACTCTTCATCGACGACATCGACATACGACAAGTCGAGGGTCCCGCCTCTCGGATCGATCTAGGTGGCGTGCAGTTTTCTGCCGCAGCCCCCACGCCGTTACCTCTGACGTGGGCGCCTCACTTGGTCGTCATCGTGCATGCCCCGCCCGGGAGCGATGGCACCGGCGTGCTCGAGGTTGTGTATAAACGCGACGGCGAGCAGATCGCCCGCAACGTGCAACCGCTTCAGACGCCGCCCGGCAAGTTTGACTACCGACTGGTTCGTGGCGAGATCGACTTCGACGACTACGGAACGGTCGAGGCTCACTGTCGAATCGGCACCGACGGCCACACCGTGGTCGTCCCCTACACGTTGCTGCCGCCCGAGGCCGACGACTAGCCCGAACTGCGAGCAATCCGCACTGCATATGGGGGGTTAGATATAGGGTGATCGTCATGACTGCTTCGAGCATTGAACAGCAGGCCATCGCAACGATTGCAGGCCTGTCCATGGACGCCCCCCACGCGGCCAAATCTGGGCACCAAGGAACCGCCATGGCGCTCGCGCCGTTGGCGCATGTGCTGTACACCAGGATCATGGATTTCGATCCAGCAACGCCGGACTGGCCGGACCGCGACCGGTTCGTGCTGAGTCCCGGACACGCTTCGATCCTGCAATATTCGATGCTTTACCTGTGCGGATTCGGGCTCACCCTTGATGACCTCAAAGATTTCCGTCAATGGCGCAGCGCTACACCGGGCCACCCCGAGGTTGGCCATACCGCCGGCGTCGAGGTCACGACTGGCCCCCTCGGCCAAGGTTTCGCAACTTCGGTCGGCATGGCCATGGCCGAGGCGCGCCAACGTGCACATCTCGGTACCGATGTCGTCGACCACTACACCTACACGATCTGCAGCGACGGCGACCTCGCCGAGGGTGTCAGCCACGAGGCAGCATCGCTCGCTGGCCACCTAGGCCTCGGCCGACTGGTCTGCATCTACGACGACAACCGCGTGTCGATCGATGGCACGACCGACATCTGGCTGTCCGACGACCCAGTGGCTCGGTTCACTTCTTACGGCTGGCACGTGGTGAATCTTGGCGAAATCGGGAACGACATCGACGCCCTCGAGGCTGCCATCTTGGCCGCCAAGCAGGTCACCGATAAACCGTCGATGCTGGTTCTGCAAACCCACATCGGCACGCCGAGTCCAACGCTTACCGACTCACCATCGGCCCACGGCTACGCCTTCAAAGACGACGAGATCGCCGCCACCAAGACTGCGCTTGGCCTGGACCCTGCACAAAACTTCCAGGTGAGCGACGAAGTACTCGACTGGTACCGAGAGGCCGGTAGTCGAGGTGCAACGAAGGCTGCCGAGTGGGCCAGCGCCAATCCGACACCGGGACCACTCGTAACCGGGGAACCCACCGGTGACTGGAAGGCGGCGTTGCCGACCTGGGAGCCCGGCGACAATGTGGCTACCCGCAAGTCTTCCAATGCGGTACTGAACGCCATTGCGCCTCATTGGCCTTCGCTCGTTTCTGGAGGCGCTGACCTCACCGGCAACACCGGTGTCAAGCTCAACGACGGCCACGTGGTAACCACCGGCGACTTGTCCGGTAACCAGGTCTTCTACGGTGTCCGCGAACACGCCATGGCGGCCGCAATGAACGGCATGGCATTGCACGGAGGAGCCCTACCAGTTGGCGGCACCTTCTTGGTCTTCAGTGACTATTGTCGCCCGTCGGTACGGCTCGCTGCGCTCTCCAAGCTGCGAGTCGTCTACTCATTCACGCACGATTCGGTCGGCGTCGGCGAAGACGGCCCAACCCACCAGCCCGTCGAACATGTTGCGGCACTCAGGTCAATCCCGGACCTGTCGGTTATTCGACCTGCCGATGCCAACGAGAGTGCCGGAGCGTGGGCTGCTGCACTGCAAACAGACGGGCCAACCGCGCTGGTGCTGTCTCGACAAGACTTGCCCGTGCTCGACACCACCAGCGCCGACAAAGTCGCTCACGGCGGCTACGTGCTGAGCGATCCTGGCGATGCGGTCATTACCTTGATGGGTTCAGGTAGCGAGGTTCAGCTCTGCGTCGAAGCTGCCCGCCGGTTGGCCGAAGACGGGAAGCCTGCTCGGGTGGTATCCATGCCCAGCATGAATCTTTTCCAAGCCCAAGACGACACCTACCGAGCACTGACGCTGCGCAGCGATCTTCCTGCGTTGGCAATCGAGGCTGGGGTCTCCCAAGGCTGGTACCGCTATGCCGACGAAGTAGTCGGCATTAACCGCTTTGGGGCGAGCGCCCCTGGTGCCACGGTCATGCACGAGCTGGGCATGAACGTCAACAACTTGGTTGAGCATGCTCACGAACTGCTCTCCAGATAGTCCCATCTGTCCATCAGCCACACATCCCGCCCCCTTGCGAAGAAAGCCCAACGAATGACTCGACTGCACGACCTCTTTGACCAGCACCAACAGAGCCCGTGGCTCGACAATTTGCGCCGCGACTGGATTACCTCGGGTGAATTGGCGAATTGGGTCGACCGAGGCGTCCGCGGTTTGACTTCGAACCCGACGATCTTCCAAAAGGCCATCGGCAGCAGCGACGCATACGACGAAGAGCTCGCCACGTTCGTTGCCGCTGGCGTGTCGACCGAAGAGGCGTATTGGGGCCTGGTCAAAACCGACATTGGTGGCGCCCTCGAAGTTCTGTCGGGAATCCACGCAGAAAGCCAGGGCGAGGACGGCTACGTATCGGTCGAAGTTGCGCCGGCTTTGGCCTACGACACCGATGGCACGATTGCCGCGGCCCGTGAACTCGACGCCGACATTGCCGCGCCGAACCTGTACATCAAGATCCCAGGCACCGCCGAGGGTCTCGCTGCTATTGAACAGACGACCAGCGAGGGCATCTCGGTCAACGTCACGCTGCTCTTCTCACTCGAGCGCTACGAGCGCGTCATCGAGGCCTACATCTCTGGGCTCGAGGCACACGATGGAGACTTGTCGAACATTTCCAGCGTGGCTTCATTCTTTATCAGCCGTGTTGATGCGGCCGTGGATAAGCAACTCGACGAGATCGGAACGCCCGAGGCTGGCGCCCTACGAGGCAAGGTTGCGGTTGCAAACGCCGTGCTCGCCTACGACATGGCCATGAAACAATTTTCAGGCGAGCGGTGGCAGGAACTTGCCGATCGCGGTGCTCGTATCCAACGGCCGCTGTGGGCATCTACCTCGACCAAGGACCCCGACTATCCCGATACCAAATACGTCGATGAACTCATCGGGCCGGACTCAGTCAACACGCTTCCGGACAAGACCCTCGATGCATTCCTTCAGCGCGGAACGGTGGCGCGGACCATCGATCTCGACGTACCCGGCGCTCAGGCCGTGCTCGATGGGCTCGCCGAGGTCGGCGTAGACCTCGCCGCAGTTGCTGCGAGGCTCGAAGCCGACGGTGTGGCATCGTTTGCGGCCTCGTTCGACGACCTTTTGCAAACCCTCGACGGCCGCATGCAGGAAATGCGGGCATAAGCAGGCGCCGATGACCGACGAACTCCCCCGCTATCGCTCTGGTGATCGTCGGCTCGACGCCCAGATCGCAGAACTTGCCGAAGCTGCGGGCGTCGGCGAACATCGCGATCTGCTGTTCGAGATGGTCGTCTCGTCACTACGGCTGAGCCGAGAGAACTACGACCGAGGTGACATCAAACTCATCAACGCGGCACTTAAAGAACTCCGCTATTCGATGGGTGTCTTTGCCCCCTACAAAGACACCCGAAAACTGTCGATCTTCGGTTCGGCTCGCACGCCCAGCGAGCACCCCAATTATCAGGCCGCCGTGCAGCTCGGTGCGGCTATTGCCGATCGCGGCTGGATGGTTATCACCGGTGCTGGACCCGGCATTATGACCGCCGGCGTCGAAGGCGCTGGTAGCGAAGCCAGCTTCGGTGTCGGCATCACGCTTCCTTTTGAAGAAAAGGCCGCGGCCACGATCGCCGAAGACCCGAAGCTCATGAACTTCAAATACTTCTTCACGCGCAAGCTCACCTTCATGAAGGAGTCCCACGGCTACGCGCTGTTACCCGGTGGCTTCGGCACGATGGACGAGTCGTTCGAGCTGCTGACCTTGCTGCAAACCGGTAAAACCATGCCCGCCCCCGTGGTTCTTCTCGACGCTCCCGGCGGCGACTACTGGCGCGGTTGGTACGAGTTCGTTACCAAGCAACTGCTCACCGATGGCCTCATCTCGGCCGAAGACCTGAACTTGGTTATGTTGACCGATTCAGTCAAAGAAGCCGTCGAGGAGCTTTGCACCTTTTACCGGAACTACCACAGCATCCGTTTCGTTGGTCGGCGGCTAGTAGTTCGGCTCCAACGTGCGCCCTCGCCTGAGTTGCTCGACACAATCAATGCTGACTTCGCTGACATTGTGCGAGCTGGAACCTACCAGATGATCAAGCCGACCCCTTCGGAGATGCGAGACGATGACTTCATTGATCTGCACCGCATTGCCTTTGAGTTTGACCGCCGCAATTTTGCTCGACTCCGCCAGCTCATCAATACACTGAATCACGCGGCGTAGCTGCCCACCCGAGCGGGCCTTGCTAAAAGAACTCGGGTTCGCTACCGCCGGTTGAGCGCAGCAACGTCGTAGCCTTCTCGACCGATCGACGAGCACGGGTTATCAACTTCTCGTCGACCGGTAACTTGTCTCCGCCAGCGTCGATGCTGTCACGAAGACGGCTCATTGCAAGCTCGGCTAAGTCCTCGTTGAGTTGCTCGAGCCGTTGCACAAGCTCTTCGACATCCGGTGACACTCCAAGAGTCTTGCACAGTACAGTCGCCTCATGGCTGGCAGAGCAGACATAGCGACCCATCTGTCGCAGCGCCGACGGGCAATCGATGCCGTGTTCGCTGACTGGGCGACTAAGGACCTGAGCGCGCCCGAGCGGGCCGACGTTGTAGAAAAGTACTTTCGGCAAGCCAAAATCGGCGTGACTCAGCGAGTCGGCAATGGTAATTCGATTCGAGTTAGCAGGCCAAGCCCCGATAGCCGGCGGCCAAACATCCTGATTGTTGGCCGCCATGGAACCCGGGATCTAGCTCCCGGACCAAACCCGGTGAGAAACGACCTTGGGTTCTGTGGCCCTGGGCTCGCGAGCAGGTTGGGTCCTACCATCGCTTTTGTCGAAGGCTTGGGCGCAGCCCGGACCGTCGCGGACAAGGAAGCTGTCAACGCCACGTACCTGTCTCTTGGTGACGACGACACTTTCTCTTCGGTTGTTCCGACCATCGCAGCCACCGGCATCGACGCCGTCTTTTTGACCAATGCTGTTGCATGGAGTCCGGACCACCCCACAATCACTACGGGATCCCGCGGCCAGATTGTGGCGGAACTTCGCCTTCGCTCGGGCGGTTCAATCGACGACTTCGTTACCTCTGGTGCGGTCCGCAACCCGCTCACCAAGATGATGCAGCTCCTGGGCGAGCTGCGCGATCAACGCGGCAGGATCGTGCTGCCCGGCTTCTATGAGCGAGCAAAGGCTCCAAACGACCGTGTTCGAGCCTTGCTCAAAGCTAATAATCATGACCCCAACGCCTGGAGCAATGGCCTTCGACTCGCTGCGCCGAGCGGTCGGCTCTCCAGTCTTGAACGGGCTGCACTATGGCCCGGTATCAGCGTGCTCGACATCAAGCGAGACAACGACAGCGCCCTGTCCAACGTCGCAACGCACGGCCCATCGGAGCAGGATCCAGCACTGGATCAACAACATCGTTCAACCCCCACGCCGATCACGGCAACCCCCGCAAGTGTCACCGCCACGATTGCGATCTATCTGGTGCCCGACCAGCGTCATGCAGAGGTTGAATCTGCTCTGCGCAAGTGGTTTACCAACCAAGTAACAACCGACCTGCATCCTCGGGTCAAGATGTTGTCGGCGACCCGGCCATACCGGACCCCGGCGAAATCGGTTGCGCTGGCAGCCCAAACCCGCGCCGGTCACCGACTATCCGGTCGCAATCCAATCCTTGTGCCCGCTGGGGGCCCGGCTGGGGCTGGAGAAGCAGCCTTCACAATGGGGGTGCCCGTGGCATTCGCTGGCCTCGTGCCGCCATCAACTTCCTATAACACGACCAGCGAGGTTCTCGGATGGGCGCACTTCTCAGCGGGCGTGGCGCTGGCGGCAGAGACCGCACTTGAGCTGCGCCGTACATGAGTGTCGCCACTCCTGGACCAAAGGCTGAAAGTGCAAGAACCCCATCGACCCGATGGGTCTCCTTTAGCGACGAAGATCACACCACGTGGCTATTCGATCTCTCTTTTTTGACCAGCAGTTGGAGTTGCACGTTCGGCACGAGCTGTCATGGAACTGAACCCGATGACAATGGCGCCCGCGGCTGCTGTGCTCACGGCGCGTACCTCGTTGATGAGGAAGAAAAGACCCTTGTCGAAGATCATGCAAACCGCCTGCTAGCCGACCACTGGCAAAATCGTCATTTGGTCGAGGTCGCTCAAGACCTCTTCGACGAGGTCGCTGGTGAACCCACGACCCGCCGAGTCGACGACGCCTGCATTTTCTTGAACCAACGGGGGTTCAGCGGAGGGCATGGTTGCGCGCTGCACATCGGCGCCTTAGCGCAGGGCGAACGACCGCTTGACTGGAAGCCTTCGGTGTGCTGGCAGGTGCCGTTCCGCCTCGAAGAGTACGAAGACGGAGCTGGGACGCGAACGGTTGTCGTACGAGCGTGGCGCCGTAGCGACTGGGGCGATGGTGGCGCTGACTTCGGTTGGTGGTGCACCGACGAACTTCTGCCGGGCAAGCCCGAACAGCAGACCTGGATTCATCACCAGGATGAACTCATTGCCTTGGTCGGCGAACAACCCGTATCGATGCTCAACGACTATCTCGCCGAGCAGTACCCAAGCGAGACCACGGTCAAGCTAACTCGACGATTGCTCTAAGCAAGCTAACTCGGGAACAACGACGAAGGGTCAGTGCCTTCGCTGATGCTGACCGAGTCTGCGAGTTGGCACCAAGATTTGTGCTCGCCTGGCAAACCATCACATTCGACACAAGGCTTGTCGCCCGGGCTCAGGAAGTCATTGAACCCGTCGTCAGTTTGCTTGAGTGCACGGGCTTCTTCATAGCGGCGATGGCGTCCCTTTTTCACTAGGGCGGCTCCTTGATTTTTCTACAGGAACCCGACTCTAACAGTGATGACAACGGCCACCACGGCATGCCGGGCAATTACACGACTCTTGAACCATGTTTAGTGCAAATTTGTTCCCGAGACCTAGATGGAGGAGACTCAATTCAGAACAAGGTCGATATGCACGGTCAACACGGGCTTTAGGCTGTGAAGTCTGCGTCGTCGATTGGCGTATAAGACCGTTTTTCGACGACCACGCGTCCGTCGCCGTCAAAGGCCACCGCAGCTTCGCCTGCGAGTAACGCAGAGATTGCGGAACCCGCGAGTTCATTGCGCCAACCATGGGCCAGGCGAGACTTACCTGAGCGCACGAATTCCTCGATGTCGCTCCGAGATCCCAGCATTGCCGGATCAAGGTCAATGTCGTCGGCGTATTGGGTCATCCACGCCGCGATCAGGGTCACCGCAGGCCGCAGGTCCGGACCCCCCGAGGACCGACGAGGCGGCGCTGGGGGCGGTTCCTTATCTTTGGCGGCGGCAATAATCTCGACGATCTCGGCGGCATCGCGTTTACTGATGCTGCGACGCTCTAACCCTCGGGTGCGCGAAACGTCGCTCGGATTGGTTGGAGCCTTTTGTGCCAGCGCCACCACACCCAAGTCCGGCAGCACATGGCGCACCGGGATATTTCGATCTTGCGCTGAGCGCTCTCGCCACGCAGCCAGTTCTCGAGCTGCGGTCCGGGCCCGGCCCCCAAGCGATCGAGCTTCCTTGATACGGAGCCAGGCTTCGTCGGGGTCGCGGACCGTCAGCCCCTTCGTTCGGGCGAGTTCGCACTCGTCTTCGGCCCACCGGAGGCGATCGTTGTCTTCGAGCTGGTCGATCAACAGATCTTGGATTTCTAGCAATCGCTCTACATCGCTTGCGGCATAAGACTGTTGGTCAGGATCGAGCGGCCGACGCAACCAATCGGTCAACCGGTTCGCCTTTGGCAGCTTCACGCCCAACAGTTGATCGTGCAATGACGCCAACGAGGGCGTGCGCATGCCCACGAATGCAGCCGCTATCTGTGTATCGAAGATGCGGCTCGGAGCTGAACCGGTTACCAGTTCCAGAACCTCCAGGTCCTGTGAGCACGCATGCAGCACTGCTTCAACGTCGCTGCGGAAGAGATCTGCGAGCGGGCCAACATCGACAGCGATTGGATCGATCAGCACGAGATCGTCGCGCCAGGCAATCTGAATCAGCGCAAGCTGCGGGTAATAAGTTCGTTCCCGGTGAAATTCAGTGTCGATTGCGTAGCGATCCTCGTCGAGCAGAGCGTCGACGACGTCGTCGAGATCGTTCGGAGAATCAACTACGCGATAGGCGGGTTCTTCAGACACCGCTTGAGACTAGTGGGGAGGGTTCCCTAGCACGGCCACTCAACGTCGAAACCTTTGAGGTCCTCGGGTCGGTCGGCGTCGGCAAGCACCCGGGGATCAAACTCAACAGTTCCCAGATCCCACTCAGTAAAACACTTGCGGACGCTGCGTTCGCCTTCGAGGTAACGATATTCAAGCTGGTCGAGAGCGCAAGGCCGGTAGGCGGCAATAAGGGGCTGGGGGCGCGTTCCGTCGTGGGCCACGGCTCCGTGGCGGTGGTTCAGGGCAACGCCGATTAGGTGCGTGATGACCTCGGCCGTAATCGACGGTAGATCGCAGGACAGCACCACGACCGGGTCAACAGGACCGAGGTTCGCGACCTGGGGGTTTGCCGTTTGCAAATGCCGCCAGCCCGCCACGATTCCGGCCATCGGCCCTTGGTTCGCTTCGGGATCAGGGACCTCGATAGATCCCGCTATCGCTCGTGGCCCTACCCCAGCCTCAGCCAGCACGCCGGTGACTCGATCGACCATTGCGGCGCCATTGACCACGAGCGACGCCTTGTCGGTTCCCATCCGAGTGCTTAAGCCGCCGGTCAAAACAATTGCCCCGGCCCGGCGAATCAGCCCCCGCTTGCCGCCTAGGGGTTCGGGGGCCATGTCGGGTCAAGCTGCTTGAGGAAAAGGTCGCATCGGTCGGCCTCGTCGGTTTCGTTGATCGATCTTGCTGATGTGGCCAGGCCATGAAGCGCTGCCAGGAAGCCTTGGTTGGTCGGATGTTCCCAACGCACGAACCCGCTGCCGCGCCAGCCGTTGGCTCGCAAACGGTCAAGTCCGCGGTGATAGCCAACCCGGAAGGCTGCGTACGCTTCGACTTCGTCGCGGGCCAGCCGGCCCAGTTCAGCCCATGCAGCCAAGAACGTTGGCCATTGCGCAACCACTGCGCTGACCTCGTCCCGGGGGCTGTCGCTGGCGAGCGCAGCAGCGAGTGCATCGAGTGCGGGTTGGGGTTCGCTATTGAGCACCGTCTCTGGGGGGCCGCTACGAGTGAGGTGAATGTCAGACATGAGGTACAGCTTAGGTTGCAAGCGTCGCTGGCCAATGCGGGAATCCTGTGGCGAGTTTGCCTAGTTCAACCGGGCGCGCCAACCGTCGATCTGTACTTGCAGCTTGTCCCGCACCTGCTCAGGGATTGTCTCAAGCGCACGTTCAGCAGCGGCAGCAGCCTCGTCGAACTGGCCGACCTCGGCGGCGGCGTACGCATGTTGCACATGGTCACGATGGCTGGCCTCGGGAAAAGCCGCAAGCAGCGACCGCACGGCTCGCAGCATTCGACGTTGCTGCTGATCTGCCCCCAATGCGGACAGGTTCAACAGCATTCTCTTCAGAATCATGGCGGGTGGCGTTGCGTCGAGTGCATGTTCAGGGAGCACTGCTGTGGGACCGGCAAGCCGTCGGTACAGCTGGGCGCAACCCTGTTCGTCGAGCATGAGTCCGCCATGAAACGCGTCGATCATCCCTTGGTTGGAGCCCACCAAAAAGTGGCCGGGCATCCCAATACCGTGCAGTGAAATATCTCGGCGCCGTCCGACCTCGATCAGCAGCACAGCCAGTGAGATAGGAATGCCGATCCGACGGTCAAGCACTCGGTGCAGCAGCGAGTTATTCGCGTCGTAATACTGGCGTTGGTTACCAGCAAAGTGGATGGCAGGGTCGTGGCCGGCGCCGCCAAAAAGCGACAGAGCGAGTTCCGCCGCAGTCGTTGCATTGCTCTGGTCGGCCAGCAGGTCGAGGCGGGCAAATTGGTCCTGCACCACCATCGACGGATCAATCGAATGGGCAATCAGCAGCGCACCGTGATCGAGATTTCCATCGAGGCGACCTGCTCCCGGCGCAACGAGCGAGGCGAATGCTCGACGAATTTGGTGCACGCAGGTCAGGTTAACCAGAGTTACGAGCTCAGGGGTTGGAGCGGACTACGATCCGTGCAGTGCAACCCCGTCACGCCTTCCTTGAACATAACGGGGTCCTCGCTTTTGCTCATCGCGGAGGCACCACGCATTGGCCCGAGAATACTTTGCCAGCATTCCAGCACTCGGTGGATCTGGGATTTCGGTACCTGGAGACCGACGTACATCTCAGCGCCGACGGCGTCCTGTACGCCTTCCACGACGCCAACCTGGCCCGTGGAACTGGTCTCAACGCCGCGATAGGCGACCTCGACGCAGTAACCATCGACCGCCAACTCGTCGATGGCAGAGCACCGATTCCGCGTCTCGCCGAGATGCTTTCCACCTGGCCGCATGCTCGCCTGAATATCGACGCCAAGTCCGATGCATCGGTCGTACCGCTGATCACGATGATCAAAGCCCACCGGGCGATCAATCGAGTGTGCATTGGCTCGTTCAGCGACCGGCGGATAAAGAAGTGCCGAGCCGAACTCGGCCCAGAACTGTGCACCTCAATGGGTCAGCGTCAGGTTGCCCGCTTGCTACTGGCCAGTCGAGGACTCGCTGATCCTCTCCATCTCGTTGGGGCCTGCGCCCAAATTCCGCGCAAGCACATTGTCCCCATGGCCACCCCCGCGGTTGTGACTCTCGCACATGAACACAACATCCAGATCCACGTTTGGACTATCGACGAGCCCGACGACATGCGAGCATTGCTCGACGACGACGTCGACGGAATCATGACAGACAAACCTGAAATACTCCGAGACGTGCTCGTGGAACGCAACGCATGGTCGACCACGTGAATCCTCACCCCGTCGCACCAACACCCGCCTCATCCGTCACCAGGAGCATGAACCCATGAGCGAGACGCCTAAAGACCGCCCTGTGGTACTCGTGCACGGACTTGGCGGCTCATCGGCAACCACCTGGCAACAGAATGGTTGGCTTGATCTCATTGCGGATGCCGGGAGACCCGCTATGGGCATAGATTTGCTCGGCCACGGTAATGCGCCTAAACCACACGATCCCGAGGGCTATCGCGACATGCACCAGCATGTGCTCGATCAGCTGCCGGAGGCACCCGTGGATGCGATTGGTTTCTCGCTTGGCGCACGCACGTTGCTCGAATGTGCCATCGCCGCTCCGGACCGGTTTGCCCGTCTGGTACTTACTGGCGTGGGCAACAACCTGTTCGAAGCCCGAGGCGACCACCACACCAAAATTGCGGCTGCAATTGCTGGCGAAGCTGATCCCACCGACCCATTCAGCCGCTATTTCACCGACCTCGCGAACGACCCCGAGGGCGATCCCGAAGCGCTGCGAGCGATGCTCAAATCCCCCATGCACAAACTCACGCCGGAGCGCTTGGCTCCGGTCACGATGCCTGTTCTCGTGCTTCTTGGCGACACCGACTTTGCTGGACCCGCTGACCCGCTTGTCAACGCGCTGGCGAATGCCACCTTCTCTGAGCTCAAGCGGTGTGACCACTTTGCCACCCCTCGATCCATGCAGTGTCTCGAGGAGGCACTTGCGTTTGTCGACGCTGCACCATTCTGAACGGCGCTGCGTTCCTTCACCGCACGTAGCGTTCTATCCTGTGTCGCAGTGACGACTTCTAAGCGAGGCCACGCCATCAATGGCGACCTCTTTACAATCAGCCATGGCAACGACGCAGGACCGGGCGAAGACCTGGACCTCGACGCACCTTTTACGACCTTCATCGATGTTTCCTTTCGGGGGCTAACGCACCAAGCGTTCGCTGCAGCAGATCGCAGTGCATTCAGCTATGCCAATGCGTCGGGCGAGTTCACTGTCGGAGATTTCAGTGGCTACATCGTCGAATCACTCGACCATGTCGAGACCCAGGTCTCCCACCGGTACCAGGCATTGGTCGACACCCCTCATGGCGTTCTTTCAAGTCACTCCTATGACAGCGTTCCTGGACTGCTTGCGCTCATTGGTGCCCTACGCCCCCAGGCGACCCGACTTGGGGTGACCCTTGATCCCGACGACGAAGTCGAGTACTCCACCGCGCCGCGGGTCGCGATGCAACTCGAGATCGGGGTCGTTGAACTAACTCCGCTCACTGCCGAAGTGATCGATGAGCTCCCGACTTGGCAAGGTACCGCAGTCGCCGGCGGTGAGCTGTACGCAGGCCGATTTACCGATACGGCGTCATACCTAACGCTCGTCACGCCAACCTGCCGTGTACTGGCGATGCCGGGTCCTGACGTCAACGAAGACGTGGTCGTGGGCGTACTTGCCAATCTGAATGCCACGTGGCAAGCATGACCGACCAGCACCCATGACCACCATGCGAGCATGATCGAGCTACTTGGCTCGGTCGGCTGGGGGCTGCTGGCGATCGGTGCAGTGACCCATGTATGGCACCATGAGCGACTCCGCACTCTGCTGGCTCTGCACCTGGATAAGGAACGCGTTCCCGCAGCAGCACTCACCGTTTCCGAAGTGGCACTTGTTGTCGCGATTGCCTGGCAACTGCTCACCAACGGCAGCGCACTCCCCTTCTTCGCTATCGCGGCCGGGGTACTTGCTGCTGGTTTCATGGTCTGGATTGGGCGTCTGCTCGTGACCGGTTCACAGCTGCCGTGCGCGTGTTCTTTCAGCGAAGCACCGACCACCATTTGGTCACTCGCTCGCTCTGTCTGTGTTGGACTCATTGCGCTGCTTGCATTCTCAGACACCGGTGGTGATGCGGCTACGTCGACCCTCGCTGCAACCATGGCAGTCGGAGCGGCACTGGCAAGCGCCATCTTCGTGACGCCCGAGGCACTCACATGGCCTGCGGCAAGCAGAGCGCTCATGGCCCGCGTCGACGCTCACGGCTCCGAGCTGGCACAGACTGCGGTTGAGTAATGACCACGACCGCCCTCGCTCTGGCCCTGACGCCAGCATTTGTCCTGCTCAGTTTGGTGATCAACCACTGTTATGCGCGCCTCGCTCTTGTCGAACTTACGCTCAACGAAGGACTACCACCGGGCTACGAAAACCTCTCACGTGCCACGACGGCTGCGGTCACTCCGATTGGCTCGCCTGCGAAGTATCTCGACACTGGGGTCCACATCTTCTTGTCTCGCAATTGTCATGCCTGTCAACGACTTGTCGATGAGCTTGACCAGACGGCTCTCACTATCGCCCAGGACCTTCATCTCCGTTACGTCGATCGCCCCCGGCCTATTGCTAGAACTGTGGCGGCGAATCGGCTTGCCCAGCTGCATGAGCAACAGAGTGAGCTGGCCGCGATGGTCGGAGCGGACCCACTCCCCTACACCATTGCCATTGGCCAACACGGCCTCGTGAGCGCGGCCGTAACACCCACCGTTGCGCAGCTACTGCATGCCACCCGCGACGCTGGCATCGACGCTGCCTTCGAGGCATCATCCACATGAGCTTTGAACTCGCACTCTTGATCATCGTTGCGCTGACCGCAGTCGCGCTCGGACTCATCTGCTATCACCTTCTCGGTCGCCTCGAGATGCTTGAGCGATCAGTACAGGGCGGACTCCAGCCCCCATCGACCAGGCTGAGTCGTGAACAATTCGAGCGGCGCTTTCGCACGGCGCACGCCCGCAGCAGCCTTGCCGACGAGATCGGTGCCGGGCTCGTGCTCATCGTTGGCCCGGAACATCTGACCGAGTCCGAGCTGGCCGGCACGCTGGATCACCTGCCGAGGCAAGACCTGATTACCGTCGCATCAGCCGCTGACCGAGACACCACAGCGCTTGGTGTTACCACGACGCCCTACCTGTTTGTCATCGATGAAAATCGGGTACGCAGCGCACTGCCCGTCGCAAGTAGCCAAGACATCATCGAGGCACTCAAGCATTTCGGTTGAGTTCAGCTCCGTGTTGCACAAAACCCGCCGCTTGAACCGAATCTGGAGCATCTTACGAGTACGATCTCAACGTGCGTTTTTCCGATATTGTCGCCGTCGATCAACGTCCAGAACAGGCCAACGCTGCGGACCGAGTTGCCGTCGATACCGACAGCTATCTCAACCAACTCGCCGACGAACCTCGCAATAACGGCTTCATCACCAGTCTGGTAGATCGCCGACGTGGCCAACGAATGGCCGCATCACGCCGCGGATTCTTGCGAGGCACCATTGCGGCAGCGGCAGCAACCACCGCTATCGGCGCCGCCAACTTGTTTGGACCCGCCCGCAAGGTCGATGCACAAACCGGAATCGTGGGTACCTACCCGCGCCGAATCATGACCTTTTGCCCGCCCTACAACAGCGGCGACAACTGCCAACCTGGTTGTGGTTCGTCGCCGATCTGTACCGACTGTTGCAGCGGCGACGGGTTCTTCCGAAACGATCCCGGCAACGGTTACACGCTTTACGCAGGTGGTTGCGGCGACGGCGACATCGCCGACGGATGGCTGTGGCGCTTCTCGGGCAAATGCGGCAATTGCGCAGAGATCGAATATCGATGCAGCGATGGCTATGTGCAGACCGATCAAGGGCCAGCCCCGTTCATCTGCCGCTCGGTTACTGATTGTGTTCCGTTGGCCGAGGGCGAAGCTCCTGGCGACCCGCTCGTGGACCAAGCTCGCGACACGAATTGGCGGCCAGCTGGAGCACTCGAGTCGGCCATCGACCAAGGTGGCACCGTTTCGATCAACGGCTGGGTCGCCGATGGCAGTGGTGCCCCACTCGATGTTCGCATCCAGGCAAATGGCCAGATTCTTTTCTTAGGCAAGGCATCGCTGCCTCGGGCCGATGTTGCTGCCCGCTATCCGAACGCTGGAGCGAACACGGGGTTTGGCGTGAGCTTTCCGCTCCCCAATGGCCCGTATACGTTCTGCGTCGACGCGCTCTCGGGTCTGCTTGCCTCCCGAATTGGTTGTGTCGATATCAACCTCGGTTCCGGTGCCTCGGTTCGGGGCTCGGGAGCTACCGGATCGATCACTCCCCCAGCTGCAGCAACAAACTCCAGCAACGATTCCAGCTCCGACAGCAACACCAGCTCAGACAACGACACCAGCTCAGACGACGACGCCGCTGCCGACGCCGCGCCCACTCCAAGCGAGGTCGTCTTGCCAACCCGCGGGACCACAAGCGAATCGCCCACTTATGGCGCGGTACAAATCATTCGCCGCAGTGCGGCAACGACCGGGTTCGTCTCGGGATGGGCAGGAGATCCCGACACCGACGACGCCGTCTTCATCGAAATCTTGGTCGATGGCCAGACTGCGCTCCAGACTCGCACCGACCTGCCGAGACCCGACGTGGCCAAGGCGTTCGAAGCAATGCACAGCACCACCGGTTTCGCCGTGAGCTTCGCGGTACCCGACACCGCAGTCGATGTCTGCGTTGTAGCCGTGAGCCCCGATGACGGCCACAGGCAACCGCTCGGCTGTCAAAACCTCGCAACGGCCGTCGAGGGCCAGACCGACCAAGACAACGGGCGACCTACTGCCAGTGGTCCAACCACCGCAAGTGAATCTGTGGTGTACGGCGGCATCGATGACATAGTGGTCGTTCCCAAGGGAGCGATCATTACCGGGTGGTCCTTTGATCCAAACGAGCGGGATCGCGTGATTGCCGTGCAAGTCGAAGCGGCCGGAGCGACCGTGACTGGCGAAACTGGTCTGGCAAACGAAAACGCTCAGCGCACCTATGGCGTCGATGCATCCTGTGGCTTCGAACTCGACATTGAGCTGCCAACCGGTCAGCATGCATTGACCATCAGTGCCGTGACCTCCGCAGGCGAGATCGTTGCCATTGGTCGACAGACCGTCGCTATCGCGTGAGTCACACCGAGCGCTCCAATCAGCGGCTTGCGCCACGCTTTCGCGGGCCGGCAGCGTCTTCTCGCTCCCAGGAGTTCTTCGGCGCTGCGAGCGTCGCAGCCATTATTGCCGTAAGTCTCGTTGGCGCCCTCGCGCCCGCAGAATCGCTGGTCGCTGCGTTTACCTTCTTTGCGGTTGGGGCCGGAGCCGGTTACTCACTCTCTGGTTCGGTTTGAAGCATAAACAGCGCGTTGATGTTGCATCGACACGCCAGTCCCGCGGTCGCGGGTAGCTACACCCTGGGGGCACTGAGCGGCGCAGCAATGACCGCGGGTGCACTCTTCGTCGCAAATGGTCTCTTGTCACCGGTGCCGCAATCAGTGCGAGGCATCCTGGCCCTGAGCCTTCTCGTACTACTTATTCTTTGTGCGGTTGGCGTTCTGTGCCTAGACCTGCCCCAGCGGGCCTATCAGATTCCTCGTGAGACCTTTCACCAGTCTCCTACCCGAGCTGCGTTTCGCTTTGCGTTCGAGCTCGGCACGGGAGTGCGCACCTACATCACGGCCACGGCTCCGTATGCGTTGGCGATCGTGTTGCTGCTTTGTCTGCCAGCGTCGTTTGGGCGGGCCGCGTTATCGGCTTCTCTTGGCGCTGCTGGGTACGGACTCGGGCGTTCCATGGTGGTGTTAACACAGAGTTTGCGCAGCGCCATTGCGGTTGATCAGCCAGCGCGTTGGCTCCGCCGCGCGGACCTCGTTGCCCTTGTCGCCGCAGGTGTTATAGCGGTGAGGTTTGTGGCCTCGTGATCGAAACAGGCTGAATCCCAATGCTCGTGGTGTTCTGGCTCCTCGTCGGCGTGCTTCCTCTTGGCCTAAGTATCTGGGCGCTCCTTGATTGTGCCCGCCGGCCACCATGGGCCTGGTCGTTCGCAGGCAAGAGTCAGCTCGCGTGGCTGGGAGCGATTTGTTTTGGGGTGCTGCTGCTTATCTTTGGAGTCGTCATTTCTCTTTGGTACCTGATTCGCATTCGACCCATGATCGCTGCGGTCGAGGCCGGCGACTTTGCAGGGTTCGAGCCGTAACGACGACTAGCGCAGCTGTTGTGCTGACGGCGTCAAGGGAGAAGGAAGCTGCGTCGCACCGGTGAGGGCCTTGTCAACTGCAGCTGCACAGGCCCGACCTTCGGCGATGGCCCAGACAATCAGGCTCTGACCGCGACCCATATCGCCGCAGACGTAGACGTTGTCCACATTGGTAGACCAGCTGTCGTCTCGGTCCACATTGCCTCGGTCGGTGAGATCGGCACCGAACTGTTCGAGCATTGGTGACTTTTCCGGGCCAGTGAACCCCATAGCCAACATCACGATCTCTGCGGGGAATTCTTCCTCGGAGCCTTCGACCGGATCGAAGCTCATTCGACCGTCGACAACGTTCTGTTCGACGCGAACCGTTTTGAGTGCCCGCACATTGCCGTTGTCGTCGCTCAAGAACTCAACCGTGTTAATGGCAAATTCGCGATCGCCACCCTCTTCGTGAGCCGACGACGTGCGATGTTGCAACGGCCAGGTCGGCCACGGTGTAGATGCGTCGCGTTCGCCGGGCGGTCGAGGCATGATCTCAAACTGATGGATAGACCGTGCCCCATGGCGATGGGAGGTCCCCAGACAATCCGCGCCCGTATCGCCGCCGCCGATGATGACGACATTCTTGTCGTGGGCAGAGAAGGGATGCTCGGCGAGATCGCCCTCTTGGACCCGGTTCGCCGGCGGTAAGAATTCCATTGCCTGATAGATCCCGCCCAGCTCGCGTCCCGGGATTGGAAGGTCGCGCCACTCGGTGGCACCGCCAGCAAGAACGACCGCATCGAATTCGCCTTGCAATTCCTGTGCAGTCACGTCGACACCGACTTCGGTACTGCACCGGAACTCGACTCCCTCGGCTTCCATCTGTTCAAGGCGACGATCCAGAAACTTCTTTTCCATCTTGAACTCTGGGATCCCATAGCGCAGCAGGCCTCCGGCACGATCTGCTCGTTCGAAGCACACAACTGCGTGGCCCGCCCGGCGTAGCTGCTGAGCTGCGGCCAGTCCCGCTGGTCCTGAGCCGACTACGGCAACCTTTTTGCCTGACTCGTGGGTTGGGGGAACCGGGACAATCCAGCCGTTGTCCCACGCATGCTCGACAATGGTCAGTTCGACAAGCTTGATCGTGACCGGATCGTCGCTAATTCCCAACACACATGCCGCTTCGCATGGTGCCGGACACAAGCGACCGGTGAACTCGGGGAAGTTGTTGGTGGCGTGCAGCCGCTCGATGGCTTCTTGCCACTTGTCGCTGTAGACCAGATCGTTCCAGTCCGGGATCAGATTGCCAAGCGGGCATCCGTTGTTGCAGAACGGAATGCCGCAGTCCATGCAACGACTGGCTTGGGCCTTGAGTTCGGCGTCTTCGAAGTTCCGGTAGAGGTACACCTCTTGCCAGTCGCCAACGCGAATTTCCGCCGGACGGCGGCTCGGCCACCGCCGGTCGTGTTGCATGAAACCTTTTGGATCACCCATGACTACGTCTCCTGCTCAGTTCTGGCTATTGCGCCGTGGCCATGACGGCGGCGTCGGGGTCAACGCCGAGTCTTTGGGCGGTCTCAAGTGCTTCAAGCACCCGCTTGTACTGGCGCGGAATCACCTTGCGGAACCGTTGCCGTTCGTTCTCCCAGTCGGCAAGCAACCGTTTGCCGCGGCTGCTCTTTGTGTACTCCACGTGGCGTTCGATATCGCCCTTGATGAGTTCAAATTCGTCTTTGGTCAAATGTTCAACATCGACCATTTCGTGATTGACTCGGCTCGTAAACGTGTTGTTGGAGTCGTATACAAACGCTCGACCTCCGGACATGCCAGCCCCAAAGTTACGGCCAGCTGATCCAAGGATCACGGCTCGGCCGCCTGTCATATATTCGCAGCCGTGGTCGCCGATTCCTTCGACCACTGCAACCCCACCGGAGTTACGCACGCAGAAGCGCTCGCCTACATGGCCCTGGAAGTACGCTTCGCCGCCCGTTGCCCCGTACAGACAGACATTGCCCGCAATTACATTATCTTCGGGTTCATAGGCTGCATCGGCCGGAGCTTGCACAATGACCTTTCCGCCCGACAGGCCTTTGCCGACATAGTCGTTGGCATCGCCGGTCAAGTTGAGTGTGATGCCCTTCGGCAGGAACGCTCCCAGGCTGTTTCCAGCGGAGCCGTGCAGCGCAACCTTGATCGTGTCGTCGGGCAGGCCGTTGCCACCCCAGCGGGTGGTGACCTCGAAGCCAGTCATGGTGCCCACCGTGCGGTTCACGTTGGTAATCGGCAGCGAGATATCCACTGCGTCGCCCCGCAGGATCGCGGGTTGTGCCTGCTCGATGATCGTGACGTCGAGCGCTTTTTCGAGCCCGTGGTCCTGGGTGGTTGTGCAGGACCGGGCGGCACCCTCGGCCAGCTCTGGCAGGTACAAGATTGGTTGCAGGTCCAGGCCTGAGGATTGCCAATGGTTTGATGCTTCGGCGGTGTCGAGAAGTTCGACTCGACCGACGGCCTCGTCGATCGACCGAAGACCCAACGACGCAAGCAGCTCGCGCACTTCTTCGGCCAAGAACATCATGAAATTCACGACATGTTCGGCCTTGCCAGTGAACTTGTTGCGCAACTCTTTGTTTTGGGTGGCCACGCCGACCGGACAGGTGTCCAGGTGACAGACCCGCATCATCACACAACCCATGACCACCAGTGGTGCGGTCGCAAAGCCGAACTCCTCGCCGCCAAGCAATGCGGCAATGACGACGTCGCGGCCGGTCTTTAGCTGGCCGTCGACTTGGACCACGATTCGGTCGCGTAGGTCATTGAGCAGCAAGGTCTGCTGGGTCTCGGCAAGTCCGAGTTCCCAAGGCGTTCCCGCATGTTTCATCGAGGTGAGGGGGGTTGCACCGGTTCCGCCGTCGTGACCGGAGATCAACACAACGTCGGCGTGGGCCTTGGATACACCAGCGGCCACCGTGCCAACGCCGAACTCGGAAACGAGCTTGACGTGGATCCGAGCTTTGGGGTTGGCGTTCTTGAGGTCGTGGATCAGCTGGGCCAAGTCCTCGATGCTGTAGATGTCGTGATGAGGAGGTGGCGATATCAGCTCCACGGCCGGCGTTGAATGCCGGACTTCGGCGATCCACGGCCAGACCTTGTGTCCGGGCAGCTGGCCACCTTCGCCTGGCTTAGCGCCCTGCGCCATCTTGATCTGGATGTCTTCGGCTTGGACCAAGTACTCGCTGGTGACACCGAAGCGCCCCGATGCAGCTTGCTTGATTGCGCTGCGGCGCGAGTCGCCATTGACGTCGGGAACATAACGATGAACGGCTTCGCCGCCTTCGCCCGTGTTGGACTTTGCGCCGATCCGGTTCATGGCAATTGCGAGTGTCTCGTGAGCCTCGGCTGAGATGGAACCGTAGGACATTGCGCCGGTCGCAAACCGCTTCACGATCTCCGAAGCTGGTTCAACCTCGGACAGCGGAACCGGGGTGACGTCTTCGGTCCGGAAACGGAATAGGCCGCGCAAGGTCGCCAGACTCTGCGAAGAGTCATCGACAGCTTTGGTGTACTGCTTGAAGATGTCGTACTTGCCTTCGCGAGTCGCGTGTTGCAGGCGAAAGACCGTCTCGGGGTTGAACAGGTGGTACTCACCCTCGCCCCGCCACTGATACTCGCCGCCAACGACGAGTTCGCGGTGCGCCCGCTTGGAGCGTTCGACTGGGTAGGCCACCTTGTGGCGAGCCGAGACAGAGTCGGCGACTTGGTCAAAATTGACGCCGCTGATTCGACTTGTGGTGCCGGTGAAGCACTCGGCAACGATTTCTTCGCCAATACCGATGGCTTCGAAGATTTGGGCACCGATGTAGCTCTTGACGGTCGAGATGCCCATCTTGGACATGACTTTGAGCAGGCCCTTGTCGCAGGCTTTCACGAAGTTGAGGTGGGCTTGTTCAGGGGTCAAGTCCGCGGGCATTCCGTAGAGCTGTTCCGCAATGAGATCGTCGATCGACTCGAACGCCAAATACGGGTTCACAGCGTTTGCGCCGTAGCCCAACAACACAGCAATGTGATGCACTTCGCGGGCCTCGGCGGTTTCGACGACAAGACCGACTCGGCTGCGGGCTTTGGTTCGCACCAGATGGTGATGGACTGCGCCCGCTGCCATAGCGACCGGAACGCCAACGTTGTCGACGTCGGTACCGCGATCACTAAGAATAATGATGTTGACGCCGCCGGCAATAGCGGCATCGACTGCGCCGCGGACTCGATCTAACGTGGTTTGGATGCCGGAGCCACCGTCGCCGGGGCGGTAGAGAGTTGACACCACGGCCGTTGTGAAGTCTCGGTCGTCGGACCCTCCGTTCAACGAAGCCAGCTGAGCCAGCTCTTCGTTGCGTAACACCGGATGTTCAACAACAATTTGATGACACGATTGCGGAGATCGTTCGAGCAGGTTGCCTTCGGGGCCAATCCAGGACAGCGTGGCCGTAATGATCTCTTCGCGCATTGCATCAAGCGGCGGGTTCGTGACCTGGGCGAAGAGCTGCTGAAAATAGTCGAACAGCAATCGTGGACGCTTTGACAACACCGCTACCGGCGTGTCGGTGCCCATTGAACCAATGGCCTCTTTGGCAGTCTTAGCCATTGGAGCGACGAGCAACTTGAGTTCTTCGTCGGTGTAGCCGTATGCCTGCTGGCGCCGAACTAGCGACTCATCGTCGGTCCGGGTCGCGCCCTCAGGGAGGTCTTGGAGCGAAGCCTGGTGAGCGTTGAGCCACTCGGTGTAGGCGGCTCCACTCGCCAGCTTGGTCTTGATCTCGTGATCGCGGATGATCCGACCTTGGCTGGTGTCGATGAGAAACATGCGGCCAGGCTGCAGCCGGCCCTTTTCGATGATCTTGCTGGGCGGGACATCGACCACGCCAACTTCGCTCGCCATGATGACCATGTCGTCGTCGGTCACCCAATAGCGACTGGGGCGGAGCCCGTTGCGATCGAGCACGGCGCCCATGACTGTGCCGTCGGTAAAGGCGATCGAAGCGGGACCGTCCCACGGTTCGATCAGCGATGCGTGGTAGCGGTAGTACGCCCGGATCTCCTCGGGCATCGATTCATGGTTTTCCCAGGGTTCCGGGATCATCATGAGCATGGCCTCGGGCAACGAGTACCCGCCCAGATGTAGCAGCTCCAGTGCTTCGTCGAAGGTCGCGGTGTCGCTCCCGCCTGGAGTGCAAATCGGAAAGAGTTTGTTGATGTCGTCGCCAAACGCATCGCTTGCGAGCAACGCCTCGCGCGCCCGCATCCAATTCGCGTTTCCCTTCACCGTGTTGATCTCGCCGTTGTGGGCAACGAAGCGGTACGGGTGAGCCAGCGGCCACGAAGGAAACGTGTTGGTGGAAAAGCGGCTGTGTACCAGCGCAATAGCGCTCTCGAAGCTGGGGTCAGCCAGATCCGGGTAGAAGGCACCGAGTTGCGGCGTGGTCAACATGCCTTTGTAGACCATGGTGCGGCCCGACAGACTGGCGAAATACACGCCATCGTGGGCTTCGCTCGCGCCGCCCATGGCTTCGTTCACTTCGCCGGCGCCAGCGGTCAGGTGAATATCGTGTTCGATCCGCTTGCGGACGATGTAGCACTTGCGTTCTAGCTCAATCCCACCGAGCAGTTCACCGTCGCTGCCTGGAGCAGCAACAAATACCTGACGGAACCGAGGCATCGTGCGTGCCGAGGCACCGCCTAGAATGTCGGGCTCGACCGGCACATCGCGCCAACCCAACACGGTCACATTCTCTTCGGCGCAAATCCGTTCGATCTCGGCTTCGCCTTCGGCTGCTATCGCTCGATCCTGTGGCAGGAAGCCAATTCCAGTGGCGTATGAACCCATCTCGGGGAGCTCAAAGTCGACCGCCTGGCGGCAGAAAGCGTCGGGGACCTGAACCAAAAGGCCAGAGCCATCGCCGGAGTTTGGATCGGCACCGACGGCTCCGCGATGTTCAAGTTTGCAAAGGGCGCCAAGCCCGGTTTGCACGATCTCATGGCTACGACGGCCACGAAGGTTCACGACAAAGTTCACGCCACATGAATCGTGCTCAGCCGCCGGGTCATAGAGGCCCTGGGGCGCTGGCAGACCATGAGCAGACGGGGTACGCGGGGTATTGGGCATAATTTTGGAAATCTCACCTTGAGGTGTCGTGGTGGATACGTGCAGAGTCGGGCCGCAACGCTGGGGCCCGCAAGCTCGACACTTTACCGCAGGACACCAAATTGGGCCTAGCGGAAACACCTAGTTAATCTCGCCGTAACAGAGCAGCAACCGGGTTTCGCAACTAATTGGTTGTCAGTTCGGCACTTCTCACTGGCTGCGGCGACGCTACTACTCGCGGACATCGTTGCGGTGGGGGCGACGTATTACCATCGCTGCTCATGGATCACCGCAGTAACCTTTCGCCAGCTCACCGAGCAGCGGCCGAGGACTTCATGTCGTTCGTGCAGGCCTCGCCAAGCCCCCGCCATTGTGTCGCCGAAGCCATCCGCCGGCTTGACGACGCTAAATTCAAACCCGTAATCCCGGCCACCGGACGCAAGGTTGCGGGCTACCAGGCCCGGGCCGGGTCGCTCGTGGCATGGCGCACGAGCGCAAAGAAGGGACCGGTACGGGTGATCACCGCCCATACCGACAGCCCGAATCTCCGGATCAAGCCTCAGCCCGACGGAGTCTCAGCCGGAGCACGACAGCTCGGCGTCGAGGTCTATGGCGGGGCGTTGGTGAATAGCTGGCTCGATCGCGACCTGGGCTTGTCGGGCCAGGTCCTTACTCGCCAGGTGAACAAGGCTCGGGCCAACAAGGGCCCGGCGACGAAGGGCCCGGCGCCCAAGGCTCGAGCGCACGAGGCGACAGGCTCCGGAATTGTCTCGCACCTCGTGCACATCGATCGACCCGTGTTACGCATTCCCCAGCTCGCTATCCACTTGGATCGCGAGATCAGCACCAAGGGTCTCAACCTCAACAAGCAGAGTCACCTCAAGCCATTGTGGGGCTTTGTGCAAGAGAGCCCGGGCGACAACCCCGATGCACCTTGTGATGAACGGACGGCGCTCGCTGATCTACTAGCCGAACATCTCGACGTTTCAGCGCCCGACATCTTGGCGTTCCAGCTCATGACTCACGATGTCGTCCCGCCAGCACTCGGAGGTTGGCACGATGACTTCATTGCCTCACCACGTATTGACAACCAGCTGTCGTGCTGGGCTGGCATCGAGGCACTGATAGCAACCGACGCTCCCGGCACCCAGGTGGTCGCGTTGTTTGACCACGAGGAGGTCGGCAGCACCAGTGCGACCGGTGCTGACTCGGACCTGCTGGCACGCATCCTTGATGCACTTGTAGAAGCGCCAGCCGACGGTTCGTTGTGCATCTCAGCAGATTGTGCCCACGCAACCCATCCGAACTACGCCGACAAGCACGACCCTGACCATCAGATCGCCATGAACGGTGGACCCGTGATCAAGGTGAATGCGAACGAACGCTACGCGACCACTCCCCTAGGCCATGCACTGTTCGCGAACGCATGCGAGCAGGCACTGGTGCCTCATCAGGTCTTTGTGAGCCGAACCGACATGGCATGCGGTTCCACCGTCGGTCCCGTGACGGCTGCTCGCACGGGCCTCGACACGGTGGACATCGGCGCGCCCCAACTGGCCATGCATTCCATTCGAGAGATGACTGGCTCCGCCGATCCCGCCATGCTCCGCGACGCTCTGACCGCCGCCCTCACTGCCTGATTGGCGACGTGTACCTGGTACGTGTCCGCTCACTCGGGACGTGTACCTGGTACGTGTCCGCTCACTCGGGACGTGTACCTGGTACGTGTCCGCTGTGGCTAGAGCTTTTTAGACAGCAGTTTGCGTATCGAGGTGGCAGGGGTGGCGAACATGAGCAGCACCGCGAAGAGTTCGAGGCGGCCGATGATCATCAGCGCGGCGAGGACCATTCGAGCCACACGCGACTCAAACACCAGGAAGTTCGACGTTGGGCCAGCTTCGCCGAGTGCAGGTCCCATATTTGACATCGCCGAAATCGACGCGCTCACTGACTCTTTAAAAGGCGCGCCCGTTGCGGTCACGAACAACGTGCCAACGAGCGTGATTGCCAAGAAGGTCGTCAGAAACCCAATAATGCGATGCACGTTGTCGGTTGGCACCGGCACCGGGCCGAGCTTGACGGGGATGATGCTCGACGGATGGCGAAGACGCCGCACGCTGCGCACCGCATAGTGGAAGGCGACTTGCACCCGGAAAACTTTGGCGCCCCCGGCGGTCGAGCCAGCGCTACCACCAACGACCATCAACAACAGAAGCACGAGCTGCACTGGGGGACTCCACAGCACGAAGTTGCCCAAGCTGTCCGCTCCACGGGCGTTGCCAAAACCGCCACTTGAGCCCAGGGTCACAACGTTGAAGGTTGAGTCACGTAGCGACTCTTTAAAGCCGCTGGGGATCAACTCGCCTTCGGTATCTCGCACGTCTTGCAACCAGTTGAGCAATGTGATGAAAGCGATCGCCCCAAGTGTGATGTTGATGTACAAGCGAGTGTCCGCGGAACGCCAGTAACCCTTGAGGTCGCCCCGTAATGCTCGATGATGCAGGGTGAAGTTGACTCCGCAAAAGAACAGGCCCAACACGATAATGGTTTCGACCGGCCACGAGTCGTAGTGACCAATCGAGGAGTTGTACGTCGAAAATCCGCCGGTCGAAGCCGTCGTGAGTGCGTGAGCCACTGCGTCGTACAGGTTGGGCCCTGGCACCAGCCACAGCAACCCAGCGACCACAACCGTGATGCCGAGGTAGAGCTTCCACAACATTCGGGCCGTTTCCGATACGCGAGGCGCGAGCCGGTCCGTCGACAGCCCTGGAGCCTCGGCCGACATCAGAGACAGACCACCCACGCCAAGCACAGGCAGCACCGTGACAGCAAGCACGACCATGCCCATGCCGCCGTAGAACTGGGTGATTTGGCGCCACATAAGAATGCCAGCGCCATTGCGCTCGATGTCGCTCAGCACGGTTGATCCAGTGGCGCTGAATCCGCTCACCGCCTCGAACACCGCGTCGTCTAGTCGCGCCCACGGAAACATCGAACCAAACACGTAGGGCAAAGCTCCGACCAACGAGCACGCGATCCAGCTGAAGGCGACCGAAGAGAACACGCCACTGGTCGAGATTCCGTTGCCAACCGAAGTCGGGAACCACAGGGCACCCCCGACAACGGCCGCAATGATTGCAGTTAGCGCCAACGCCCACTCGTCGTGCGATGTCGAGGAGCCCCACTCGATCAGCAGTGCCACGATCAAACCTGGCGTCAGGAAGAGCAAGGACAGGCCAACGACATGGACGGTCGGCGCAACCTTATAGCTGTGGCGGCCCTTGGCTGTGGTGAATTCCTCGCGGTCGTCGGCTTGGACCCCAAAGCCCAGGAACCCGCTGCGCAATCGGGTGGGACCTCCAAGCCCGCGGCGCGAGATCGCACTCATCAGCCGACGTTTTTCGTGCGTAACTTGCGGGCGACAGCGCCGGCACCAGCACCTACCGCAACAAACGCGGGGTACAGGAAGACTCTGCCGGTCAACATGAGCGGCATGAGTACGCCGCGTTCGGGCCGAGTCAGATCCGCGGCGGTCACGATGCCT
>Ga0114956_1000158_pt1 | contig 42496 bp, 43 predicted proteins | sample MaitaG_FD_87304 | JGI IMG/M metagenome (GOLD analysis project Ga0114956, IMG submission 87304) | Marine algal microbial communities from Maine, USA - Maine_Asex2 metaG | ecosystem: Host-associated > Algae > Red algae > Unclassified | place: Maine, USA | collected 2015-01-05 | reverse complement strand
TATTTAACTACACAACTGTTGCTCAATCAACAGTTTAGTGACAAATACTTAAACCAACGTCTAAAGTGCGAATGATTTTATTCAGCATATCAAAAGAACATAATGATAGATATTATTAAAAATTTAGTGACACAAAAGATTAGCGAAAGCATTAATAACAAGTTAAGTGGCGAACAAGCTGCTGAAGCAGGTGAAGCAGGTACAAGTGCAATTTGGGAAACAATTACGAGCCAAGTTGGTGGTGGAAATATAGAAGGTATCCAAAAAATATTTAGTGGTGATGATGGCGACATAGCTAGCAACCCAATTTTTGAAAACGTTAAGGAAAAATTAGCTGGTGTATTGCAAAATAATGGTGCAACTGCAGAAGAAGCACAAGAGCAAGCTCAAAACACAGCTCCTGAGTTAATCAAAAGTTTAAAAGATAAATTTCAATCAAGTTCAGAAGAAGATAAAGGTTTTGATATTAGCCAAATCGCTGGTTTAATTGGCGGTGGTGAAGGCGGTATAGGAAATGCATTAAATGCTGCTAAAGGTTTGTTTGGTAAGTAAAATAAAAGTTCATCAAAGTCCTCTGTGAGAGACTTGGATGGGGAATAAATCTGAAAGTCAACCTGAATAAGGTTGACTTTTTTTTGCTTAAAAAGGCAAAGATTTTGAACCATTCTTAATTTCAGTTTCAGTTTGGCAGGGTTCGGTTTGAAAGGAGTTAGCGCTTATGAATAGTTAGTGTTTTAAAAAGCTCCAATCGCATTGGTTCTAGTAATAATTAATTGTCCGTTTTCTTGTTTAGCATGTGTAACACCATCTATACAGTTTAGGATGCAGGTATTGAAAATATTAGTGGGTAAATTCCATAATAAACTACCATTGTTATCATATACTTTCAACATATCATAGTTTTTATTTAAGGTAACAAAACGATTATACGAACAATCTAAAACTTCATCCGTACTTTGAATTTCCCAATTTATATTGCCTTGCGCTGAAATTTGTTGAATGTAATCGATATCTTGATAGTTAAGCCAATGAGTAGAATCTTCTTCATAATACAATCCCGAAATTAAAATAGAATTTCCGCTAGCAGACATGGCTTGATTTATATTGTTACAAATCCCATCTTGCACTTTATAGTCACTAATCAGGTTTCCTAAATTGTCCAACACAAACAAATTTTTCTCAGTTTTTACTAGCTTATAGTTTCCTATTTCTTGAAGGTCAATTTTAGTAGTAAGTTGTTCATATTCTCCATTGTAAATATTTTCAATTTGTTTTTTAAAAATCGTATTACCGTTTTTATCTATGCTATAAAAACAAATTGTATTGCCATCTTGAGCATACCTAACAGTATCTCTAAATACACCAAAACTATCGTAAACATAAATGGGTAATCTTCCTTTGAGCTTCATAGTGGTTAAATTGATATTCCCTTCACTATTTGCAATAATGGCATTGCCCCTGCCTAAGCACTCGGGATAAGTGCTTGTCCAATCAATATTTCCGTCTTTGTCTAATCTGGTAAGATAAGATTTGCTTTCAACCCTATCTTCAACTACAGTCAACGGGCCCATATAATAAATTTGAGTACAGTCGTACGCTGAAGCTCCAGATCCAAGATAAACATATTGCGATGGAGCAGAACTTATTACAACAGTTTTATTAGGCTCATATGAACTTACCACAATAGAATTATCGTTTAATACTATTACTTGTGACGGCATTCCTGGAATGTTTGCATAAGATTTATTCCAAAGCTCAACTCCACTTGTATCAACTTTAATCAAACTAATTTTGCCAGCTTCATAACCCAAAATAATGATATTGCCTTCCTTGTCTTCAATGATGGAAATGGGTTCTATTGAACGGGGAATGGTTGTTTGAAATATTGCTTCTGAGCAAAAAAATACTCCATTCTCAACACTTATAGGATCATCCTTTTTACAACCTTGAATTATTATGAAACCAACAATTATGAGATAAAATATTTTCTTAGTCATTTCATAGTTTTATGTTGAACCTGATGCACCTATTGTTTTAAAACAATTTTACATTTCATAAACCAAGCACCTATTCGCATCTATTTCTATTGTTGTGGCTTTAAAAATAATCATATCGTCTTGTGCATCTTTAATGATAATATTTACAACCTTATTTTTATCACCGCCCAAATTTTTCGTAAAGCTTAATAAATTGGCAGCATCACAATCTGGTGTATTAACCAAATAAGAACTTGCAGATTCTCTTCCTACTAATTGACCATCTAAAAAAATCTCTATTGCTGTTGCTCCTGTATCCACCATTGCTTCTGATGTTGCTTGGCTTTTCCAAAACACAACCCTGCCTTCATATTCACAGCTTTCATTGGCAACATCAGCGTTAGGATTATAATTTATCGCATCCATATCCTTGCATCCTGGAATAAGGCAGCTACCATCATCTTTTTCAGCTGATCTATCATAGTTGGTAGCGAATGAATCAGTGCAACCTTCTTTTTTACAACTAAATGCTAAAAGCATAATTGGAATTAACAACAAGAGTATGTGCTTCATAACATAAAGTTACTTAAACTCAAACATAAAAAGCCACTTGTTTTCACAAGAGGCCGTTACACAAACTCGGTCAATAATTTTACTAAATCTATTCTTTAATTATTTTTTGCACGTCAATTAATGTGTTTGTTGAATTCCTAACTCTAATAAAGTACAAGCCTGCTGGCAAAGTGGTAACATCAACTGTATGCGTATTTCCAATTGGATTAATAACCTGTTGGATTTGTCCCACAGCATTTAAAATCTCAATAGAATAAAAATTCATATCTCCTGTTATTGTAAATAAATTAGCAACTGGGTTCGGAAAAATTTGAATGCAATTTTGCGATACATGCATATCTGCATTTGAGATGTTCGTAGCTATAAAACTATTGCACTGGTTAGTAAACGCAGTGCTTAACTCGGTACTAGCAGTTAAAACAGCATTGGAGTCTTTGCATATGCACCTGCCGTCATTAAAATTATAAGTTACATAAGGGGCATCCGTTTCAAAAGCCTTAAATGTGCATTGCTCAAAACTCAACGAATCGCTAGTTAGCATTTGCGACATATGATTCCAATTCGAAAACAAAGTTGTTCCTCCGTTCCAATGATTAAACCCAGCTTGTTGTATGAATTGGCAAGGTTTTAAAAACAATAAATACAGTGTACCTGTGCCAGTAGCGCCACCGCCCATATTTACTGCAATAGTTCCATCCCCTCTTAAATCGCCTAAAAATGAAACTGAGCGAGAGAACCTTTCTAAAGGATCTAGTATTAACCCAAAACCTCCATCAGCATTATTTATGCGAGTAAAAGTCTTTACTGTTTTATCTGCATTCAAGTACAATATATATCCCCAACCTTCACTTTGTTGATTTGCACCAGTTATTAAATCTGACACTCCATCTCCGTTTAAATCGCCTACCTTACAAAGCGCATGACCAAAGTTGGCACCAGCAGAGCCGTTAGGATTTACGCCAGTTGTTAAAGTATCCGTAAAGCCATTCAAGCCTTCTGTAATTTTTACTTTGGAAACTACATTGTAGGTAGCATTGTTTAATGATAATATCCAAATAGCTCCTTTCCCTCCTTCAGACATAAAAGCACCAACAGCTAATTCCAAAGTTCCATCATTGTCTAAATCTCCAAGCATGGCCACTTCACGTCCGCCAAACCTATCATTGTCTGCAAGGCCAGTTCCAAAACCGCCTTGAGTTGAACTTATGGTAACGGTGTTTGCCGAAACCACTGTAGAGTTTGCATCAAAGAATAAAATCTGCACTGCTCCTCTCCTAGTCCCTCCATCATTTGAAGAAGGATTACAAGCAACTAAATCTATTCTACCATCATTGTTTATATCGCCAATTGCGGTTAAACCTTGAGATGGAATGTTGTTGTTTTTAACCATACTTTTAACCATTCCATTGCTGGTTAAATGAATAATGTAAATACTATTGATAGCAGTGGCAGCAATGTCAGGAATGTTGTCTCCATCATAATCTCCAATGCCGGCTACGCCATATCCAAAAAAACTATTTGCAACAAGGGTGTCAGTAAAACCACCTTCTAACATTGAAATTTTTTGATTGGATTGAACAGTTCCATCACTATTCATAAAAAGAATGTAAACCGCACCAGCATCAGTTGCTCCATCATCATCAGAACGAGCACCAACTACTAAATCTATAATACCATCTCCGTTAATGTCGCCAGCTTGGTCATGATCTCGGCTAAATCTATCTCCTGGATCTAAGCCAGCCATAAAACCCCCTGAGCCATTTTCGATTTTCACAAAGCCGTCTGGTCCCCATTGAGTGATTACTTGAGCAGTTAAGTTTGTAACGAAAAGCAACACTATAATTACCGAATAATTGAGATTCATTTGTATTTTGTTTTAGGTTGGAAAAGTATTTGACGAAAGCAAAGTGATAAGGTTTAATGTTGCTGCTTAGAAAGTTAGCGAGACGCTAAAGTTGGTCATCCCAAAACGAATCCTTCTGCACCAGATATATCCAAATTACCAAGCAACATTTTCACTCTTCTTCTTTTCGCTTTCTTGGAATCCCAATAGATGTAAGATCGATAATTGTAATATTTAGTGTATTTGCACAATTCCGCTGATTCTAAAGCTTTGCAGATTTCATCCTCCCTTCTCTCAAGTGCGGAAGAGGTTATTTTAAGTTTAGTTATATAGGCTCGCTTATAACAAGTTTGAAAATAATACTTGGGTAACATACATTGATACACTGTTCCGTAATTGTAGTGTTGCTTAATTCTGAATGTGTGAAATTGTTTTTTCGCTTTTGCCGATAACTTTAAGTATTCCTTTTTATCTAAATATTTAATACCCGCACGTTGGTAATAGCAATAATGAAATCTTTTAAAATATTTTATCCAATTTTTATCCGCATGCTTTTTTTCTCGTCCCCAAATTTCAGCACTCACTGCATCCAGTACTTCCTGATAGACATTGGCATTTTCACTTTTTAAAATATCATCTCTCAATTTAAAAGTCCTGTGCCATCCATTGCGAATTGGTTTATCCAATATCAAGTAGCCCAAGCTTTGCTGTGCATCTTCTATTTCTTGCAGCTCTTTCTGTAACTTCAAAACTCTTTTAACCCGTTCTTCAATAACCGCTTTTTTTGTTAACCTACCCATTTTTTTAAATAAATTTTAAGCCGCTAAAAGTTTTAACAGGGTTACCTCTTTCTATTTGAATTTGACTCGTCCATTGTTCAAGGTTATGGTTCTGCAAGTAGTCAGCATTTAAGCTTTTTAACTTGTCCTCCATTTTTTGCAAAGCCTTCTTTTTATTTTGAGCCTGCGATTTTCCATCACTTGCGGTTACTATAACACCCGTTCCATTATGTATAATTCTTATAGCCGTTTCCACTTTATTTCGGTGCTGTCCTCCAGGTCCTGACGCCCTATAAGTTTGAACGACTACATCCTTCATGTTCATCTCAATTTTCTTAGGTACACTTATCTCCTCACATTTAATAAACCAATTTTTACGCTTGCTAAACTTTCTAATTGGGCTTTTACAAATCCATTGAATAGTGCCTAACCAAGGATCTAGGATTGCCTTTTTAGTTGTGAAAACTTTAAATACAATGGTCTCCAGTGTATTATTTAGCTCGCCCTTTTTCTGGCTCACAATTTCAAAAGAAACCTTTTCTGCTGCCAAGTATTTCTTAAATCTGTTTTGGATTCCTTGCACTGCAAGTCCGCATTCTACGGGACCACGACCGGCTGTAAATAATATGTATGTTTCTTTTTTCATTTTACTTATCTCTATCCATTCTTACAATTCTTGGAATAAACTTTCCAACTGTTTCAACTAATTCGCTTTGGAACGACATTACTTGTTCCAAGCTTTTGTAGGCAAAGGGAGATTCATCTAAAGCACCTCCAATTAGCGATACATTTTTTTGCTTAAGCTTTTTTCTCATTTCACTTTTTGTGTTTCGTGATACTGTTTCCTTTCTACTATGTTTTCTACCAGCACCATGTGAGGCAGATGAAATTGAAGCTACATTGCCTTTGCCTTTTACTATAAACCCAGGATCTGTCATTGAGCCAGGTATGATTCCTAAAACATTTTTGCCTGCAGGAGTTGCACCTTTTCTATGAACAATTAACTCCTTGCCGTCTACCATTTCCTTCCAAGCGAAATTGTGATGATTTTCTATTTTACAAATTGCCTTAAGTCCTAAATCCTTTGCCACATTTTTATGAATTTGATCGTGACATGCGCTGGCAAAATCTCCGGCCAAATTCATGGATCGCCAATACTCTTGTCCATTTGGTTTATCTAAATCGAGCCAACCTAAATGTCTCATATTGTGTGGAAGCATTGATTCATTTTTTGCCAAGTCTGAATAAAATTTGGCAATAGATGCACCAAAACCTCTAGAACCTGAATGCGCCAAAAGACCGATATACTTGCCCGCTGGCAAACCCACCTTTTCGTCTTCCTTCAACTCAACTATACCCCACTCAACAAAGTGATTCCCTGATCCTGAGGATCCCAATTGTTTAGCCGCCTTAGACTTTAGCTTTTTGAGGAGTGCCGTCTCTGAAAATACATCTCTATCTAAAAACTCATGCTCTTGGTTATAACCAATAATTTTGGCTAACCCAAATGCGGTGTTGTCTTTTATCGATTGCTTAAACTTGTGTTCATGCATTTTAAAGAATCGCTCAGTTGCTTCATAAATAGTTAAACTCATTCTGCAACCTATGTCCATGCCAATAGCAAATGGAATTACTGTATTGGTGGTAGCCAATACTCCACCAATTGGCAATCCATAACCTAAATGGCTATCAGGCATTAAAGCAGCCTTACATACTATTGGCAATTTCATAGCGGTTTTCATTTGCTGATATGCATTGCTCTTAATTAAGGGTCTACCAAAAACATTTAACTCAACCTCTTCACTATTTAAAGCAATTGGTTTTTGTTTAACTGAATCTGGATTATAAAATTCCATTGCTATTGCGTTTAACACATTGTGATTAATAAATTCTTTTGGACTTTCTCTTATTTTTTTAATGAGGTCCAAGTTTTCTTTTATTGAATTTCTCTTGTAATGTTTTTTTAAAATTGACATTGCAAGCGAAATAGTTTTATTACAAAAAATTTCAATTTTATTAAAATCTTTACTTCTTAGTTTGTTAGCCATTTGGCATAATTTTATTTAGTCGCTAAGGGAATCTTAGCAACAATTATTAATAGATAATTATTTGTGTGAATACAATTAGAAGAGCATCCTTAAGTCGGTTCAAAAGGATTGATGTTCAAATAAAAAATCAAAAAAAAAGCCTAGTCAATGACTAGGCAGAAATACTTTGAGAATAAGGTATTACCTTCTATTTGAGGTCACAAGGTTCGATATGTATTTTCTGCTCCAACATAATATTTCCTTTATAAGATTAGGAAAACTATTGAACCACAAATATATGTACTTTTTTTAAAACGGGAATTGCTTGATGTTTTTGAGTTGTGAAGGGCAATGCCATTAAGTGTTTAAACGGGAAGGTTGGTTTAACTCGTGAGTCACCCTGAAATTTATTCAGGGTCTTTCTTCCGTTCTTCATAAATTTCACATAATCCTCTCTGTTCTATCGGACAACTCTCCTTTTTAAGGAGAGAAAATATCAAACAAATTAGCGTACAAAAAAGCCCCTTGTTTTCACAAGAGGCTATGTACCTTGGGCGGGAATCGAACCCGCACGATATTGCTATCACTGGATTTTGAATCCAGCGCGTCTACCAATTCCGCCACCAAGGCATTTAAAGAACTTTTCGCAATTGCGGGTTGCAAAAATATTATAATTCAGCAAATATTTTTACCTAATTAAATTTCTACATCAATATCATTCACACGATTTTGCAATCTTTTCAAATATTTCATTTTAAAGTAGTAAGCTTTTACCTTTTGTAATGAAGCTTCATCCATAAGGTTATTCTCTAAGATATTCGTTACTTCTAATTTTAACTCATCTTCAACAATTACCATCTGCTTTTCAACCTCAGTATTATCATCTGCAATGGCTTCATTGATCTCCATCATCTCCATTAAAAACTCAGGTGGCAAGGCATATTTTTCGTCATCTGCCAATTGCTGTTTCAATACCAATATATGCTTAATTCGCAACCACTCATCACCCAAGGCTTTGTATGCTGAGTTAATAATTGTTGATTTTTGCAAGGCGTTTTCTTGCGCTTCTTTGCTAGCAGTTGTAAATCTATCGGGATGAAAATCTCTACTTAATTGATAAAACTTCTTTTTTAAAGCTACAGAATCAATGCTGTAAGAAAGCGGTAAATCAAATAACTCAAAATAGTTATTCATATTAAATCCCAAATCCCTTTAAAATATCGTTACCGAATGTAAATACCAATAAGAATAAAACCATAATCATGCCTACAACTTGCGCAGTCATTAGTACTTTTTCTGGTGGTTTTCTGCCTGTAATAATTTCGTAAGATACAAACACCAAATGCCCACCATCCAATACTGGTATTGGCAGCAAATTAATAAAGGCCAACGACATAGAAATAGCTGCAGTTAACTGCCAAAATCTACTCCAATCCCAAACACCTCCAAATGCCTTGGCTATGCCAATTGGGCTGCTTATATTTCTCACACTAATTTCGCCAGTAAACATTCTTCCAAAACCTAATATTTGTAATGCCACCACATCTTTCGATTGTTTTAAACCATACCTTACTGATTGACCAAATGAATAATTAGCCATGGTATAAAAATCTTTGTCCCTTAATTTTGGACTTAGCATAAAACCCAAAGTACTATCGGCAGTAACAGTTGCCATCAATTGTTTTGGTTGCCCATTTCTATCAACTGTAAGGCTTACTTGTTTACCTGCTCCTTTTGCTAAGGCATTTTTAAAATCGTAGTAATTATTTAACTCCTTTCCTTCTACTTTCAAAAACCTATCTCCCTTCTGTAAATCAGCTTTTTCAGCATTGCTGCCGGGTATCACTTCATTTACTTCAACCCTTTGCCTTAATGGCATTACAAAAGACTCCCGGTATCTATACATATCCCTTGGCAATTCAATATCCATTGTTTTACCATTTCTTTCAATGTTAATAGTTCCGCCAAAAGCAGTACTTACCCCACCTACATCAGCAAAACGCAAAGGCATTTCACCATTAACTCCCAATATTTTATCACCATCTTTAAAACCTAACTCTTGCCCTAAGTTATTGGCATAAATACCTGTTTTGTTCAATTCACTTACCGGAAAGTATTCGTTATTAATTGCCGCAAAAAATGTGATGTACATAAATACAGCTAGGATAACATTAAAAACCACACCGGCTATTAAAACGATAAACCGTTGCCAAGCTGGCTTTGAGCGATACTCCCATGGTTTGGGTTCAGAGTTCAATTGATCTTGGTCCATATTTTCATCCATCATACCAGCTATTTTAACATAACCTCCTAACGGAAACCAACCAATACCATACTCGGTATCGCCAACTTTCTTTTTAAATAAGCTAAAGTTGAATAGCGTAGGCATTGGAAATAAAAAGTCAAAGAATATATAGAATTTATCAACCTTCATTTTAAAAAGGCGAGCAGCCAAAAAATGACCTAACTCATGTATAAAAACTAATATGGTAAGCGATAGCATAAGTTGAGCTATCATTATAATGGTTTGCATCTAATAATTTTGAGTTCGCAAAGCTACTAAAAAAGTAGTCTGGTTAGTTAAACCAACCAAGGCTGTAATTGGTTCGCAACGTCTCGCCCATTAGCTAATCTTCCCACCTTATTTTGCCCACCTAACTTACCAATAGACTTTTGGTAGTTTTTAAACCCGTTAGCTTGCAATTGCGATAGCTTTAATGGTTGCAGCAATTGCCCTTCAACTAAGTCTTTATAATATTCATTTTGCTGGCACATGGCATTATCCAATTTTTGCACAAATTCAATTAAGCTTTCAGGCGGACTTACAAACTCAACAAACCACTCGTGATATGATGATTTTTGACCTTGTTCACTTATAAAAGGTGCTACATGAAACTCTTTAACAATTGCATTGCACTGTGCACAAGCTTGTTGCATAGCCTTGGTAACTTCTTCACCAATAACATGCTCACCAAAGGCTGAAAGAAAATGTTTTGTTCTACCGGTAACTCTTATTTTGTAAGGGTTTAATGATACAAACTTTACGGTATCGCCCACATTATAAGCCCACAAGCCTGCATTGCTAGTTACCACTAAAGCATAGTTTATATTTAACTCAACTTCCCAAAGTGGTATTCTTGTGGGAACATCATTACCCAAACTTTCAACAGGTATAAACTCATAAAACATTTTGCCCTCTAAATTCAATAACAATCCATCATCTTTGTCATTATTTTGAAACGCAAAAAAGCCTTCAGACGCTGGAAAAGTTTCGATCATGGGAATGCGCTTACCGATTAACTCTACAATTTGACTTTCGTAAGGAGCAAAATTTACCCCACCATGTATAAACAATGAAAGGTTAGGGAAAATTTCGATAATTTTTTTGCCACCCGATTTATCTCTCAATTTCTCGAAATACATAATTACCCAAGGGGGAATTCCACTTATTAATGTCATGTTTTCTCCAATGGTTTCTTCTACAACAGCATCTACTTTTTCTTCCCAATCGTTAATACAATTAGTTGTATAACCGGGTAATCTATTTTTAAGTAAATAGTTTGGTACATGATGATATACTATGCCCGATAATCTTCCGATAAGTATTCCATTAGACTTTTCCAACTCTGGACTGCCTTGTAAAAAAATCATTTTTCCGTTAACAAAATCACTATTACCTGTGTTGTAAATATGATATAACAATGCATTTCGTGCCGCTGCAATATGCGTTTTTATAGAATCTTTTGTTATTGGAATATATTTTGAACCTGATGTTGTACCAGAAGTTTTAGCAAAATATACAGGTTTACCAGGGTATAGCACATCACTTTCCCCTGCTACCACTCTATTTGCATAATTTTTCAATGCCTCATAATCTCTAACGGGCACTTGGGTTTTAAAACTTTCAAAATCGATAATCTTCTCAAAATGATGATCTTTACCAAACTGGGTGCCTTTACTATAGTTGATTAAATCTACAAGCAATTGTTTTTGAGATATTTCGGCCTTTACATGCAATGCTGTTACCTTTCTCACTACCTTGTTGGCCAATAGTTTAGCTACCCACGATTTAAAGCTCATGCAACAAAAGTATAAAAGCATAAATAAATCGTAAATATTAAAACTGATTGTCCTATCTTTGCACGTTCAAATACAAAAACAATGTTTGCGATAGTAGAAATTGCAGGTCAACAATTCAAAGTAGAAAAAGGTCAAGAAATTTTTGTTCACCGCCTTGAAGGAGAAGATGGTGATAAATTAAAGTTTGATCAAGTTTTGTTAACCGGAGATGGTGATAAAGTAGCCATAGGTGCACCCACTTTAAAGAATACTGTAAGTGCTTCAATAATTGAGCATGTTAGAGGCGATAAAGTAGTTGTGTTTAAAAAGAAAAGAAGAAAGGGTTACCGTGTAAGAAACGGGCACCGTCAACACTTCACTAAAATTAAGATTGACGCTATATCATAATAGCATAAAATAAAAAACTAAGATGGCTCATAAGAAAGGTCAAGGTAGTACCAATAACGGTAGAGATTCCAATAGTAAGCGTTTAGGCGTTAAATTATTTGGCGGACAGTTAGCAATTGCTGGCAACATAATTATTAGACAAAGAGGAACTAGGTTTCATCCAGGTGATAATGTAGGTATGGGAAAAGACCATACGATTTATGCATTGGTTGATGGCACAGTTGCTTTTAGAAAGAAAAAGAACAACAGGTCATACATTTCAATTGTACCTTTTGACGAAATAGTTGAAAAAGCGAAAGCTCCTAAAGCTAAGAAAGTTGAAAAAGTGGTTAAAGAAAAAGTTGAACCAGTTGTAGAAGCTAAAAAAGAAGTAAAGGAACAAAGTCCTAAAGAAGAAGCTCCAAAAGTGGAGAAAAAACCAAAAGCTGAAAAGAAGCCTGCTAAAGCCGAAAAGGTAGTCCTGTCTGCAGAAGACACTGACAAAGCTAAGGCTGAAATAATAAAGAAAATTGGAACGGTAAAAGAAGGCGAAAAAGATGATTTGAAAAAAATATCTGGAGTAGGACCCGTTTTAGAGAAAAAACTAAACGAAATAGGCATTTTTACATTTGCGCAAGTAGGTAAAATGACTAAAGCTGAGTATGATTTAATGGATTCTATCACCACATCTTTTCCAGGTCGCGCAGAGCGTGATGACTGGGCTGGCCAAGCTAAGGAGCTTAGCAAGTAAGAATCTTAAAAGATACGTAAGAAGTTCTCAACTCGGCATAGAGAACGTAGATGAAACCCCTTAGGACGCTAAGGGGTTTTTGTTTTTATGGGAGTTTGTTAAATTTTAATAACCGATTATCAACTTAGTAGAACTAACGCCCTGCGAATTTTTAACCAACACATGATACATTCCTGGAGCATAGTCTGCATTATTTAGCTTGTAAGTTTTTGCATTCGAAATTTGTACCAATAACTTTCCATTAACATCATACAGCTTCATATCACTAAAGTTATTTGCCACTACCTCCACAAAACCGGCTCCATAAAATATTTTTGGTTTGGCAACAAGCTTATCTTCAGCTGACATAAAAAAAGTTCTGCGATAAGCTTTTTTAGATACTTTTTGATTTTCTTCCATACCACCAGCTATTGCTATGCTAAAATTGCCAAATGAAGCATACCCCCTTAAGTCCATTAGTTTTGGAATATTGCTACAATAGTCCGATTGCAGCATATCAGAAAAGGTTCTCAGAACAAAGTAACTCGCACTATCAACGGGTGATACCCCAAGATTTGCGGAATAACTTAACCCATCATAATTGTATGTTTCTTTTGCTCCTAAATTTAATATTGCATCAGAAGTTCTGTTAATCATAAGGCCCCGATAAACACCGGCTTTGGTATCAAAATTGTGAGACCATGTTATTGCTGTTGGATCTAGGGAATCGATTATTCCTTTCCGTAAAACATTAGCTATAGGAAAGTTTAAGCCCGTTGACGCCCCACCTGAATAATAAATAGTGTTGCCAACAATCGTTCCGGTTGCACCAAAAGCCATGTAATTGTTGTTGTTTGGCACTGAAGTTGCAACAGACCAAACATTTAAGGCGGGATTATAAATTTGTACATCAGCAACATTACCTGTATTGCTCCAACCCGTAATTACATAAATTAGGCTATCCTTAAAAACTGCTTGTACATGATCATCAATAGCAATTGGTATTGGAGCACCATCTGCCAAAAAAGTATCCGTAAGAGGGTCAAAAATATGTACTCTGTTAGATGATACTTCATTTCCCACGGAATCTACTGAGTAACCACCTATAATATAAATTTTGTTCTTTACCGTGCTTGCCCCTACCCCAATTTTACCCAAACTATCAGGCCAATTGCCCAAACTAAGCCAAGTTGCTGCACCTTTTTCAGCTTTAAACACTTTTCCGTGTATTCCATCATAGCTTTTAGTACTATCAATTCCTCCAAAAGAGTAAATAAAGTTTTGATTATTTTTAGTAAATCCAGTAACCGCATTGTTACTCACAGGCTCGGGCAAATCAGCCATTCTAAAAAATGCACAACCTTGAGAATAACTAAAAATAACACAGCAAGAAGCTATAATTGAAATAAATAATTTCATTAATCTAAATTACAACATTGATTTGGAATGGCATTTCAACTAAATAATTAGTTAAAAAATGTAAAAAAGTTTGATAAGTGTTTGGCTTACTGTAAATTTGTGACTAGTAAGAAACAATTAAATAAAATTTAATAAAACAATGAAGAACTTTTCAATTTTAACAATCGCAATTGCCTTATTTGCATTTGTATTAACAAGTTGTAATAGTGAAGGTGGATCAGCTGATGCTAAAACTGGGTCAGATGCTACTACTACTGTTGCGGATAATACCAATCCAAATAACACAAACCAAAAAAATCCTGCAGAAGCAGCTACTGCTGTTGTAGACAACACGCCTAAAACTACCCTTGAATTTAAAGAAACTGAGCATGACTGGGGTGAGTTAATTGACGGTGACAAAGCACAACACACTTTTGAGTTTACCAATACTGGTAGCAACCCGTTAATTATTAGCTCAGCTAAGGGTTCATGTGGATGTACTGTACCAAAATGGCCGAAAGAGCCAATCGCTCCGGGCGAAACTGGTAAAATTGATGTTGAATTTGCGAGTAAAAACAAAAAAGGTAAGCAAACTAAAACTGTTACTATTACTGCAAATACAGAACCAGCTAAAACTTTCTTAAAAGTTAGCTCTACTGTAAAGCCTGATCCAAATGCGCCTGCTAAACCAGCTGCATCAGCTGCTCCTGGTGAGCCAGCTAAAATTCAATTAGGTCAGTAAATTTGACATAAACTAATTTAAAAGTCCTTTGGTAGTGTTACCAAAGGACTTTTTTTGTTACCACAAGCATGGGAAGACTTTTAGCTTTAGATTTTGGATTAAAAAGAACAGGAATTGCAATTAGCGATCCTCTAAAAATTATTGCCACTGCATTAACAACGGTGCCAACCAAAACCTTGTTAGACTTCTTAAAAGAATACCTAGAAGGTGAAGATGTAGATCTCATAATTATTGGTGAACCAAAAAATTTAGACAATACCCCAACCTACCTCAAAGAAAAAATTGATTTTCTTTCTACCAAAATAACTAGCGATTTTAATATAAAAGTTATTTTGGTTGATGAACGTTTTACTTCAAAAATGGCTGTAAAAAGTATGGTAGCCAGTGGCATGAAAAAAAAAGACAGACGTAAAAAAGAGAATATTGACAAAATAAGTGCTACATTAATTCTGCAAACCTATATGATGAGTTTATGATAATACCTGTAGTGGCATATGGAGATCCTGTTTTAAGGAAAAAGTGTGAAGACATTACCAAAGAGTATGACAAGCTAAATGACTTGCTAAAAAATATGTGGGAAACCATGTACAATGCAAATGGTGTTGGTTTAGCCGCGCCACAAATAGGTTTGCCCATTCGTATTTTTCTTATTGACACAACACAAATGTTGGATAAGGGTGATAAGCTTAAAAAGCAATACTCTGTAAAAAAAGGAGAAACAGGCATTAAGAAAACCTTTATAAATGCTAAAATTACCAAACGCATTGGTGCTGAATGGCCCTATAATGAAGGCTGCTTAAGCATACCCACCGTTAGAGAAGATGTAGTAAGACAAGTTGGAATTGAAATAGAATATTTTGATGAGAACTTTAAAAAACTAAAGGAAACTTATGACGGTTTAGCCTCAAGAGTTATTCAGCATGAATATGACCATATTGAAGGTATCCTTTTTACCGACCATTTAAAACCTTTGAAAAAAACCTTGTTAAAAAAGAAGTTGGAGAAAGTATCTAAAGGAAGAGTTGATGTTGATTATCGAATGAAATTTCCTAAGAAGTAGCGTTGCATTGTTAAATGATTGAATGGCTAGAATTTATTAGGATAAACCTTGCATAACAGCTAACTAATAGTAGCTCTTTTTCTTAAAGTCTCCCCTCTTCCAAGCTTTAAAAAACTGTGCCCAAGCAAAAGGGTTTAAAATTTGCATTGGTGGGTATTGGCCGGCATAGTATCCTTTAGCAGCAATTTGATTCATTTCATATCTAAAATTATCGGTACCATCATTAGGGGTATAAAAACCTAATTCTGCCATTTCTTCACGTTTCATATTTTTCCTTGCACGTTCATAATCATCATCAGGTAAATCGAGCGCCAAAAAATGCCTTTCTAACTTGTCTGGCTTTGGCCAAGGATAAATTACTGTTGTTGGCAGGTTAACAGTATCGGTAGACATTAACTGAATAATGTTGTATTTACTATCCGCTAGCGTATCTGGTATAACGAACATTTTTTTTCCCATACCTACAACAGAAAAAACCACGGTATCTCCTTTTTCAGCTGCCAATGAGAAAAAGCCTGTAGTATTGGAAATGGTTCCTTTTCTACTTTTTTTAACATATACACCAGCGTATGGTATGGTTTGTAAACTATCTGCAGTTAACACAATACCCGAAAACTGAACTACATTGCTGCCACCTTGAGCAAAGGTTAACATTGCCAACAAACAAAACGCAAAACAAACTACCGTACTTTTCATTCAATCGTAAATTTAGATAGATTTGCAGGCAAAAGGTTTAATCATAAGTAGTAATAACGCATCTATGAAAAGTTTATTGGTTTTGTGTACCGGAAATTCATGCAGAAGTCAAATTGCAGAAGGTTATTTAAGAATATTTTTGCCCGAATGGCAAATTTACAGTGCGGGTGTTGAAACTCATGGCTTAAATCCTAAAGCAGTTGAAGTAATGCAATTAGACAATATTGATATAAGCAATCATCAATCGGATTTAATTGATGATTATTTAATTAAAGACATCACTCATGTACTAACCGTTTGCGATCATGCCAATGAAGTATGTCCTGTATTTCCCAAAGATGCTATTAAGTTTCACAATAACTTCCCAGACCCTGCAAAAGCAACTGGCTCGCCAGAAGAAGTAATGGACCAATTTATTATGGTGCGAAACATGATTAAGCAGTATAGCCAAGACTTAGCCAATAAACTTAATTAGCCACTGCGAATAAATCTACCACGGTTTCATCAGCTATTGGTGTCAATGCTTTTGCTTTAGCTTCAACAGCAACTTCATTAAAGCTAACATCATAGCTTATTGAAGATTTAATTTCTGTAGCAAAAGCAAATCTAATTGCTATGTGAATTATTAATGCGGCAGGCAAGATGGTGGCTAATAGAATTCTTCTCATAATGTATTGATTTTAAATGCAAGTTAAAGTCAACATAGAGCCTAATCCATTACAGTTATATAGACTTATCGTAGCGTATCGGTCAGTTTTTTACATAATTTTTGTTAAATCTTTTGTATATTACTAATATTCAGCTTTTTATAAAAAACGCAGGTGAGGTAAATTCGTGTAATTGTAAAATTAATGTAACAAAAAAAGGCAACCGAAACCGGTTGCCTTTAAATATTCTTTCTAAATAGTCAGTTATTTAACTACTCTTATTTGTTTAATAGATTCACCCAAATTTGATTTAATTCTAATTAAATAAATTCCAGCAGACACATCATCTAGGTTTACGATAATAAGTTCACCTATATTTTGTTCAACCTTAACTATTTGGCCTATTACGTTAAATATTTCTATTTGAATCTCTAATGCACCATCAACTTCAACTGTTGTAGTATTTTTTGCCGGGTTTGGATAAACTGCCACAGAAATATTACCTGCCTCCTCAGTTCCAAATACTCTTGAACCAGCACTATTGGTATTGGTATTGTTTGAACCTACCGTCTTTTCATCATCTACCTTGTTTGGTAGCAAATCGAGCTCAAATGCAGGAAACATTCCACTAATATTTTCTATTATAGGTAATGCTTCTTCTTTATGCATCACTTGGGCAGTAGCTAAACTGCAACCAATAACCACTAAAAAGGCAGAAAGGGCTAAGTAAGTTATGACATTTTTCATACACATTGTTTTTAGGTTTGACTAAAATTCTACAAATTGCGTTACATTAAAATTAACACTTTTAAGCTCGTATCGGTTCAATTACTGAATTATAAATTAGTTTAGCTTGACAATTAATTCTATAATAAATTAATATTCAATATGTTATTTGCCATTTATTACTTTAAATTCGATTAACATTATCGGTTAATTATCATAAAAAACATCAATGGAAAACAGTAAACTGATACAAATATTAAGAACACTCTCTTCAATTGAGATACGTAAATTCTCTGAGTTTGTTCAGTCACCCTACTTCAACAAGAATAAGAACGTGATTGATTTAATGCAAATATTGCATAAACAACACCCCAAATACAGTGCCAAGCAAGCGAGTAAGCAAAACATACATAAACTAATGTTTAAGGGTAAAGTCTTTGATGAAAAGGATTTGCGCTACCCAATGAGCGACTTAACCAAATTACTTGAAGAATTTTTGACTATTGCTGAATTGAATGATCATGTAGTTTTAAAGAAACACTTTCAACTAAAAGCTTTTAATAGACGTAATTTGGAAAAGCAATTTCCTTCATTAATGAAAGATGCTTTTAAAGAAATTGAGAAAGATAAATTTAGAGATACCGACTACTATTTTAGAAAATTTTTATTAGAAGAAGATGCTTTCGAATTTACTTTTAAGCATTTTAATCATGCACACAAAAACAACCTACAACAAGTTGTAGAAAACTTAGATGTATTTTATTTAGCCACCAAGCTCAAGTATTGCTGTGAAATAATTAACAATAGAAACACATTTAAATTTGACCAGGATACTTTAATGCTTGATGAAATTTTGAACTTTTTAAAAAAGAATTCTTATGAGCACATTCCACTAATTTCTATTTACCATAAAATTTTGCTTACGCTAATTGAATCTGAAGATGAACAGCATTTTACTGACTTGCGAGATTTACTCACTAAATTTTCAACTAGTTTTCCTGTTGAAGAACAGCATACCATGTTTGTTTATGCATTAAACTATTGTGTGCACCGAATAAACAAAGGCAATAGTGGTTATTTACGACAGTACTTTGAAATATTTAAGCAACTAATCGATAGAGAAATTGTTTTTGTGGATGGTAACTTAACGCAATGGGATTATAAGAATATGGTAACCACTGGGCTTAGGCTTAAAGAAACTGATTGGGTAGCCGATTTTATAAAGCTTTACAAAAATAAAATTAGAGAAGATCACCGCGAAAACGCTTATAAATACAACCAAGCTCATCTTAAATTTTTCCAGAAAAAATATGATGATACTATTAAACTGTTATCACAAGTAGAGTTTACTGACATCTACTACCACTTAGACTCTAAGTCGCTTCTACTAAAAACATACTATGAAAAGCGAGAAATTGAATCTTTCTTTTCTTTAGTTGACGCATTTAAGGTTTACCTAAGTAGAAACAAACTAATTTCAGATTACCAAAGAACTACCTATCGCAATTTGGTAAAGCTTACCCACAAAATGTTTAAAGCTAAGTTAATAGGCGATAAAAAAGGAGAAGCATTTTTAAGCGAAATCCAAAACACCAACCCGCTTTCAAATGTAAGTTGGCTAAAACAAAAGGCTGAAGAATTGGTGAAATAGAAGTAGATAATTTTCAACCTTTTTATTGAATAGCTGTTGTAATTTAGCATATAATAAAGAGGCTAAAAATGAATACTTACAAAGATAAATTTGAGCGCAGACACATTGGTCCATCAGATGCTGATACCAATGAAATGCTGAAAGTAATTGGTGCATATGATATTGATACATTAATCGACCAGACTATACCCCAAGAAATTCGCAGTACCAAGCCTTTAAAAATACCTAAAGCTTTAAGCGAACATGAGTATTTGAATGAAATAAAGCAAACTGCCGCACTAAATAAAGCTAACAAAAGTTTAATTGGTCAAGGTTATTATGGCACTATAACGCCTTCAGCTATTAAAAGAAATGTGTTTGAAAATCCGGGTTGGTACACACAATACACCCCTTACCAAGCCGAAATAGCGCAAGGCAGGTTGGAAGCATTGTTAAACTTTCAAACAATGGTTGCAGATTTAACAGGTTTACCAATTGCGAATGCATCATTGTTAGATGAAGGCACTGCAGCAGCGGAAGGCATGATTATGTGTTATAACTATGCTACTAAAAAGTATAAAACCAAAAACACCATTTTGGTTGATAAGCATACCTATGTACAAACCATTGATGTTTTAAAAACAAGAGCTACTCCGCTTAATATAAAAATTGAAATTGTTGACATCTTGAACACAGAAATATCTGAAGATGTTTTTGCAGTTTACATACAATACCCTAATGCACAAGGAAGCATTTTTGACTACTCTAAATTAGTAGCAAAAGTAAAAGAGCAAAATGCATTCACAATTGCTGGTGCCGATATTTTGGCGCTAACCCTAATTAAATCTCCTGGCGAATGGGGTGCTGATGTTGTGGTTGGAACAACTCAAAGATTTGGGGTGCCATTAGGCTTTGGTGGACCACATGCTGCATATTTTGCAACAACTGATAAGTTTAAGAGAGTTATACCAGGCCGAATAATTGGCATATCTGTTGACTCTAACGATAACCCTGCATATCGCATGGCTTTGCAAACGCGTGAACAACACATTAGAAGAGAAAAAGCAACTTCTAATATTTGCACTGCTCAAGCTTTATTGGCAATAATGGCAGGTATGTATGCAGTTTACCACGGCCCCGCTGCGTTGATAGCAATAGCTGAAGACATTCATTTGCATACTACAATTTGTGCTGGGAAATTGAAAAAATTAGGCTATACAATATTAAGCGAACAGTCGTTTGATACGGTAACAATAGCAGCTGAAGATGAAGATGTTATTCAAAACATTAAGGATACGGCTAACTCGCTTGGTTACAACTTTTACTATCGTAAAAACTCAGTAAGCTTAAGTTTTGATGAAACTTGCACTGTAAAAGATGTAGAAATGGTTTGTGAAATTTTTGCAACAGCATTAGGTAAAATTGATTTTGACCCAAGCATTAATGGTGAATTAAAAACAACTGAAACTAACCTACCTACTGAAATTGCAAGGTCGGTTCCGTTTTTAACCTATACCATTTTTAACTCATTGCACAGCGAAACCAAATTGATGCGATACGTTAAAAATTTAGAGAAAAAAGATTTGTCATTAACATCAAGCATGATTCCTTTGGGTTCATGCACAATGAAATTGAATGCAGCAACACAATTGATACCTGTTAGCTGGCCTGAGTTTGCCAACATTCATCCCTTTACCCCTATGGATCAGGTTATGGGTTATCAAAAAATGATAACTGAATTGGAAGCTTATTTAAGCGACATAACTGGCTTTGATGCTTGCTCTTTACAGCCTAATTCAGGCGCACAGGGCGAGTATGCTGGACTGCTAACCATCAAAGCATTTCATGATGCGAATAACGAAAGTCACAGAAAAATGGTTTTGATACCATCATCAGCTCATGGCACCAACCCTGCGAGTGCGGTTATGGCTGGCATGAAAGTGGTAGTTGTAAAATGTGATGATTATGGAAACATTGATTTAGATAACTTAATAGAAAAAGCTGAAGAGCATAGCGAAAACTTGGCTGGCTTAATGGTTACCTATCCCTCTACCCATGGCGTTTTTGAACACCATATTAAAACCATTTGCGATACCATACATAAACATGGAGGCAAAGTTTACATGGATGGGGCTAACATGAATGCTCAAGTTGGACTAACAAGTCCTGGATTAATAGGTGCTGATGTTTGTCACCTAAACTTGCACAAAACATTTGCCATACCACATGGTGGTGGTGGCCCTGGCATGGGACCAATTTGTGTAAACAAAAGCTTGGCTCCATTTTTACCTGGCCATACAATAATTAAAACTGGAGGCGAGAAAGCTATTAGTGCAGTTTCTGCTGCTCCCTTTGGCAGCGCCAGTATTTTGCTTATCTCATACGCTTACATTAAAATGTTAGGGGCAGAAGGATTAACAAAATGCAGTGAAATTGCCATTCTAAATGCCAACTACATTAAAGAAAAATTGAGTAGCAATTATGATGTATTGTACATTGGTAAAGAACATGGTAGAGTTGCCCATGAGTTGATTTTGGATTTTAGACCATTTAAAAAGTTTGGAATTGAAGTTGAAGACGTTGCCAAAAGATTGATGGACTATGGGTTTCATGCGCCCACCGTTTCGTTTCCTGTTGCTGGCACAATGATGATTGAGCCTACAGAAAGTGAAGACTTAGCTGAGATTGATCGTTTTTGTGATGCCATGATTGCAATAAAGATGGAAATACATGAAGTGGAAACTGGTATTGCAGATGCTGAAGACAATGTGTTGAAAAATGCACCACATACAAGCTATGTTTTAGTTGCTGAAAGCTGGGATCATACATACAGCAGAGAAAAAGCAGTTTTTCCTTTGCCTTGGGTGAAGTTGAATAAGTTTTGGCCGACTGTGAGCAGAATAAATAACAGCCATGGCGATAGAAACTTAGTATGTACTTGTCCGGATGTTAACTCGTATGCGCTAGAAGAGGCATAAAAAAAAGAGTCCCAACATAGTTGCAACCCTTTACATCACGGCATTATGAAAAGTCTTATAATAGTCTGAATATTATATCCATTTGATAAACCTTGTTTAATTGTGAGCTCGTTGCATTAATTAGTTTGCCATTTAAGCTGCTATTTATGTATGAAGAAATATCTGCATTTCCATTTGTGTTCAATACACTAATAGCTCCTAATTCATTTACTAAAAACTTAAGTGTAACTGTTTCGTTTTGAAATTCGCCTCTAGCAAATTCAGGAAATTCAATCATTTTATTTATTTGAGTAGATAGTGGACTTGCTCCGTGCTTGGGAGTTGCATTAACAAATGCAATGTTTAAAATGATTACAACAGCGATTGAAAAAATTGATTTTGATAAATTCATAGTACTAGGTTTTTATGTTTTATTAATTGTTTGTTAATACAAAGAACCTAGCATTTGAAGGGCTAACGAAAATTATAAGATGAATTGGATAAAGTAAAAGATGAAAGAAGATAAAGATTGAACTCCACAGATAAAAGCCTAAAAAAAGTCAATTTGTCTGAAAAATATGGTGGTTTGTCTAGCAAGTAAAAGTTGGTCTTTTACTTTGGGTGGATTTGCAGTTGGTTAAGCATTGTTTGTCGAACCTGCTCCTTTAGTTTTTCAATATCCTTCATTTCTAATTGAGCCGTTTCAATAGGTTTGGACCAATATCCATAGAAAGTTCCAGGACGTAATGAAGCACTTCCATACTTGCCCATTAATTCAGCGGCACCAACAATTGTTAAAACTGCAACTGGTGCTTTTGTTTCAATAGCTAATCTAAAAGCGCCATTATAAAATTCCTTCAACGGTTCTTCAGTTTTGTTTCGTGTTCCTTCAGGATAAAGTCCAACACTAATGCCTTCATTAATGGAATCAACCATATTTTGGAAACTTTGCCTACGAGCCTCAACATTTTTACGATCTACCAGCACTGCCAAGCGCTTTAACAAAAAGCCCATAATAGGTACTTTGCCTAACTCTGCTTTTGCCAAAAATCGAAAAGGAACGGGATACCCTCCTTTCATATAAGCAGGTATATCTAAACTACTGGTATGGTTAGCAACCATTACGTATGTCTTGTTTTTATCCAAATATTCTTTACCCGTAATTTTACAACGAATTCCAACCAAGTATAGCCAACAACTTATCCATCTTAAACCAATTCTTATATAAAAAATGTTGGCCTTAGCACTTTTGGAAAATAAAAAGGCTATAAAAATGAAAGGTGCGAATATGGCCAATATTATTAAGTACCAAAAGCCACCCCATACTGCCCAAATTCCAGTAAGCACCTTAAATACAATTCCTTTTTTGTTATTAGCTGAGTTGGTTTTACTCATGTTAACAACCTTTTATACATATTAACGGTGTTTTCTAACCCCAAATAAATGGCATCACAAAACAATGCATGACCAATTGAAACCTCTAAAAGATTAGGTATCTCTTGAGCGAAAAATTTGAGGTTGTCTAAATTTAAATCGTGTCCTGCGTTTAAACCCAAGCCAATGTTGTTGGCTAATTTTGCTGTATTTCTATAATCTTCAATAGCGTTGTGAGGGTTGGTTTTATATATCTCTGCAAAAGGGCCTGTATAAAATTCTATTCGATCAGCTCCCACAGTTTTGGCACCTTCAATCAATTGCTCAATAGGATCGATAAATAAAGAAACTCTGATGCCATTGCGTTTTAACTCAGTTATAACTTCAGTTAAATGTGCTTTATGCTTTATGGTATCCCAGCCATGGTCGCTAGTCAGCTGATTTGGATCATCAGGTACTAAGGTGCACTGATGTGGCTTTACTTCCAACACCATTTTTAAAAACTTTTCTGTTGGATTACCTTCAATATTGTATTCTGTAGCCACATTGTCTTTTAACTCATAAGCATCTGCATACTTTATATGTCGTTCATCTGGCCTTGGATGTATGGTTATTCCATCAGCACCAAAGCGCTCGCAGTCTTTAGCTATTTGAACTAAGTTGGGTAAATCACTGCCACGTGAGTTGCGGAGCAATGCGGGTTTGTTAATGTTTATGGAGAGGTTTGTCATGAAATACAAAATTAAAAAAGGGGCTTGCAATGCAAACCCCTTTCAATATTATTATTAACTAAATACTATTTAGTATCTGTAATATTCTGGCTTATATGGCCCTTCAACTGTTACACCAATATATTCAGCTTGCTCTTTGGTCATTACTTCTAACTCCACACCAATATGCTCTAAGTGCAATCTTGCAACTTTCTCATCTAAGTGCTTAGGCAAAGTATAAACTTTGTTTTCGTAAGCATCAGTATTGTTCCACAATTCTAATTGAGCCAATACTTGATTTGTAAATGAGTTACTCATTACAAAACTTGGGTGGCCAGTAGCACAACCTAAGTTAACCAATCTACCTTCTGCAAGTACAATTACATCATTGCCATTTATGGTGTATTTATCAACTTGTGGCTTAATGATTTCTTTAGAATCTCCATGTTTGTCATTTAACCAAGCCATGTCAATCTCGTTGTCAAAGTGACCAATGTTACAAACAATGGTTTTGTCTTTCATGCTTTCAAAGTGCTTGCCTTCAATAACGTTAAAGTTACCTGTTGCTGTAACAACAATGTTGGCTCTTTTAACTGCCTTATCCATGCTTTGCACTTCAAAACCGTCCATTGCAGCTTGTAGTGCACAAATAGGATCAATTTCGGTAACAATAACTCTAGCACCTGCACCTTGCAATGATGCTGCAGAACCTTTTCCAACATCACCATAACCTGCTACAACAGCAACTTTACCGGCCATCATAACATCAGTTGCTCTTCTTATTGCATCTACTAAACTTTCTTTACAACCGTATTTGTTGTCAAATTTCGATTTAGTAACTGAATCGTTTACGTTAATCGCTGGAAGAACTAAAGTTCCGTTCTTCTCTCTTTCGTACAACCTATGCACTCCTGTCGTAGTTTCTTCCGATAAACCTTTTATACCTTGAACTAACTCCGGGTATTTATCAAAAACCATATTTGTTAAATCTCCACCATCATCTAAAATTAGATTCAATGGTTTGGTTTCATCACCAAAAAATATTGTTTGCTCTATTGCCCACTCAAATTCTTCTTCACTCATGCCTTTCCAAGCATAAACTGGAATACCTGCAGCAGCTATTGCAGCAGCGGCATGATCTTGAGTTGAGAATATATTACATGAGCTCCAAGTTACATCAGCTCCTAAGTCAACCAAGGTTTCTATTAAAACTGCTGTTTGAATAGTCATGTGCAAACAACCAGCAATTCTCGAACCTGCTAATGGCTTTTGCCCAGCAAATTCTTTTCTTAATGACATTAAACCAGGCATTTCTGCCTCAGCCAATTTAATTTCTTTTCTACCCCAATCGGCTAAAGAAATATCTTTTACTTTATAAGCTAATTTGTGATCCACTACTAACATTTAAATTTTCTTTTATTTTGAAATGTAAAATTATTAAATTCCACGCAATTTAGCCATAAAAGCCAAACTGAGTTTCGCATATGGAACGATTAAAATAGCAATTTGTTTAAATTTGTATAAACTTTTATTATGTATCCACCAGAATTATTTGAGCCAATGAAGGAAGACCTTACTAGCGTAGGGTTTGAAGAGATGTTAAGTGCAGAAGATGTTGAAAGCGCTTTTGCAAAAGAAGGAACCACTTTTTTTGTAATTAATTCAGTTTGCGGTTGCGCTGCGGGCAATGCAAGGCCAGCAGCTAAATATGTAGTTCAACACAGTAAAATTAAACCCACAAGAGCTGTCACTAGTTTTGCTGGTGTAGATAAAGAGGCGGTTAACAAAGTTAGAGAGCTTACTGCTCCCTACCCTCCATCATCACCAAGTATGGGGCTAATTAAAGATGGTAAGTTGGTTCACTTTATTGAAAGACTGAGCATTGAAGGCAGAAGTGCACAAGATATTGCCCAGGAGTTATTGGATACGTTTGAACAACATTGTGCATAATGGAAATTCATCCGTTAGACGCCTTGCTTACTAAATACCATAAGCAAACCCACTTAAAAATGTTAATGGACATGGCTAATGCTGATGGACGAATTGATGATAGAGAAATTGATTTTTTGCTAGAAATTGGCGAGAAAATGGGATTGGGGAAAGGTGATTTTACAGAAATATCTGATAATCCTGAAAATTTTCAATTACAGGTACCTAAAGATGAAACTGATAGGTTAACCCTATTTTATCAAGTACTTTTTTTAATGAAAATTGACAATGAAATAGTTGAGAAAGAAATACAATTATGCCATGCCATAGGAATGAAATTGGGTATTAACCCGCTATTAATTGATGATTTAGTAAAATTGATGATTACCTACATTGATAAAAAGATTCCGCAAGAAGAAATGCTTGATAAGGTGAAGCCTTACCTCAATTAGTCGCAAACTGCTCAATAAAAACTGTAGGATCTAAATATCCATCAGACTTACTGCTATAACCGCAACCCAAAGGCATATCAATCTTACTTCTAATTTCAAAGTGAAGATGTGTTAAGTATGTTCCATTCGCATTGCCCATTGTACCTATTTGTTGGCCTTTGGTAACAAAAGTTGTCTCATCAACCAATATTTCATCTAAGTGAGCATATAAAGATTCTACATAAAAAGAGGTATCAGCAGTTTTATAGTAATGAATGATACAAACAACATTACCCCAGCCTGGCCCTGCATCATAGGCTTTGCTTACATAACCATTAGAAACACTATAGATAGCCTCTCCCAAATCGGTATTACCTCCACCTATGCCATTCCAGTCATCTCCCAAGTGGTTGTTTTCTCCAAAACCTTGCGCGTTGTAAAATTGATTCATGCCTTTTATCTTACCAACTGGGTAAGTAAATCCTTGAGAAAGATATTGCGGATTAGACTCAAACACGTTCTTATAATTATTACCGCAAGCGTTTATTGATAGTGCCAATAATACCAAATAGCCAAACATACAGTTTCCATTTTTAAAGTATGATTGATAATTAATTCTCACTATTAAAATGCAGATATTTTGATTGTAGTATCTATTTAAGTTTTCATAACATAAAAAAAGCCCTTCACATTGGAAGAGCTCTTTTTTGTTCGTTCGATTAATCTTAGGCAAGTGCTTTTTTTGCACTCAATAGTACTAAGGTTTTTTAATTCCTTTTACTGTTTTATCAGCTCCATCTTTAACATCAGTTGCTGCTTTTTTAATTGTATTTCCTGCAGCGTTGGCTCCTTCTTTTACTGTACCACCGGCAGCATTGGCGCCATCTTTAATTGTACTTCCAGCTGCGTTCGCACCATCTTTAATAGCATTTCCAGTAGCATTTGCACCACCTTTTACTGCATTAGCTCCATCTTTTACAACATTACCAGCGGCATTAGCTCCATCTTTTATTGTACTTCCAGCGGCATTGGCTCCGTCTTTTATTGCGTTACCTGTTGCATTGGCACCATCTTTAATAGTATTTCCAGCAGCATTTGCGCCATCTTTGATAGTATTTCCAGCAGCATTTGCGCCATCCTTAATTGTATTTCCTGCAGCGTTGGCTCCATCTTTTACAGCACTTCCGGCGGCATTTGCACCGTCTTTTACAGCACCTCCTGCAGCATTTGCTCCATCTTTAATTGTGTTTCCAGCTGCATTCGCTCCGTCTTTTAACTTGTCTCCAACATTGTTTCCTGCATTTTCAATTTTGTTTGTACCGTCTTTTACACCTTGCTTAATATCATCTGCAGTACCTGCACATCCTTTAGTAATGATTAACCATGCTATTAATCCAAGAATTGCGATTCCTAAAATTGGTAATAATTTTTTAATCATACTACCACCTGCTTTGGCTGCATCTCCTGCACCATCAACTACAGCGCCACCTACATTTTTTACACCATCACCAACTGCTCCAGCTGCATTGCCTACTGCACCTGCTGCTTTACCCGCAACGTCTCCAGCTTTTTCAGCAACATTACCAGCTGCTCCAGCAATTGCGTTTGCTCCATCTCCAACAGCGCCACCTACTTTTCCTGCAACATTGCCAGCTGCTCCAGCAACTGCATTTGCTCCATCACCAATTTTACCTGCAACACTACCAGCTGCATCTGTAACATTTCCTGCGGCATTTGAAATACCACCAGTTAATTTACTAGCTAAACCGCCAATTGCTCCAAGGTTAAGCATTGAACCCAACCCTGATGGCATTGAAGCCTCTACATGCTCTTTTTGAGAAGACAAAAGATTCATTAAACCTCCTTGATCCATTCCTCCACCTAAAACTTTCTTCTTAAGCAAGCCTAATATCATAGGTAAGGCCATTGCCATTATACCCTTTGCACCAGACTCATCAACTCCGCCTGATTTACTAATGGCTCCCATTACACCACTCATTTTATCTCCAAATACACCACTAAGCATTGTGCTGCCGTGTTCTATAAAATTCTCTTTATCACCACCTCCTAAGACATCACCCATTTTGTCGGCAATGCCATCATCCGCATCATTTACTAGATTATTTACAAAATTTGCGCCTTCCTCATCTGAAGCTTTATTCATTAAGCCACCCATTAATGATGGAATTGCAACGCCCATTGCTTTGGCTACGTTGCTACCCTCAAGGCCTAATGCACCGCCAATTTTTTCAGATACCGCACCACCAACTTGGTCTTTTAAAATTTCAATTAAATTCATTTTTGTGTTTAGTTTTTGGAATTATAAATTATTTACATATACTTGACGGATTATATCGCCAATGTCACTTGCAGTGCAAGATATAGTCAATATACGAATTAGATTGAATTATGTTTATTAATTTATGGTCAAGTCCACGAAATGTTTCAACAGCATTAATGTATGCATTTGCTCAAAGAGCTGATATGCAAGTTTTTGACGAACCCTTTTATGCTCATTATTTAAAATATACAGGTGCTCAAAGACCCGATAGAAAAGTTACTTTGGAGTCAATGGAATGCGATTCTGAAAAAATTTTAACTAGTATTATCAATCATACATCACAAAAACACACGTTTTTAAAAAATATTAGCGTACAGTTAATTGGTTTGGATGATGCTTTTATTGGAAAAACACAAAACATAATTTTAATTAGAAATCCTAAAGACACACTCCTTAGCTATACCAAAGTTATTGATCAACCCACTATTGATGATATAGGGTTTAAGCACCAATGTGATATTTACAATAAATGGCATAAAAAAGGAAATATTAACTGTATTGTTAACTCTATGGATATTTTAAAGAATCCAAAATTGATGTTAACTAAAATTTGCAACAGTCTTAATATTGAATTTGACCCGAATATGCTCACTTGGGAAAAAGGCCCAAGACCAGAAGATGGACCATGGGCAAAATATTGGTATGCTAGTGTTCACAATTCAACGGGATTTATGCCTTACAAACTAAATATAACTGAATTACCTAGCCACCTAAAAGCTTTGTATGATGAATGTTTGCCATACTATGAATTTTTAAACAACCTAAAAATCAGCTAAGAATATGCTTCAACAATTTGACGAAAGAAATAAAAACATTAAAGTTTGGGTAGGAGATCAACTTTATGACCGAAAAGACGCCAAAGTATCAGTATTTGATAGCAGTGTGCAAGGCGGTGATGCTGTTTGGGAAGGATTGAGAATTTATAACGGAAAAATTTTTAGCCTTAATGAGCATTTGCAAAGGCTGCAAGAGTCTGCTCACACTTTGGCTTTTGCTAGCATACCTACTAATGAAGTAATCATAAACGCTATTTTTAAAACCCTAAAGGCAAACAACATGACAGATGGAGTTCATGTTAGACTTACATTAACTAGGGGAATAAAAATTACCTCTGGTATGGATCCAAGGCTAAATAAAAATGGCTGCACTTTAATTGTACTTGCTGAGTTTAAAGCGCCTGTTTATGACCAAACAGGAATTAAGTTAGTTACCTCAAATATTAGAAGAAACACTCCGTTATGTTTAGATTCTAAAATCCATCATGCAAACTTGCTAAACAACATTTTGGCCAAAATTGAAGCCAACGTTGCCGGAGCTGATGATGCATTGATGTTAGACATTAATGGATTTATAGCCGAAACCAATGCTACCAATATTTTTATGATAAAAAATGGCGAATTGCACACGCCTGAAGCAACTGCATGTTTACCTGGAATAACAAGAGGCTTGGTTTTAGAAATAGCCCAAAAGCAAAATATAAAAGTGAATATTCGCAATATTTCACTCACTGAATTTTACAATGCTGATGAAGTTTTTGTAACAGGTACTATGGGTGAATTAACTAAGGTTACTAACATTGATAACAGAAAAATCATCCATAATAACTCAAGTAAAATTTTGTTAGAGAAGCTTAATAATGCTTTTTATAAGTTAACAGCTGAAAGCGGTGAGCCGATACCGAACTAATTCAAATAGTTAGAATTTTTCAAATAATTCTGCTCAGGATAATAGATAAATAAGCAACTGCCATTGGCAATTTCATCAATTACTTTGTCTTTAATTTCTGGTCTTAAAGCCGGGCAACCCCAGCTGCGGCCTAAACGTTTGTGTTGCCTTATAAAAGCAGTACTTACATAGTGTGCGCCATGAATTACAATGCCACGCTCAAAAGCTTTACAATTAATGGCTGGTTCTAAACCATGTAATTTCAAACTTCTGTCATGCTTGCCGTAATAAACATTTCCGGTTTTGTAAAAACCTAATGAGCTCATATGTGAGCCTGATGTATTAGAAAACTTTTTAGCATAATACTCACCTGAGTTTTTGCCATGAGAAACCAATTCAAAAAATTTGGTTTTTCGTTTCGCTAAGTCAATAGTCCACAACCTTTTTTCATTGCTGCTTTTGGTATAATCTATAACCGTAAGCAAATTTGGCTTAGCTAGTTTTTTGGCCTCAATCATTTTGCTTAAGCCCAAATAAGCAGTGGCAAAAACATCATAATTAGGAACTGGCTCTGTAGTTTTTATTTCGTGGTATAAATCTGCAGCCTCTATTTCATTGGGCATTGGAGGCATAAATGCACTCACTTTTAAAATCATGAAAAAGCAAAAAATTAAACAGGCAGAAACAATTTTCATCAAAAATTTAAATTAGACATTAAAGGTAAACTGAAAAATATTACCATGAAACTTTAAAAGAAACGTTAACAAATGCTAAAAAATTGTAACACCATAAGTCTTTGATAAACTGCCATTTAAAAAAATGTAAAAATTGTTTTTCACGAAATAGCATCCAATACATATGGTATGATTTTGTAATTAACTGTAACAAAATGAGATTGGTTAAAGCCTAAAATTTGTGTCATTCATATGAAACTAACATATTCTTAAAACCAAAAATTATTATTATGAAAAAATTTATTTTTCTGGTTGCGATACTAGCAATTGCTTTTGCGCAATTAGATGCCCAAGGCATATTTACTGATCCAGGTGGCAACAGATTAGAAGCTCCACCGTCTTTAATTACTCCCGAATTTGATTGCACCAATAACAATGGTGTTTCAATTACATCAAACGGCAATACAAGTTTTACATATTTTGCTGGTAATGCTGGTACTTGCAATGCACCTGTCGCATAATATCCAGGGCAAGGAACATGGACAAGTTCTTCAGCCACTGGCGTGATTGTCTATACTTTTAGTCAACCTATTGCAAGCGCAACAATCTCATATTGTTGGGCTAATGGACCTAACGGAAGTGGCACTGATATTGGTCAAATTGATGTCAATGGTGGTGGAAATATGACCCTAAATAATGTCTGTGGTGCAAATGTGTCTGGAAATATTTTAACGTGTAACATTGTTGGTGGGGTTGGCAACAACAATCCAATCGGAAACGTAACTTTGAATGTTAGTTCAGATGTTTGCTTCACTACAATTACTCTTACCAATATTGGTGGTCAATCAGGTTGGGTACAAGGTAATCCTTGTAATTTTGTGTTAGACACCATTTGCTGTCCAGAAATCTGTATTGAAGATTGCTGTGTAGCCAAGTTGGGAAGAGAATGTAATTATTTAGATGATTCAATTCCAGTATGGCCAGTTTATTGCGATAGCACAGGTCCTTCAAGATTTATTACACATAATGGAAGTACAAGAATTGTAAATTGGAGCAATGGTCAATCTTCAACTGTAACTTATATTGATCCTAATGAATTGATCAGTGCAGAGGTAATTCTAATAAATGGCACAGATACATGTGTTGATTCCGCATTTTATGAATGGATAGAACCAGTAGTTTCTATTGATCTTGGTGCAGTAATACCTAATTGTGAAGATACCATACCCTTCACTCTATGCGTAACAGATACAAATACAGGACTACCATTAGATGCATCTTGGTGTATTTTATGGAGTAATGGAGCTACCACTCCTTGTATTAATGCATACACTAATACTGAATATACTGTTGAAGTTTGGGATTGTAATGACACCCTATGTTACTTTACAGATACCTTTTTATACTGCTGTGACACCTTGGAATTCGAATTAGAAACTTGTTTTTCTGATCTAGCCTCTAGAGCACCTAATAGTTTATTAGGAGCCAATGTTAAGAAAAAAATGGAAAGTGACTTGCGCTCAAGTATTAGTGCTTCATACCCTGGTGTTACAAAATCACAAATGGATGCATACTTTGCCAATCCTTGTGATCCTTGTGATGTTGGATATGCATTTGTATGGATGCAAATATTGCAACATTTGATATAAGTGCACTCTCTACCGGATAATATTTTTACAACCTTGAAAATGAAGGAGTAAGAACAAAGTTTAAGAAACTAGTGATTAAATAATATTTTTTATCCTTAGTTTTAGAGGCCATTTCGCAAGAGATGGCCTCTTTTTATGTTTAGCGAAAAAAATATAGCCCTTTTAGTAATTCTGGTTATTGCCTTAGCAATGGTATGGTATGGCAGTAAGCGTAAAAAACCCACTGAGGTAATTATAGACACTGATAATGCTGAGTATGATATGGATGATGCTGTTGTAATTATTAATAAAAATATTAAAACTAAAAGCCTTAAAGAAAAAATTACTGACGCTAATATTAAAGAGATGATTGCAATACAAGAGCGATACTTAGATCGTGAACCAGAAATTACATTGGACCTAGAAAATCTTCAATTTGTTGAGCAAGAGCTTTTAAAAAAGGGCTTAACATTTTCGACCTGGGAAATTTTAGAAGTATTTAGTGCTGAGGTAGTTTACCTTAAAAAAATTGATTTGCTGTGAGTAAACTTCCTGATATTAATAGTTTATGGAATTATCAGTTTCCGAACGATACCGAGAATAAGTTTAGAGAACTACTTTTAAGAGAAGACGTACAGCAAAACTCAACTTACAAGAACGAATTGTTAACTCAAATTGCGCGAACCTTAGGTTTACAAAGAAAATTTGATGAAGGCCATCAAATACTCAACACCATTAAAAATGATTTGACCACGGAGAATTCTACCGTATATATTAGATACCATTTAGAACGTGGCAGACTTTACAATTCTTCCAATAACCTAACAGAAGCATTTAAGCTATTTGAGCAAGCCTGGAAATTTGGAATTGAAAATAATGAAGAATATTTTGCCATAGATGCACTGCACATGATGGCAATTGCCGCACCAAGTGGCGAAAAAATTAAATGGCAAGAAGAGGCGATAAGGCTCGCAGAAACCACCAAAGATGCCAGAGGCAAAAAATGGTTAGGTAGTTTATATAACAATACTGCTTGGAATTATCATGACGATTTAAAAGATTATCCTAAGGCAATGGAAGTTTTTAAAAAAACACTGGATTGGCAAATTGAGAATGGCAACGAAAATTCTATAGGCATTGCTAAATGGTGCATTGCGCGTTGCCACCGATCACTTAATGAAATTGAGATAGCACTTAAAAAACAAAACCAACTATTAACTGAAAAAGGTGGTAAAGACGAATCTGGATACATCTATGAAGAAATTGGAGAATGCCTTTTATCATTGCACAAAGCCCAAGAGAGCCAGGTCTACTTTAAAAAAGCTTACGACCTCCTTTCTCAAGATAAATGGCTTCAAGCAAATGAAGAAAATCGTTTGGCGCGGTTAAAAGAGTTAATTTAAAAAAGTATTGAATTCAGTCAATTTCAACAATTAACATATTGTTGTTCAACTAATGTTTTAATAAAACTGAATGTTTTAATTGTTTTATGTAACATTGATGTGAGCAAATACGTCTAACTAAGTAGTTGCCCAACCTCACAAAATCGAACAACTATGTGTACTTATGACTTTTTAAGCCAACAGCGACAGTTAAATCTACTTAAAGAAGGTGGTAAAATGATTGATTCTTATATTGGTAAGAGCAAAGAGTATAGCATATTTAAAGTGTCTGATAAATATTTAGTTTACTGTTACGATAAAGCCAAAAGCAAAATAAGTTGCATCAAAAATTTCGATAACTCCTCTTCAGCTAAAAGTTTTATGCGCAAGCTAAACCGTATCTTATAATTTGATTTCTACCTGGTTTTGTAACAAATCATCAAACGATTCTCTCTTGCGAATTAATTTCGCTTTTCCTTTATGTATTAAAACCTCAGCTGGCCTGTACCTTGAGTTATAGTTAGAAGCCATTACATGGCCATAGGCACCAGCATTGCAAAATGCTAAAATATCCCCTTCTTTAGTTTCGCTAATTTTTCGGTCCCAACCAAAGTTATCAGTTTCGCAAATATTACCAACTACCGTATAAATACGCTCTTTACCTTTAGGATTTGAAACGTTAATAATGTTGTGATAGGCATTGTAAAACATTGGACGTATTAAATGATTAAAGCCCGTATCAACTCCAGCAAAAACAGTTGCAGTTGTTTGCTTTATTACATTAACCTTGGTTAGAAACACTCCAGATTCACTTACCAAAAATTTTCCTGGTTCAAACCATAATTCTAAGTCTCTTCCGTAGTTTCTACAAAATTTATTAAATCGTTTGGTCAATCGCTTGCCCAAATCTTCAACATCAGTTTCTATATCATCTTTTTTGTAAGGTACTTTAAAGCCACTTCCTAAATCAATAAATTCCAAATCCCTAAACTTATCAGTATTCTCCAATAGAATTTCAACACCTTTTAAAAATACATCTACATCTAAAATATCAGAACCTGTATGCATGTGTAATCCCTTAACATCTAAGTTGGTTGTTTGCACTACCCGCTCAACATGGCGCATTTGGTAAATAGAAATACCAAACTTAGAATCTATATGCCCGGTAGAAATATTGTAGTTTCCGCCTGCCATAATATGCGGATTTAAGCGAATGCAAATCGGATACTTATTGCCATATTTATTACCAAATTGTTCTAGTATAGAAATATTATCAATATTAACATTCACCTTCAATTTAACCGCTTGCTCAATTTCTTCAAACGATACACAGTTGGGAGTAAAAATGATGTCTTCTGGCTTAAAACCCGCCTTTAATCCTAGTTGAACCTCTTGTATTGAAACAGTATCTAACCCTGAACCTAAATTGCATAAAAGCCTCAACACATTAATGTTGGTTAACGCTTTGCAGGCATACATAAACTTTGCCCTAGTTCCCTTAAAAGATTTGGTTAACCTTTTATACTGCTTCTCAATACGTTCTGCATCATAAACATAAACTGGCGTGCCGTGCTTTTTAGCAACGTCTAACAACTTTACGTTTCCTAGTTTATAAGAGTTTCCTGTTAATTTTAATTGATTGCTTTCCATATTTATTTGATATATAGTTCAAAAAAAAAAGCCCTCTGAGATTTTCAGAAGGCTTTTGTTATAAGTTTTATTGATTGTTTAAATCATTGTTGCTATAACTAAAGCCACTACCGACATAAGTTTTAACAATATGTTCAGTGATGGTCCAGAAGTATCCTTAAATGGATCACCTACAGTATCACCAACAACAGCCGCTTTATGAGCTTCAGAGCCTTTACCATGCACAACACCATCTATTTCATACCCTTCTTCAATCATCTTTTTAGCATTGTCCCATGCACCACCAGCATTACTTTGAAATAGTGCCATTAACACACCACTTACAGTAACACCAGCTAATAAACCGCCTAGCATTAATGCATTTGTGTTTCCTTCAAAAAACAACTTAGGCACAAAGCCAAATGCAACAGGCACAGCAACTGCAACTAAGCCAGGTAATATCATTTCTTTAATTGATGCTTTAGTTGAAATATCAACACACTTGCTATATTCTGGTTTACCATCTGCAGCATCAAAAGTATCTTGATCAGCTTTACTCCAAGTATCATATTCCTTACCATCATTACTTCTCATTACGTTCAACGCAGCCTTCAATTCTGGAATATCTCTAAACTGTCTTCTTACCTCTTCAATCATGGCCATTGCAGCTCTACCCACAGCATTCATGCTCATTGCAGAAAACATAAATGGTAACATAGCTCCAATAAATAATGATGCCATTACAAACGGATTAACAATGTCAATACTTGTAAGAGGTGTGCTAGGATGCGTAATGTTATATGAAGTCATAAATGCAGCAAACAATGCCAATGCAGTTAATGCAGCCGATCCAATAGCAAAACCTTTACCAATTGCCGCAGTTGTATTACCTACCGCATCCAATTTATCAGTTCTTTGTCTAACTTCTTTAGGCAAATCTGCCATTTCTGCAATACCACCAGCGTTATCACTAACAGGTCCATAAGCATCTACTGCTAATTGAATACCTGTATTTGAAAGCATACCTACTGCAGCAATAGCAATACCGTATAAACCAGCAAATGAATATGCACCAATAATTGCCGTAGCAATAATTAATATTGGAATTGCAGTACTCATCATACCAACACCTAAACCAGAAATTATTGTAGTTGCACTACCAGTAACCGATTGTTTAACAATACTTATAACTGGTTTTTTACCTGTACCTGTATAATATTCCGTTACCAATCCAATTAATAAACCAGCCGCTGTTCCAAACAATGTTGCGAAAAACACTCCCATTGAGGTAAACGTTTTTGCTTCACCTGCAATAGTCATTGTCCATTCTGCTGGCAACAACCATTTGATTAAAAAGAAAGAAACAATGATTAATACAGCTGACGAACCAAATTCACCAATATTTAATGCTTTTTGAGGATCTCCACCTTCTTTTACCTTCACAAAGAAAGTACCCAATATTGAAGTTAAAATTCCTACACCAGCTAATACCAGCGGAAGCAATACCGCAGATAAGCCATCAAAATTATCAGCCCAACCTGGAGCAACCATTAAAGCAGCACCCAAAACCATGGTACCAATAATTGATCCTACATAACTTTCAAAAAGGTCAGCTCCCATACCAGCAACATCACCTACGTTGTCTCCAACATTATCAGCAATAGTAGCTGGGTTTAATGGATGATCTTCAGGAATTCCTGCCTCAACCTTACCAACTAAATCAGCTCCAACATCAGCAGCTTTAGTATAAATACCACCACCAACTCTTGCAAACAAAGCAATGGAAGAAGCACCAAATGAGAAACCTGTTAGTACAGTAATAACTTTAACTACTTGCATTGCGCCATCAGCACCAACAAAAAGTTTACTAAATACTATAAATAAAATTCCTAAGCCCAATACACCTAGTCCAACAACACCCAATCCCATAACAGAACCACCTGCAAATGCAACTTCTAAAGCTTTACCAATGCTGGTTCTTGCAGCGTTAGCTGTTCTAACATTTGCTTTGGTTGCTACCTTCATTCCTATAAAACCTGCCAGGGCTGAACAAAATGCACCCAGTATAAAAGAACCAGCTATTAATGGAGAAGAACCGTCTTGTGAAGCACCACTTATACCTAATAGCACAGCAACGCAAATAACAAAAATGGCTAAGATTTTATACTCAGCTCGTAAAAAGGCCATTGCACCATCAGAAATATTTTTAGCAATACGAGCCATTTTTTCGGAGCCAACTTCTTGCTTACTTACCCATGATGATTTGACTAAAGTGTAGATCAAGGCCAGCACACCGCATGCTGGAACCAACATTAAAATCATATTGGTATCTAGAAACAATAATAATGAATTCATTTTTTGTGTTTAGTTATCGTAAAATAAGTGCGCTAAATTAAGGTTTTAGGTCAAAAAATCTACGCTATTTATCAATATGATGAATTAGTACAATATTTAATGAATGACTTCAACTATCTAATTATCGTTTATCTCTGTAAAATTTGGTATTTTAGTTTAAGATTTAAGTAATCTTGCAGTGTGAATAAAATGTTACAGTTTTTAGCTCCCTTTGTAATAATCTCCTTGTTAGTTTCATGCGAATCGTTAACTGGAGCTCAACAAAATGCCGATAAATTTTGCAACTGCGCAAGAGATATTTCTAAAATACTAAATAGAACGGATAGTATCGAATATCTAAACTTTGAGGCTTATAACACCGAACTATCCAATCAAACCACAAAAATGCAAGATTGCCTAACTGATAAAAAATACATAGAAACATCTATAGTTGTTGATAGCCTAACCACAGCAAATGCTATTAATTATAACAAAGAATATATAAGTCATTTAAAAAATAACTGCCCAGATGTTGTAATTGCCTTTAACCTTTAACCTGCACTGTCTATTAGAATATTGCAATGAGGGCTGAAAGACCGTAATAAATTTTGTAATGGATAATGCGGGTTTAATTCGGGCATTATTATTGATAACTTAGAGGCATGATTTGGAGGACTTTTTTAATACTACTCATTCCGTTTTATTCATTTGCTCAAAACGTTAATGTTTCCATTACAAGCGATTTAGAAATTGGTGATGCTATTTTACATATTGATGCTACTAAGTTGAACAAAAAAGTAAAGAAGCTAGCTTTCGAAAAAAAGGGAAATAAATACGTTGCTAGCTTTCAGACAGACTCAGCAGATATTGTAAAATTGAAAGTATTAAACACTTCAGTTCCTATATATATTGAGCCTGATTTTGATTTACAATTTACTTTAGGTGAAGACAGTACTTTTTTTGGCCCCGTAACAAAGCTTGAAGGCAAAGGAAGTTTGGAAAACAAAATGTACTATAAACTCAGACATGATTATGCTGGCTATTATGACCCTGCCATATATAAAGAAAATATAGCAAATAGCAATATTGATGAATTTGAAATAAGTCTTTTTAAGCAAAAAGAAGAACAAAAAAAGATATTAAAAGAGAACGACAGTTACTACAAAATGTCAAAGTCTTTTAGAGATTTGATTAATGCTAAAATCAGATACCAATACCTTTCTAACATTTTATCCTACCCTCTGCTAAAAACAAATAAGTATGGCATCAATCCAGTGCCCAACGTTATGTTAGAAACCATTAAACAAATTGACATTCAAAACAGCAAGGCATACATTGATGCCTCTTACAGAGCATTCATTAATAACTACGTTAATTATTACGGCTTAAAAAAGCACAACTTTAGTGATGAACTAGATGCCAATGAGCTAATGCTTACCAAGTTTTATATTGCCCGAGAAGAGTTAAAAGAACAACCATTATTATACATATGGTCTAAGTTATTAATTAATGATTTTGATGGAATAACACCATCATTAACTGGTAATTTATACAGACAAGTGGAGTATGAAGAAAACTCTAAAGAATATGCATCAATTGTAATTGATGATATTGAAGAGTGGATGAATACAGTTATAGCTGAAGAAAAAGAGGACAAAAAAGAAAAAACTAAAAAGCCAAAAGAAAGTGAATATGACTTAGGGCTAATTGATGAAGCTGGCAACCCAGTATTGTTAGAAGATTTTGCTGGCAAAGTAGTTTATATAGATTTTTGGGCAAGTTGGTGTGGTCCATGTCGCCAACAAATGCCTTACAGCAAAAAGCTACATCATAAATTCGACAAAAAACAACACAAGGAGTTGGTGTTTTTATACATATCAATTGACAATACCGAAACTGCCTGGAAAGGCGCCATGAAAAAGTTAGGTGTAGAAGGCAATCATGTTTATTCCCCTGGTGGTTGGAGAAGTAAAGCTGCACAAACATTTAGAATTTCGGGCATACCACGTTACATGCTGGTAGATAAAGATGGGGTTATTGTGAAACCCAACGCACCAAGGCCAAGCGCAGAAGGTATCTACGAAATGATAATTAATTTACTAAACGACTAGACTTTTGACACGTTTTATACGTACCTTAATAGTATGAGAAGGATTGTATTGCTCGTTTTATTTGTTACAGCTAGTTTTCTTTTAGCCGCCCAAAATTTTATTGCTGGAGATTTGCTAATAACGACTGCCGAAAACTGGCAAGTTGAACACATAGTAAAGGACTACCATGAGTTTGAATTAACCATTGACCAACAAGTTGGGAAACATTTTAATTGTTGGCTATTAAAATTCGATCCTCAAAAATATTCTTTTGAGCAAATTAGCGCTAGTCTTTTAGCTGATACGCGAATAGGCTTTGTTCAAAAAAACCACATTTTACATCAACGCCAAACTTTCCCGAACGATAATGTGCCTTGGCCATTACATAATGATGGTACTACAGGAGGAACAGCTGATGCAGACATTGATGCCCCTGAAGCTTGGGATTTTACAACTGGTGGTTTAACTGCAAATGGAGATACCATTGTTATTGCCGTTGTTGATGGCGATTTTTCTGTTACCGACCTTCAACTTAACTTTTGGACCAACTATAATGAAATACCAGGCAATGGTATTGATGATGATAACAATGGATACATTGATGACATAAATGGATGGAATACAGACTCAAATAACGGAAATGTATCAAGTAGTGCTGCGCATGGCCAAGGTGTTTCTAAAGACATTGCTGAAGTTGGCAACAACATGGCAGGTGGAGTTGGCGTATGCTGGAACACCAAAATATTACCTGTTGAAGTATTTGGTACAACTGCACTTAGTGAAGCTAAAGTAGTTGCTGGATTCAACTATTTGATTCAACTTAAAAAAGACTACATCACCTCCTCTGGTAGCAAAGGGGCATACATTGTTGCTAACAACAACTCTATTGGACTTGACAATGCATTTCCCTTTGATCACCCTATTTGGTGCGCCACATATGATTCTTTAGGTAAGGTTGGTATTATGTCAATAGGAGCAACTAGTAATAGTAACATTAATGTTGATCTTGCAGGCGATATACCAAGCACATGCCCAAGCGAACACTTAATTGCAGTAACAGCCACTAATGCAACCGACAATATTGCCAATGCAGGTTATGGGCCAATACATGTAGATATTGGTGCCCCTAGCACTACAACGGCAACATCATTTGCAGCCCCTTTAGTTGCAGGGGTTATCGGGTTACTTCATGCAAATGGAGATGCCGCATTCAATAACTTTTACAACAGCGATTTTGAACAAGGCAATGCATGTATAAGAGCTTTTATTTTAAATGGCGTAGATGTGGTTGGAGATTTAAATGGCAACGTTAGCACCAATGGCAGATTAAATGCATTTAATAGTCTGCAACTTCAAAATAGCAGCAGCGCTTGTATTGTAAGTATTAATGAGTTTGAAATAAATTCAATTGGGATTTACCCAAATCCTGGTAAAAATAATTTTACCATTGGTAGCGATATTTCCTTCAATAACTATAACGTTATTGTTAATGATTTAAGCGGCAAAACAGTGGCAGCTGCAGCTGTGCAGAACAATAGCTTTAACCTTAACTTGCCCGCAGGGTTATACGTTATTCAATTAAAAATTGACAATAGCACAAAAATCTATGCCGAAAAGTTAATCATAGAATAATTATATGCCTTTGGCTTCTTAATTTTGCCCACCGTGAAAGCAAATTATGTTGTTGGCATTTGTGGAGGGAGTGGATCAGGAAAAACCTATTTCTTAGATGAATTGAGTAGCCATTTTACCAAAGAAAAAGTTACCATTGTATCTCAAGACGATTATTATAAAAACCGTGAGGAGCAGTTAACCGATAACAACGGTGTGGTAAATTTTGATTTACCAACCTGCATACAAAAAGCACTTTTTGTAAAAGATTTGGCCAAACTCATTGGTGGAGAATCAGTTGTTAAAAAACAATATACTTTCAATAACGAAAAAGCTAATGCTGCCGAATTAACGTACAAGCCAGCGCCTCTAATAATTGTAGAAGGGTTGTTCATTTTTCATTTTAATGAAGTAAACACATTATTGAATTACAAAATATTTGTAGCTGCTAAAAAGAAGTTAAGGTTA
>Ga0114956_1000157_pt1 | contig 42557 bp, 39 predicted proteins | sample MaitaG_FD_87304 | JGI IMG/M metagenome (GOLD analysis project Ga0114956, IMG submission 87304) | Marine algal microbial communities from Maine, USA - Maine_Asex2 metaG | ecosystem: Host-associated > Algae > Red algae > Unclassified | place: Maine, USA | collected 2015-01-05 | reverse complement strand
TTGGAGCCCTGTGATGTTTGGAGCCCTGTGATGTTTGGAGCCCTGTGATGTTTGGAGTCCGGTAACCGTGGTGTTGGTCGAACGGGTTGAGCCGTGGAAGCGCGGCATCGAGACGGTCGAGGCCAGCCTGGCTGCACTGACCAACATCCACCGCCAGCATCACCCCGACGAAGATCAGGGGCCGATCACTCAGGCGTTCATGTGGGCACACGAAGCGCACGATGGTCAGACTCGTAAATCGGGCGAGCCCTACATCCAGCACCCGGTCGAGGTTGCCACGATCGTGGCCCTGCAGGGTCTCGACGCTTCGGCCATTGCCGCAGCGATCATGCACGACGCTGTCGAGGACACCGACGTTGCTCTGACCGAAATCGAAGCATCCTTCGGTGCCGAAGTCGCAGCGATCATCGATGGCTGTACCAAAGTCGACCGGCTCGACTTCCATTCAAAAGAGCAGCAGCAGGCGGCAACCGTGCGCAAACTGCTCGTAGCTGTCGCCAAAGACATACGCGTTTTGATCATCAAGCTGGCGGACCGCTTGCATAACATGCGAACGCTGGCCGTTTTGCCAGAGTGGAAGCAGCAACGCACGGCGAGCGAGACACTGCACGTATTTGCCCCGCTGGCGCATCGCTTGGGCATGGAAGAGCTCAAGACGCAACTCGAGGACCTCGCATTCGCGGCCCTTCACCCCAAGTGGTACGCCGAGATCGACCAGATGGTCGCCCAAAGAGACCCCGAACGAGAACTGTTCTTGACCCAGTTCATGGGCGAGGTCGAGGTCCGTCTCGGCGAAGCCGACATCACCGCAAACGTCAATGGCCGCTCCAAGCACATGTGGAGCATCTACGAGAAGATGGTCGTGCAGGGGCGGGAGTTCAACGATATCTACGACCTGGTTGGCGTTCGTGTGATCTGCGAATCCGTTCGAGACTGCTATGGCGCAATTGGTTCGATCCACGCCAGCTGGCGCCCGGTCCAAGGCCGATTCAAAGACTTCATTGCGATGCCCAAATTCAACCTGTATCAGTCGTTACACACGACCGTTGTTGGACCCCAGGGCAAGATGGTCGAATTCCAGGTCCGTACCGTCGAGATGGACGCCCGAGCGCAACGCGGCATGGCGGCTCACTGGGCCTACAAGGACAGCCTGCCGAGTGGTGATCTCGCCTGGCTCAACCGGATTGTAGGTCTGAGCGACGAAGCGTCGGACCCCGACGAGTTCATGGCCAATCTGCGCACGGACCTTGAACAAGAAGAAGTCGCCGTGTTCACGCCCAAAGGGGCCATCATCACGCTGCCAGGAGGCGCTACACCAGTCGACTTTGCGTACGCAGTCCATACCGAAGTCGGCCATGCCACGGTGGGGGCCTCGGTCAATGGCGGCATGCTCGGTCTTGAGCACAAACTCGAAACCGGCGATGTAGTCAAGATTCACACGTCGGAGCTCGAAAACGCTGCCCCCAGCGAAGAGTGGCTGCGCTTCGTAACCAGCCAGCGGGCTCAGAGCAATATTCGACGATGGCACAGCCGGGAGCGTCACGAAGACGGCATCGCCGAAGCCCAAGACGACCTTTCGACCCAGTTGCGCCGCGCTGGCCTGCCGGTGCACGAGGTTCTGCGTTCGTCAACCCTGACTGAGATCGCCGAGGAAATGGGATACAGCACCGCCGACAGTCTGTACTCGGCGATCGCCAACGATCACTTGAGCCCCAAGTCCGTTGTGTCCCGAGCTGTCAAACGGCTTCGCGGCGAGGACGACGAAGGCGAAGAACGCGTTGCCACAAGTGCGCTAACGCCCCGTGAGGGCCGAGGGGTCCGCAAATCTGTGGGCGTACATATCGATGGCTTCGATGATGTGCTGGTGCGGCTTGCCAAGTGCTGCAAGCCGGTCCCTCCCGATGACATCACCGGGTTCGTGACCCGGGGGCGAGGGGTTGCCGTACATCGCAGTGATTGCGTGAACGCTGTGCCCCACGATGCTGGTGCCCAAGAACGAGTTGTCGATGCCGAATGGGATGTGCAGGGTGTTGGCTCGTTCGTAGCCACGGTCGAGGTACGTGCCCTTGACCGCATGCATCTGCTGGTCGATGTGGCCCAGGCTATGTCCGCGCAGCAGGTCAACATCATCGGCGTCGTGCTTCGAACCCAAGAGGACCGGGTGGCCGTGATGCAGTTCGATTTTGAGCTCAGCGATGCCGCTCAGATCCGCACCATACTCAAGGTCGTGCGTGGTATCGATGGCGTCTACGAAGCTGACCGAGTCCTGCCCGAAAGCTAGGTAATGCCAGATCCCTGGTTCAAACCAGAGTTCGGTTCGCCTACACGACGTCGAAGTCGGGAACCGAAACTTCTGGTGTGATCTTCTCGTTGGCCACGTTGTGTCGGGCAACGTTGACTTGGGCGCCGATCAGAATGCCCGACGTCATCAGGTAGAGCCAGAACAGCAGCCCGACGCTTCCGCCAAGAATGCCCAGAACGTCGCTGCCGAAGGAGGCCAGCGACCGGGCCGTGACCCACGAGCCGCCGAGCCAGATCGCCACCGCGACTACGGCGCCCAATAAATCAGTGAGGAACGGTGTTCGCTCGGCCGGTGAACTGTGCAAGAGCGACAGGGCAAACAGCGTGAGCCCAATCACGATCAGCGGCCACAATCCGGCGGCAACGATGTCGCCCCATGGCTGAGGTAGCCCAAAGCCGGTCCGTCCAACGTTGACCAACACCAGCAGCGCAACCAACGCCGGTACGGACAACAACGCTGCCACGAACCCGGCGATCCTGGTCGTAAAGAAGTTGCGTTTTTGGTCGCGACCCGTGATGTGGTCCAGGCCCCCGATCAGCGAAGTGAATCCACGCGACGAGGCGTAGATCGAAGCCAACAAACCAAAAGTGAGGCCCGAAGCGCTCGGGCTATCGAAGAGTTGATCGATTGAATCCACCGCCTGATTGCCGATGCCTAACAGGTCTCGCACGAAGCGGGTCATTGCCTCGCGGGCATCATCGGCGACCCCGAATCCGAACAGGCTATCGATCCAACCCAAGGCCGAAGCCGACACGAGTAGCAGCGGCGTGACGCTTAGCACGGCCCAAAAAGCGACCTCGGCGGCGATTCCCATCACTCGGTTTCGCCGGACGAGGCGGATGGTCTCCATCGTTGTGTCGGCGATCCAGCTGTGCTTAACCCCATCGGGAACCAGCGCCCAAAGCCCCTTGAACAGCAGTACCAGTGGTGCAATCAGGCCGTTGCGGACACGCGTGATGACGCTCATGTCGAGCTCTTCGCGGGCGTCCATCATGGTGATGGTAGGTGGTATCTGGGAAACCCCGGCTGATCGGTGCGGCCCGCAGCTAACCTTTCAGGCCGTGGCGAAGCCGACTTTTAAGACCCCAAAGGGGACTCGAGACATCCTGCCTGGCGAGGCAGACCGCCAGCGCGCACTCGTGGCTGCATTTGGCGAAGTGGCCCGCCGTGCTGGGTATGGCCACGTGATGACGCCGATGTTCGAAGACCTCGCGGTTTTTAAACGGCTCGGCGACTCCACCGACGTTGTCACCAAAGAGATGTATGACTTCGAAGCCAAGGACGGCAAGCGTTACGCGCTGCGTCCTGAGCTCACTGCTTCGGTGGTGCGAGCCTTTGTGCAACACCGTCCGCTCATTCCGTGGAAGGTCTGGTACGAGGGCCCTCAGTTCCGATACGAACGCCCTCAGGCTGGTCGTTATCGCCAGTTCAGCCAGGTTGGCGTCGAGGCTCTCGGTACTGATGACCCGGCGATCGACGCCGAGATCGTGGCGCTCGCATGGAACTTCTACAAGACGCTTGGTCTGAGTGAAGTCACGCTGCTGCTCAACAGTCTCGGTGACCCCACGTGCCGGCCGGCGTACATCGAGGCACTGACCGCGTACTTTCAAGAGAACTTTGATTCGCTGTCGGAACAGTCTCAGTTCACGTTGCAGGTGAACCCCCTGCGGGTGCTCGACTCCAAGCGCCCCGATGATCAACCAATCATCGATGCGGCGCCGGTCATGGTCGACTACCTGAGTCCAGAAACGGGCGAACATTTTGGGGGTGTGCGACGCGTGCTTGATCGCCTCGACATCCCGTACGTCATCTCGCCGCGACTCGTTCGCGGGCTCGACTACTACACCCGAACCACGTTCGAGTTCGTGTCCACGGCGCTTCCAGGCTCACAGAATGCCATTGGTGGCGGTGGCCGCTACGACGCACTCGCTGCTGATTTGGGTGGACCTGACACCCCTGGTATTGGCTTCGCTCTTGGGGTAGACCGGATCTTGATCGCTTGCGACGAAGAAGGCGTATTTGCGCCACCGACATCGCTGGTCGACGTGTTCCTTATCGATGCCACCGGTGGCGACGAAGCCGCGGTTATTGGCGCCCAACTGCAGGCCGTTGGCATTGCTACCGACCGCGCCTATGACGCCCGCTCGATGCGAGCCCAGTTCAAGGTCGCCGACAAGAGCGGTGCCTCGCTCGCGGTTGTTGTTGGCGACGAAGAACTGGCTACTGGCACCGCACAAATTCGCACCCTTCTGGGGCAAGAACGCGAGCAGACCTCGGTCGCTCGCACCACACTGATCGAAGAACTCAAGAAGAGGCTGACATGAGCGACCAAGAGACACCACAGACCGATTCCAGCCAGGCTGACGCCGCCGACGCAGAATATGCAGCTGCCGAGGGTCATCCCGATCAAGGTCACGAAGACCAGGGTTACGACGACGGCTACTACGACGAAGATGGCGTCGATATGGCGGGGGCGCGCGGCATGCGCACCGACTACTGCGGCGAGCTGACCCCCGACGACGTTGATCGCGAAGTCTCCCTGTGCGGCTGGGTTGACAATCGTCGTGAACACGGCGAGAAGCTGGCCTTCATTGACCTTCGCGATCACACCGGCATCATTCAGTGCGTTGTCGATGAGAAGCACGATCTGCGTCGCGAATACGTCGTGCGCATCACGGGCACGGTGGTGGCTCGGCCCGAAGGCATGGAGAACCCGTTCCTCGAAACCGGCGGCATCGATGTTCAGAACTGCACGGTAGAAGTCTTGAACAAAGCCGAGACCCCTCCGTTCCAGGTAAACAGCCGGCAAGAGATCGATGAGACCATCCGCCTCAAGCATCGCTACGTCGATATGCGCCGCGAGAAGATGCAGCGCAACCTTCGCTACCGCGCCATTGTGCAAAGCGCGGTTCGTGGGGCCATGGAAGATCAGGGTTTCACCGAGATCGAAACGCCGCTCCTGATTGCCTCGACGCCCGAAGGCGCACGCGACTTTGTCGTGCCGAGCCGCCAGAACCCGGGTGAGTTCTACGCACTCCCGCAGAGCCCACAAATCTTTAAGCAGCTCTGCATGGTTGGTGGCATGGACCGCTACTACCAGATCGCCAAATGTCTCCGCGACGAAGACCTGCGCGCCGATCGTCAATTCGAATTCGCTCAACTCGATGCCGAGGCCAGCTTCGTTGGCCAAGACGAAGTTATTGAATTCATCAGCTATGCGGTTGCTGCGGCGACCGACGCCGTGCGCGGCGTGTGGCCCGAAGAAATCCCACAGATGACCTATGCCGATGCCATGGAGTTCTATGGCAGCGACAAGCCCGACATTCGCTTCGGCCAGACTCTGATCGAACTCACTCCATTGTTCGAAGGCACCGAAGCCAACGTGTTCAAGACCGAATGTGTGAAAGGCATCGTTGAAAAGGGCGGCGCCGAAGGCATCGGCCGCAACCGCATCGATGAACTCACCGAAATGTGCAAGAAGTGGGGAGCCAAAGGGTTGGCATGGTTCCGGGTCGGCGAAGGCCTTGCCCTCGACGGTGGCCTTACTAAGTTCATGAGCGCCGACGAACTCTCCGGGCTACCCCAGATGATGGAAGCCGAAGAAGGCGATCTGATCCTGCTGCAATCGGGCGACCGCCGCTCGGTCAACGACGTGCTCGGACGCCTGCGCCTCGAGCTTGGTCAGCCCCCGGTCGACGAAGGCCTGGCCTTTGTATGGGTTGTCGACTTCCCTATGTTCGAAGTCATCAACGACAACGGTGACCCCGTGGCCATGCACCACCCGTTCACGATGCCCCACGAAGACGACGTGGACTACCTGGTCCGCAAGGGTGGTGAGTCCATGCTCAAGATCCGTTCGCAGGCCTATGACCTCGTGCTCAACGGCTGGGAACTCGGCTCAGGCAGCGTGCGAATTCACAACCCCGAGATTCAAAAGCGTGTCTTCGCTGCGCTTGGGCTTACCGACGAAGAGGCCGAGGAGAAGTTTGGCTTCTTGCTCGACGCATTCAGTTTCGGTGCGCCACCCCACGCCGGATTTGCGTTCGGCATCGACCGACTCACGGCTCTGTTGCTCGGCGAGTCAAACATTCGCGAAGTGATCGCCTTCCCGAAAACCCAGTCGGGCAGCGATCCGCTGACCAACGCACCTACTCCAATCGCCGACAACCACCTCCAAGAACTCGGCCTGCGGGTACTCCCACCTGCGGAGGGGTAGCCCGGCTTCGTCGCCGAGGGCTCCTCATCCTGTTCTACAGTCGCCAAGTCTCCAGTCCCGGACCGCTGCGCCACGCAGTGGCTGCTGGTCGACGCATGGCAGACTGACAGCTCATGAATAGTGATCTTTTTGCGGCGGCGGCAGAACAACGCCTGGAACGCCGACAGCCGTTGGCGTCGCGCATGCGGCCGATTCGGCTCGATGACATTGTTGGTCAGAAACATCTGCTTGGGCCGGGCAAACCACTTCGTCGGCTGATCGAAGCCGACCGGCTGTCGTCGGTCGTGCTGTGGGGGCCGGCCGGAACTGGCAAGACCACGTTGGCGCGGGTTGTGGCTAGGTCGACAGCCAAGTCGTTTGTGCAGCTGAGTGCGGTTACCGCCACCGTCAAGGACGTGCGCGAAGAGATCGCCAAAGCCCGGCAGCGGCTCGGTGAACGAGAACAGGCCACGATTCTGTTCCTCGACGAGGTCCATCGGTTCAACAAGTCACAACAAGACTCGCTGCTGCCGGCGGTCGAGAGCGGTCTGATCGTGCTCATTGGGGCGACAACCGAGAACCCCTACTTCGAAGTCAATGCGCCGCTGCTATCTCGGTCAACGCTCTTTCGCCTCGAACCGCTCGACGACGAAGCGGTCGAGCAGCTCCTGCGCAGAGGCCTCACGGTCGAGAAGGCGACCGGCACCGACGAAGCAATCGATCATCTCGTTGCCCGAGTCGGAGGCGACGGCCGACAATCGCTTACCGCCCTCGAAGTGGCGGTCACCCTGGCCGAGGCGCGCCAGGCGGACGAAGCCGGTGCCGCCCCGGGCACGAGCAACAACGGCCCGGTTTTGGTTGAGCTTGAAGATGTCGAAGCCGCCCTCGATGTCAAAGCATTCCGCTATGGCCGAGATGAGCACTACGACACGATCTCCGCGTTCATCAAAAGCATCCGGGGCAGCGATCCCGACGCCGCCGTGTACTGGCTGGCCCGCATGCTCGAAGCCGGCGAAGACGCCCGATTCATTGCCCGAAGACTTATGGTGCATGCCAGCGAAGACATCGGCATGGCGGACAGCCAGGCGCTACTGGTGGCAGCGGCAGCCGCCCAAGCCGTGGAGTTCGTGGGCCTGCCCGAGGCCAGAATCAATCTGGCGCACGCCACGGTGTATCTGGCAACCGCTCCCAAGTCCAACCGTGCCTACATGTCGATCAACAAAGCCCAAGAAGCGTCGCGCTCCGCCGGCGGCGAAGTCGGTAAACACCTGCGCGACGCCCACTACAAGGGCGCTGCATCCTTAGGGCACGGCGAGGGGTACTTGTACCCGCACAATGATCCTCGGGGCTGGGTCCCGCAGGACTACCTACCGCCCGAGGTCGCAGGCCAGACCTTTTATGAACCAACTCGTCTTGGTGACGAAGCCAACGTAGCCGATCGCCTCGCCCAACAGAAGAGGTGGCGACACGAAGCTGATTCTTAATGTGAGCACCCCTGGGGTACGCACATTGCGCATCGAGGCTAAGGTCAGTTCTGTGTTCAAGCGTCTGATTTGGTTCAGTAGTGGGGCCCTAAGTGGGGCCGCTGGATCCTGGTACGTCAAGCGGCGTGTCCAGGAAAAGCTGCGCCGTTTTACCCCGGGTGGCGTCCGGGAGCAAGCGGCCACCAAAGCCAAACAGGCGACGGCCTCGTTAAAGACGGCAGTGGACGAGGGACGCCGTTTGGCCAAGGACTACAACCAGCGCACCACCGAGGCCGATTCTGCTTCTAGGGCTGGCGCTGGGCACTCAGCACACTGAACACTCCGGTCAAACCCACAACAGCCAGACCACCTGCGGCGATCCAGCTACCAGCAACGTCGAGCTCACCAGTGACAGCAGCGATCGAACCACACACCACAAGGAGCACGCCGGTGATGACGATAATCGGGCGCATCAGTTGGCCTCAAGGCGCAGCTCGGCGGTGCCCAAGCCAACACTGATGTTCAGCTCGACCTCACCATCATTGCCCTGCAGCCGCACAAGTCCGGACTCGATGTTTACACCGTCTTGGCTCACGAATGCGTTCGTGCCCGGCAGACGATGAGAGATCTCTCCTGCTTTCGCTTCGATGGTGGCGCTACCCCCGACGTCTTCAGACACAATGACAATGAGTTCGCCGATTCCCAGATCGATATCGATCTTTTCATCGCGATCGTCGAAGTCGAGTGCCGTGAGGTCCACCATGAGTTCGCCCACGCCGTGCTGGTAGCTCGATTGCAAGTCTTCGATCGCTACCGGCCGATAGAGGCTTTCGCCTACGCCATCGTCGATGAGTCCATCAACGGCTGAAACCGGGAAGAGGGCAAGCGCTGCCAGGATGCCGAGTGGGATAAGCCCTCGAGCGCCGCCTCCTCGGAGTTGACCAAAGACCACGCCCACCCCAATGATGATTACCGCTATGCCGAGGAATCGGGTGCCGCTAACGTTCCACCAGTTTCCCGTAGCTGCGGCTATGCCGACTGCCGCCAGCAGCGCTAGGAGCGAGAATACGAGCCAGGTAATGCGCTGGGGTTTGCGTTCCTTGGGCGGCGCAGCGGCGTTCCAGTCAGGAGCAGCGGGAACCCCCTGCTGCCACCGATCGTTCTCGGTAGCGCTAAACGCTGCAGGCTCGAAGCCAGCAGGTAACGGTCCGGGGGGAGCGAAGGTCGTGGATGAGAACGTGGCCGGATCTGCCGGAACAGGCCCATAGGCACCCGATGCAGGCACCATTGGCTGCACAACCCTTGTCTGCTCCGAGAGCAACCAAATGCCCCCACCGATAAGGGCCACGGCGAGCACCTCCCAGCTGTCGGTGATGATCCCGAACGCCAACGCAAGAGCGGCCAGGCCGAAGGCAACCGTCATGGTCCGTTCGCTCGGAAGGGTGCCAGCAACGGGCGCTGGGGGCGATTCACCTTGGGGCCGCAATGGCACGAGGAGCCATGCTGCGAGGTATGCCAAGACTCCAACGCCGGTGAACCCGGCGACGAAGGTCGCCAGTCGAACCACGGTTGGATCGAGGTTGAAGTACTCGGCAATACCGGCAGATACGCCGCCGATCTTGCGATCACCGTTGGACCGAAAAAGCCGGCGCGGTAGCGCTGGCGGCACGTACCCCGGCGGGGGAGCGCCGTAACCCGGCAGCGGGTTCGCTGGCTCTGGCGGTGGGACATGGGAGCTAGCTGGGGCGGCTTCGGCGTTAAGAGCATCGGCGTCGTCGGCCGGGGGCTGGTCAGAAGGGTGCGGATCTGAAGCGGGAAAGTCGGTCATAGCTACATCATGAAGAATCCCACATCGGACCGGTATCAGGTGAGCCCCTGAACAATCCCCGAGATACCCCGAGTCCCTCAGGGCGGATTCGGGGTAGACCCCGACAGGTTTGGAGCCGCGATCGTGCCACTATGGAGAGGTGAAGTCAGACGTTACCTCTCCGTCTTCGGCCAGCCGGCCGCCTGGGCCTGATTTCGCGGTCTGGCAGATGCCTCGGCTCGACGCAGAACACCGAGTCGTCTCCGGTACAGCGGCCGGCATCGCCCGCGAGGTCGGTATTGACCCGTCATACGTGCGGGCCTCATTTGTGGTGCTCACGGTGGCTGGGGGGTGGGGAATCGCCCTCTATCTGGTGGCGTGGTTCGTACTGGCGCGCCGCACACAAGCCAACGACCCTTATACCTCGATCCCCAAGGCGGCCACACCGCGGGTACGCCTCGTGGCCTTCGCCATGATCGCGGCTGGCCTTGTGGTGCTCGGCAGCCTATATGGCCTGTCGATCCTGAGTGCATTGCTGTGGCCGAGCGTCTTCGTCGGGGCGGCAGTTGCGGTAGGCCTCGATCGGAGCCGACTGGATTGGCTGCGGCTCGGCGAGCTGCAAAAACAGGCGATCGGTACCCGAGTCGCACTCGGGCTTATCTTGCTCTTCGCCGGCGTCATCAGCGCCTCGTTCGTGAGCCTGAGCTTCTGGCAGGCCGTTGGCGGTGTTGCGGTTGCTGCGCTGGTGTTGGTGGGAGCAGGCATCGTGTTTGCTCCAATCATCAGCAGCCTGGGCACCGACTTGTTGGCAGAACGCCGCCGTCGGATCCGCAGCGAAGAACGCGCCGATATGGCGGCGCACCTGCACGACTCGGTGCTGCAAACTCTGACCCTCATTCAGAAACGATCCCACGACGCGGGTGTGGTCAGCCTGGCCAGGCGCCAGGAACGAGAGCTGCGCACGTGGCTGTTCGAAGACCAAGCAATGAACCCCAACCTTGGATTCCGGGCTGGGATCGAGGCAGCCATGGCCGAAGTCGAAGAGCTGCACCACGTGCCAGTCGAGGTGGTGGTGGTGGGTGACAGCCCTACGGACCCAAACGTTGCCGCACTGCTGCAGGCCACACGAGAAGCCGCTGCCAACGCAGCCAGGCACTCAGGGGCCAGTCGAGTTGATGTGTTCGCCGAGATCGGCCCCGAGTCGATCGAGGTATTCGTTCGCGACCTAGGCGTCGGCTTTGACAAAGCGGCCGTAGACGACGATCGCGCCGGCGTGAGAGACTCGATCCTTGGTCGTATGCAACGCCACGGCGGCTCGGCGTTCGTACACAGCGCACTCGGCGAAGGCACCGAGGTCGAATTGCGCCTACCTCGAGCTACCGCAACAGAGCCCCAGCAGGTGGAGACCTCGTCATGACGACCAACCACACCCCCGATAGCACCGAGAACGCTGCAACTGGTGCCCTGCCACCGCAAGGGATCGATATTCGGGTGGTGATGGTCGACGACCATGCACTCGTGCGTGCGGGCGTCAAGGCCGAGATCGGCGAGCATGTCCAGGTAGTGGGCGAAGCCGACGACGTCGAGGGCGCGATCGATGTGATCTGTGCGCTCAAGCCAGATGTCGTGTTGCTCGACGTGCACCTTCCCGGCGGCAATGGCCCGGCAGTGATAGAGGGCGTCAAGGCGGCCGAAGTCGAAACCTGCTTTCTGGCGCTGTCGGTATCGGATGCCGCCGAAGACGTGATCGCTGTGATCCGGGCAGGCGCCCGCGGCTACGTGACCAAGGCCATCGAGGGAACACAGCTGGTGGATGCCATCAATCGGGTCGCTGCAGGCGATGCAGTCTTCTCGCCTCGACTCGCCGGTTTCGTGCTCGATGCCTTTGCCGGCCAGATTCCCGTCTCCGATATCGACCCCGAACTCGACCTGCTCACGAACCGCGAGCAAGAAGTCTTGCGGCTGCTGGCCCGCGGATATGCCTACAAAGAAGTTGCTTCCCGGCTCACCATCTCGGTCAAAACTGTAGAAACCCACGCCAGCTCGGTGCTGCGCAAGCTGCAACTATCGAATCGCCACGAACTCAGCCGTTGGGCAGCACACCGCCGGCTGATCTAGTTTCGGGTCATGGCCGAAGCACCCGTGTTGTTCGAAAAGAATGACCATGTCGTAACGATCACGTACAACCGACCCGAGCGTCGTAACGCCATCAACGGACCAATGCGCGAGGCGTTAAACGCGGCGTGGTTGCGGTTCCGAGGCGACGAGGATGCCTGGGTCGCCATCATGACCGGTGCCGGCGATGCGTTCTGTGGCGGCGCTGATCTTAAAGACGGCAAAGGGGCGACCGGCACTTTTGCGGGGACCTTCTGGGAGAAACCAACCGTAAATAGCTTTGAAAGCGGGCTCGAACTGTTCAAGCCGGTGATCGCAGCGGTCAACGGCCCCTGTGTGGGCTACGGGTTGACCGGCGTGAGCTTTGCCGACTTTGCAATAGCCAGCGACCGAGCAACGTTTTCGTACCCAGAGGTGCGGATCGGCATTCCAACGATCGTGGGGTCCATCCGCCTGCCTCGCGACCTCAAATGGGCCGACGCCATGGAGCTACTCATGATTGGTGAGCCGATCGATGCCGAGCGGGCCAAGGAAATGGGTCTGGTTTGGAAAGTCGTAGCCCACGATCAGCTCATGGCCGAAGCCCAGACTCTTGCCGACCGCCTGGTTGCCTCGGCGCCACTTGCGAGCCGCGTGGTCAAAGAGGTCGCAACTCGCACCCGCGACATGGGCTGGACCGAAGCCGTTCGCTTCGGCGAAACAATGCGCCTGGTCGCCAACCAATCAAATGATGCCCAAGAAGGTCTGGCGTCGTTCCGAGAGAAACGACCGCCAACCTGGACCGGTAGCTAGAGCACGAGAGCGTCAGGCTGGAGCGTGGCCTTCACGGCTCGGTGATCGGAGCCCATGTCGCCAAACACCTTGCTGGACACGACGCGGACTTGGTCGCTGACCAGTATGTGGTCTATCTGGCTGTGTGGTCGCTTGGCCGGAAATGTGCGCCCTTTTACCGCTCGGCGCAGCGGAGCGGCATCGCGCTCCATCATCGGCCCCCACATGTTCATATCGCCCGCCAGCACATCGACAGTGCTGGCAACCTCTCCCAACGCGGTTCGCTCACGCCACCAGCCGCGCGGACTGCGTTGCAGCAGAAGATGGATGCCGTACATGTGTGCGCCGGCCACCACCAGCCCTGATTCCGGCAACTCGACCTGCACGATTGAGCGCTTGCCGAAGGGGCCGAAGTTGGGCAGCTCGATATCGGGCAGCCGATGAGCTGGTATCCGAGTTAACACGACCATGTGGAACGGAACAACTTCCCGAGCCCTACTTGGCGTGTCACTGACCCATTGGTGCAGCTCGTAGCCGAGTTCGGCGGCAAGTTCTTGTGACCACGTCGTGTCGGGTATGCGAAAGCGCCATGCCTCGGGCAGAACCAGCACGTCGGCGTCGATCGCTCTCAAGTTGGCCACGACCTGTTCGTTCATTACCCACGCGCCCCGCCGCGAAGTGTGGTGCAACTCTTGATACAAGTTCCACGATGCGATCGTGAAGGGGTCAGACACGGCCGCAAACGTACTGGCCGTTGCCGCTGACTCGTCGGCTTAGCCCCAATTCCCGCTGGACCGCAGAGCTGGTCACGTAGACTCACCCGCCATGGAAGCCCGTGAGTTACGCAAGGCATTTCGAGACTTCTTTGTCTCCAAAGACCACACGGCGGTGGAGAGCGCGAGCCTGATTCCCCATGACCCCACGGTGATGTTCACCGTGGCCGGCATGGTGCCGTTCAAGCCCTATTTCGTTGGCGAAGAGACGGCCCCCTACAAGCGGGCGGTCACGGTGCAGAAGTGCGCCCGCGCCGGCGGCAAGCACAACGACCTCGACGAAATCGGCCGCACTAAACGCCATCTCACCTTTTTTGAGATGATGGGCAACTTTAGCTTCGGCGACTACTTCAAGACCGATGCGATTCCATTTGCCTGGGAGTTCAGCACCGAGGTACTCGGTCTTGACCCCGAGCTGTTGTGGGTCACTGTGCATGACACCGACGACGAAGCCGAAGAGATCTGGCGCGACGAAGTCGGCGTGCGCCCGGAGCGCATCCAACGCTTAGACGAAGACAATTACTGGCAAATGGCTGACACCGGACCCAATGGTCCGTGCTCGGAGTTGTTCATCGACAAGGGCGCTGCTCTCGGCGCCGATGGCGGACCTGCTCACGGTGGCGATGAACGGTTCCTGGAGTTCTGGAACCTGGTGTTCATGCAGTACGACACCAAAGAAAGCGGCGAGAAGATCCTGCTGCCAGCACCCAGCATCGACACGGGTGCTGGCCTCGAACGAATTCTGACCCTGCTCCAGGGCGTAGATTCGGTGTTCGACATCGATGAGATGAAGCGTTTGGTCGACAAGGCCAGTTCGCTATCTGGCGTTGCCTATGGCAAAGATGAGGCCCAAGACGTATCGGTTCGAATCCTGGCCGAACACAGTCGGGCAATGACCTTCCTCATCAGCGATGGCGTGTTTCCGAACAACGAAGGCCGTGGCTACGTGCTGCGCCGCATCATGCGGCGCGCTATCCGCCACGCCTACCTGCTTGGTGTCGAAGACTTGGTCACGCCCCACATGGTCGACGAAGTCGTCGACATCATGGGGACCGACTACCCCGAGATCGTCGAAAGCCATGATCTCATCACCGGCATTGTTGTCCGAGAAGAGGAGAGCTTCCGCCAGACGCTCAAGCAGGGTTCACTCATGCTTGACTCTGCGCTCGACGATCTCGATAGCGGTCAGAAGCTGTCGGGGGCTACGGCGTTTCAGCTTCACGACACCTACGGCTTCCCCCTCGAAGTGACCGAAGAGATCGCGGCCGAGCGAGATCTTGTGGTCGACAAGGAAGAATTCGAAACTCATATGGCCGGGCAGCGCGACCGCGCTCGGGCCGACCATGCATCCAAGAGCGGCACGGCCGACGACGTCAGCTCGTTCGTGGCGCTCGTTGACGAGCATGGACCGACCGAGTTCACCGGTCGCAACGAGTCGACGTCGTCCGCCACAGTGCTGGCGGTTACCCCCGACGGTGTCGTGCTCGACCGAACACCGTTCTACGCCGCGTCAGGCGGCCAGATTGGTGATACCGGCACGATCGAAGTGAACGGTGCAATTCTTGAGATCACCGACACGACCTATGTCGTGCCTGGCTTGCATTTGCATCATGGGCAACAAGCCCCGGGCGCGGTGCAGGTTGGTGACACAGCCACGGCCAGCATCGACAGCGATCGCCGCGCCGCAATCATGCGCAACCACACCGGAACTCACCTGCTTCATGCTGCGCTGCGCGATGTGCTCGGTGACCATGTGAAACAACAAGGCTCCTGGGTCGGCCCTGACCGACTGCGCTTTGACTTCAGTCATTTCGACGCCGTTACCACCGAGGAAATGGCTCAGATCGAAGACGCTGTAGCGGCTCAGATTCTGGCCAACCCTGACACGTCGCATGTCGAGATGTCCATGGACGACGCCCGCGCTAAGGGCGCAATTGCCTTCTTTGGCGACAAATATGGCGATGTTGTGCGGGTGCTCGAAGCCGGCCCCAACTCGATCGAACTTTGTGGCGGGACGCACGTGCATCGACTGGGAGACATCGGCCCGCTCAAGATCCTGTCCGAGGGCTCGATTGGCTCGAGCGTTCGTCGTATCGAAGCCGTCACCGGCGTAGGCCCGATCCAGAAGTTGCGCGAAGAAGAAGCACGCTTGGTTCAGACCGCTCAGGTGCTCGGCGTTCCAACAACTGAAGTCATCGATGGGGCCACCAAACGCGTGGCCGAGATCAAGACCCTGCGATCAGAGATCGCCGACCTGCGCCGCCAACTTGCCGTCGGGCAGTCAGGCGCCCTCGCCGCCAAAGCCGTCGATGGTGTCGTCGTAGAACGGGTCGAAGGCCTGGATCGCGATGGGGTGCGTGACCTTGCGCTTGCCATCCGTGATACCGATGGTGTCAACGCCGTAGTGCTCGGTTGCGCTCCCGAAGGTGGGGGTGTCGCACTGGTCGCTGCGGCCATCGTGGGCGGACAATTTCACGCGGGTGAACTGATCGCCGATGCTGCCAAACACATCAAGGGTGGCGGCGGCAAAGGAGCCGACCTCGCAGTCGCAGGAGGCAAGGACCCCAAAGGGCTCGATGCCGCGCTCGAAACGGCTCGCAGCGCGGCTGTTGCGGTGTCCCGCTGAGCGGCGAGCGCGTGGCTCCTAACCCAGGGATTTCTCAGCCGGTGGTGCACGAAAATTTTGGCCGTGCCATCGGCGTCGACTTGGGTGATCGTCGAGTCGGCATTGCGCTGAGTAATCCGGATCGAACACTGGCAAGTCCGCTCGATGTCATCATTCGAACCGGCAACCTCTACCGCGATATCGCCAAGATCGTCGACGAGTGGGAAGCCAACGTGGTTGTCGTTGGTTTGCCGCTGTCGCTCGACGGCACGGTACGTCGTGCCGCCAAAAAGGCGCTAGCAGAGGTCGAGAAGATGGCTGCCACCCTTCAGGTGCCGGTTGAGACCTACGATGAGCGGCTAACAACCATTAGCGCAGAGCGCCTGATGACCGACGCTGGGCTCGATAGCCGGAATCAGCGCAAGGTCGTCGACAAGATCGCTGCGGCGATCATGTTGCAGGCATGGCTCGACCGCCAAGCACACAAGTACGCCAATCCACCAGACCTCGCCGAGAACTTTCCAGAAGATGACTGATATGCAAACAACTCATCCGGGCATTGATCCAATGTTGTTGCCGGCGACCGACGTTGAACCGCGCTCGGCCGACTTCGGAACGATGTCGCCGGACTTCGAAGATCCCTACTACGACCCCGAAGAGTGGGAACGACTACCGCGGCGCACATCCTTTGCGTTCCGACTCGGCGTGGTCGTCATCGTCATACTGCTCGCCGGCACCTTCTTGTTCTCCCGGGCGAATAGCTGGCTCGACAGCCAGATTAACCCACCGGGTTTGCAGGGCGACCGACTTGTGCTGGCGATTCCCAACGGTGCAACCGACAGCGATGTCATGCGGATCTTGGCCGAGTCGGGCGTGATCTCGAACTCAACGGTTGCACAGTATTGGATACGCGCCAACGACGTTGGCGAGTTCCAAGCCGGTGACTACGAGTTCCGCGAGAACAGCTCGTTCGACGAAGCAGTCGAGGTGCTGCGAGCGGGTCCGCTCTCGCCGGTGTTCAAGCGCTTGACACTGCCCGAAGGGCTGTGGAGCGGCGACATGCGCAACGTAATGCTCGACAACCTGGCCGACCTGGATCCTGGCGGGCTCGACGACGCAATGAACAGTGGGCAGATCCGGAGCCAGTACCAGCCAGCCACAGTGAGCACACTCGAAGGGCTCATGTTCCCGGCGACCTACCAGATTGGCGAAGAAGAGTCTTCCGACGAGCGAGCCATGATTCAACGACTGGTGAACACGATGGACTCCGTGATTGTCGAGCTAGGCGTCAACGACGGCCTGACCCTCGACAACGGTATGCGGCTCAGCCCATACGAACTGATTGTTGTGGCTTCGATGATCGAAGAAGAGGCCCGCCTCGACGAGGATCGCGCCAAGATCGCTCGGGTGATCTACAACCGGCTCATGGACGGCGAAGCCCTCGGTATTGACGCCACCACGATCTACGGCGTGCACCTGCAACGGTGTGAGGCGGATCCTCGCTGCTCAAACCCGAGCACTGGTTTCGCTTGGTATGACCCTGAGCTGTTCCAGTCCCAGCTCGACGACGCAACTGACCCCTACAACAGCCGTATCGTTCCCGGCCTGCCACCTACCCCTATTTCTTCTCCAGGCCGAGCGTCGTTGAACGCCGCTCTGAACCCCGAGCCCGGCGACTGGAAATGGTACGTGCTGATCGACACCGATGGCCGCCACTTTTTCACCAACAACTTCACCGAGTTCGAGCAGGCTGCAGCCGAAGCCCGAGCCAACGGCGTCTTTTAGTTGCCCGAGAAATCGTGATCTTGCGCTTATGACACGTTTGGTTACGGCAACGACTCGCATGGCTGCGGTCATTGGCGACCCCGTTCGTCATTCGCTATCGCCGGTGATTCACAATGCCGGGTTCGAGGCGCTTGCGATCGACGGCGTCTACGTGGCGTTGCCGGTCGGCGCCGGACAAGCGGGCGCAGCGGTCGAAGCCATGCGGCTCTTTGACTGGTACGGGCTGTCGGTCACCATGCCGCACAAACAGGCGGTCATGGCAGCGTGCGACGAGGTCACCGATACCGCCAAAACCATAAATGCGGTCAACTGTGTCTTCTGGCGAGACGGCAAGGTCGTGGGCGACAGCACCGACGGCACTGGTTGGGTCCGAGGGTTGCATGCCGACCTTGGCCTGAGCCCAAACGGTCTCAAGTGTGTGCTTGTCGGTGCCGGGGGAGCAGCCACCGCAATTGCTCACATCTTGCCGGCTGCGGGAGCGGCTGAACTGGCCGTGATCAACCGGACAGCAGCAACCGCAGCGGCGGTCGCCGACCTCGCCGGGCGTATCGGCCGAGTTGGATCGATCGATGACCTCAGCGATGCCGACCTGGTGATCAATGCGACGCCGCTGGGCATGGGCTCAACCGATCACGCGGACAAGGTGCCGGTCGATGTTTCGCTCCTCAAGGATGATGCCGTCGTGAGTGATCTGATCTACCACCCAGCGGAGACTCGATTATTGGCCCAGGCCCGTGAGCGGGGACTTCGTTGCCAGAACGGTCTGGCCATGCTGGTTCACCAGGCTGTAGTTGCGTTCGAACATTGGACCGGGTCCAAAGCGCCCGTCGAGGCAATGACCGATGCGGTCCAATCCTCGCTCCGTTCTCGCTGAGCGGCGCCCAAACAGGAGCTGCCTACCCGCGAGCAGTCGTACACTACGGCGGTGATTATTGTTCCGGTCAAGTTGGCCGATCGTGGCTACAACGTAATTGTCGGCGACGGCGCGGTGAGCGAGCTCGGCTCGCTTGTTCCGCCGAAGGCGAAGCGGGCCGCCATTGTTACCCAGGCCGGTATCCCGGTGCAGGTGAAGACCGGGATCGAACAACAAGTTTTCGAAATCGGCACGGGCGAAGAACACAAGAGCCTGACCACGATCGAGGCGCTCTGCCGAGGGTTCGCCGAGTGGGGCATGACTCGCAACGACGTGGTCGTTGGAGTCGGTGGCGGGCTGGTTACCGACGTGGCCGGCTTTGCGGCTTCGGTCTATCACCGGGGCATCGCTGCGCTGTACGTGTCAACCACGCTGCTGGGACAGGTCGACGCCGCGATTGGCGGCAAGACCGGTGTCAACCTGGCGGAGGGAAAGAACTTGGTCGGCGCGTTCTGGCAGCCAAGCGGTGTCATTTGTGACACGGCCACCTTGGCGACGCTGCCCGAGCGAGAGTTCCGTGCTGGCCTGGGCGAGATCGCCAAGTACCACTTTCTGGGCGGCGGTCGCTTAGATGCCCAAGAACTGCCGGAGCGGGTGGCTGCTTGTGTGCGCATCAAAGCCGAGGTAGTCGCCGAAGATGAACGCGAAGGCGGTCGCAGAGCGATCTTGAACTACGGACACACACTGGCGCACGCGCTCGAGATCGAGGGAGCGTTCGATTTACGTCACGGCGAGGCCGTGGCCATCGGGGTCATCTACGCAGCCGAAGTTGCACAGCGACTCGGGCGTATCGACGATGCCGCGGTGGCAGAGCATCGTCGGGTGATCGCCGAATACGGCCTGAAAAACTCACTTCCCGAAGGCACGGACATGGACCGGGTGATCGACCTGTTCTCTCGTGACAAGAAGGCGCTCGACGGCGTGACCATGGTGCTCGACGGCCCACAGGGTGTAGAGACCGTGGTCGGGCCCGATCCATTGGTGCTCCGCGACGCGCTGCAAGCGATGGTCTGAGTGGAGCTGTCACCAATCGACGTATCGCCTCGAGAGCTGCAGGCTTATGAGCGGCTCGTTGCCCACGAGGTGGATGCCCTGGTCGTGACTTCGCCGACAAACATTCGATGGCTCACCGGTTTTGCTGGCTCAAACGCCACGGTCGTTGTCTTCGATAACGAAGTCACGCTGTTTACCGACAACCGGTATGCCGATCGGGCTCCGGCTGAGCTCGCGGGCGCTGGTAGCTCAGCGCAGGTCGGGATTGCGAGCACCGAGTTGGGGGACGAGGTGCAAGATCTGCTCGGCTCCGCTGAACTGGTTGCGCTCGAAGCCGATTATGTGTCGTGGGCCCAGCACCAGACGATCAACGACGAGTGGCTTCCCGCTCAGACTCTTGTGCCGACCAGCGGCCTGATCGACAGGCTCCGTTCCCGCAAAGACACGGCCGAGATCGAGCGAATCGAAGCGGCGGCCGCAATCGTCGACGAGTCGCTCGCTCAGGTGCGGCCGCTGCTTGGGCAACGTCGAACCGAACGAGACTTCGCTCGCTCGCTCGACGCTGCTATCCGATCGAATGGCGCAGATGATCTTGGCTTCGACACCATTGTTGCATCCGGCCCAAACGGCGCTATTCCGCACCACTCGCCGGGGGATCGGATTATCAAGCCAGGTGACTTCGTCATCGTGGATGTTGGGGCCATGGTGCAGGGGTACCGCAGTGACATGACTCGCACGTTCAGCGTCGGGTCGATGTCGCGTGAGCAGCGCCGTCACTACGACACGGTGATCGCCGCCCAACAAGCGGGTGTTGACTCGATGCTGGCCGATGCCGGAACGGTCGAAGTCGACACCGCAGCGCGTGCCGTGATCGACCAAGCTGGATGGGCGGACAGCTTCTTGCATGGAACTGGCCATGGCGTGGGCCTCGACATCCACGAGCTGCCGCGAGTGGGCAAAGGCGTGACCGATGTTTATGAGATTGGAACCGTGGCCACAGTTGAACCCGGCGTGTATCTGCGAGGCGTCGGCGGTGTGCGCATCGAAGACACTTGTGTCGTCACAGAAACGGGTGCTCGTCGCCTCACCAAGTTCCCCAAGGACAACCCCGAAGTCTGAGTTTCTTTGGTCCGCTGGGGCATCGGTTCGTCGCGGCGAAGGTTAGTTGTCAGGAGCAAACTCGGCGAGGGCCTCGGCGTTGTCATCCACGAAGGCTTGTTCCAACTCGACGCGTACTTCTTGAAATAGTTGCTCCCCGGCCTTAGGTCCGCCACCACAGTCGGTGACGGCCTTGGCAAGGGCAATTTCTTCGCTCTGGAGTTCACCGAGTTTGAAGAGTGCTTCGGGTGAGAGACGGTTCATTTCGGTATAGAACTCATCGAGTTCGCGCTCACTCATTTCCTCGGGATTGAGCCCGGCTTCCGCAAAGGGATCGACATTGCGCATCATGTCAGGTTGCAGGTCGTTCAATCGAGACTCGAACCGTTTTCTCAGGTCCTTCATGTTGGTCCAGTTCATCCCTGATTCAGACACACAGGCCGAGATCTCGGCGTTAAAGGCCACGATCCGACTGTCGGACTCGATTCGGTCGTAGAGCGATTGCATCTGATCTCCGAACGCTTCTTGAAAGTCCCGCATGTTCTCGTCGCCGAACCCGCCGGGACCGTTCATGAATGCTTCGGCTTGGCAACCCGAGGGTTCGAACATCGAAGGATCTGGAATTACATCGCCTTCGAACTCGGTTGGCTGCCCGTAGAGCGCTGCATAGTAGGCATCGCGCTCACCGTCGGAGAGACCGTCGACGTATTCCTGGTTGGGGTCAACGAAATCGAAGTCGGGTTCATTGAAGGGTATGTCAGGAAACCCAACGAGGTCGCCCACCATCGACTGTGGGAACCGCTGAGTGGTAATGCCGAAGCCGTAGATCTCGGTCCACTCTGGGCTGTCGCGATCCACCTCGAAATCGGGCGGGCCCATGAAGCCCATCATCTGGCTCATATCCGGTGGCGTGTATTCGAAACCTTGCCCGATCATGCACGCGGTAATCAACCGTTCAGCCTCACGTTGCATCTCGATCATGGCGGCTTCATCGAACTCGAAGGAACCCGTGTCCTGACCGAAGAACTCGGCAATTGGGGATTCGTATTCGAAGTCGCGCTCTTGCTGGCTCACCGGTTCCTCTTCGACGCGAACCGGGTCCGAAGGCGCATAGCTGTCGTCTTGGCTCGGGTTGTCGCTGCTTTGCCCCGACGTAGAGACTTCGCTCGAAGAGAAAGCCCCACACGAACTGACGATGAGGACCAAAGCACAGAGCATTCCGAGGAGACTGCGCCATGATCGGGCTCCACAAGTTAAGGGATGAGGGCGAGATGTTCGCTGCACAGTGGGTCTCCAAGCGGCTGGTCTTGTCGTTCTACAACGTACTCGCCGGGGCGGGCTGCGTCTGGTCACCACCGTTGGCCCGAGTGGACCGACGCAACACAGCGTTAGCCTGCTGGCCATGGCAGTTATCTCGACCAGCGACTTCAAAACGGGCATGACGCTCGAGATCGACAACAACCTGTTTCAGGTCGTCGATTTCCAGCACGTGAAGCCCGGCAAGGGGCCTGCCTTTGTGCGCAGCACCTTGCGCAATGCTCGCACCGGTGCGGTGATCGATAAGACATGGCGGGCGGGCGAGAAGACCGAGCGAGCCATGATCGACAAGCGAGTCATGCAGTACTTGTACAGCGACGGCGAGAACTACGTGTTCATGGATAACGAGAGCTTCGACCAGCTCACAATCACCCCGGAATCTCTTGGCGACGCCGCCAACTACTTGGTCGAAACTGCCAACGCCACGATGTTGATGCACGGAGCGGAGATCATCGGCGTGGATTTGGCGGCAAGCGTCGAACTCACGATCACACTCACGGAGCCTGGCGTTCAAGGCGACCGAGTCTCAGGCGCAAGCAAGCCAGCGACCCTGGAGACCGGCCTGGTCGTGCAGGTACCGCTGTTCATCGAACAAGGCGAACGCATAAAGGTCGACACCCGCAATGGCGAGTACACCGGTCGCGCCTGATATGGCCGACCCCTCGGTGGGGCCTGGCCGTCACGAGGCCCGCGAGCGAGCGATTGAACTCCTGTACGAAAGCGAAGCCCGCGAACTCAGCACGGTCGACTTGCTCGATCAATTGCCGCTAACCCCAAACGTGTATGCCGTGAGTGCGGTCGAAGGTGTAGATGGCGCCCGACCACAAATCGACGCGCTGATAGACGAGCACACCGAAGGATGGAGCGTCGAGCGACTGCCAAACGTAGATCGAGCCATTCTTCGTCTTGCGATATGGGAACTGCTCGCCCAGCCAGACGTTCCCTCGGCTGTGGTGATCGACGAAGCCGTTGAGTTGGCTAAGGAATACTCAACGGAACGTTCGTCGAGCTTTGTGAATGGCGTGCTCGATGCCGTGGCCCGCACCGTCCGGGGCTAGGCCCTACTCAAGCCCAGATGCTGGCGAACCCGGTTATCGAAGTCGCCGGCGCTCAGTTACGGCCGTGGGCCAGCTCCGATGCGCCACGGCTCATTGAAGCGTGGACCAACGCAGACATAGTGCGCTGGAATGGCGTGCCCGCTGACACGACGCTTGGCGCGGGCGAGCGCTGGATCAGCGGAGTGGCCGCTCGACTCGCTGGGCGCTTATCGGTGGACTGGGTGATCGAGACTCCGCAACTCGGGGTCATCGGCGAGGTCGGATTGTCGGGCTTCAGCGAAGCTCATAGCGGCGCTCTCATCGGCTACTGGTTACTTCCCCAAGCCCGAGGGAAAGGCCTGGCGGCCAAGAGTGTTCGCGCGTGCACCGAGTGGGCCCACAACGACCTGGCTCTTGACTCGATCATCGCTCGTTGCGACCCAGCGAACTCGGCTTCCCACGCGGTTGCGAACGCTGCCGGCTATCGGCTCGAAGCAACCGATAAAAGCGGCGAACAACTTTGGCGCAGCCAGCGGTTCTGACCGCTAGCGCCGGGTGGCCAACGTGGCGATTGTTGCCTGGGTGGTAGGTGTAACTAAAAACGTGCAGGCCCGCCTAAAAACCATTCAACGTTGCCCCTCGCAGCCGCGCCGTGCTGCTAGCTTCGACTCCTGACCGTGAAGGGGGTCCCGTGAGGCCCCAACGGACAGGAGGAACGCCCCATGGGCGAACGTGAACGCAGAGGCGCGCCGCCCTTCGGTGGGAACTTTGTTTCCCGAGCCGAAGTCATGGACGCAGATCAGATCCGCCGAGCCGTCAAACGTATGGCCCACGAGATCGTTGAACGCAACGGTGGGCTCGCCAACGTAGTGATCATTGGCTTGCAGACCGGTGGCGTTGAACCCGCAATCCATCTGGCCGAAGCGCTCGAAGCGATCGAAGGATCACGACCGCCGCTCGGCACCGTCGACGTTGCATTTCACCGCGATGACATTGGGCTGCGGCCGGTGCTACCCGAGGCCCCAACCGACATTCCCGTCGAGCTCAACGGCATGACCGTAGTACTCGTCGACGACGTTCTCTTCACGGGCCGAACCGTGCGAGCAGCGCTCGACGCGCTCAACGACTTCGGACGGCCACAAGCCGTGCAACTGGCGGTAATGATTGATCGGGGCCACCGCGAGCTGCCGGTGCGGGCTGACTATGTCGGCAAGAACCTACCTACGTCACGAGCCGAGGCCGTGTCGGTCACGATGCAGTCGGTCGAAATTGGAGAGATGGTCAAATGAACCATCTGCTCTCGATCGATGAGCTGAGCGAGGCGGACCTCCGCGAGGTCTTGCGAATCACGCCGACCTTCGCCGAAGTCGCCCAGCGTCGCATCGCCAAGGTGCCAGCCCTTCGGGGTCAGACGGTGGCGCTTCTCTTCTACGAAGACTCGACCCGCACTCGACTTTCCTTCGAGGTCGCTGCCAAACGACTGTCGGCCGACACCTTGAATGTGTCGGTCAAGACCTCGTCGGTGAACAAAGGGGAGTCGCTGCGCGACACCGCCGAGACGATCGAGGCCATGGGCATCGACGCTGTTGTCGTTCGACATCGCTCATCGGGGGTGCCGTGGCAGCTCACCAAATGGGTCGATGCCGCAGTAGTCAACGCAGGAGACGGTTGGCATCAGCACCCCACCCAAGCATTGCTTGACTGCTTCACGCTTCAGCAAAAGCTTGGTGATCTGTCGGGGAGCCACATCCTGATGGTGGGCGACATCAAACACAGCCGAGTCGCCCGATCCAATGTCAGCGCGTTGACCATGTTGGGGGCCGAGGTCACGTTGGTGGCGCCCCCAACGCTGCTTCCGCCAGCGATCCATACCTGGCCGGTGCGAACTTCCCATGACCTCGACAAAGCACTTGCTACTGCCGATGGGGTGTATTTGCTGCGCATGCAAAGCGAGCGCCAAAACGAAGCGCTCATCCCCGACTTGAGGGAATACACAACGCTGTATGGCCTGACCGCCGAACGCGCGGCCAAACTCGATCCGACCGTGCCAATCATGCATCCCGGACCGATGAATCGAGGCGTCGAGATTGCTGCCGATGTGCCAGATCTCGACCAAGTGATTGTCGTGGACCAGGTCCGCAATGGCGTCGCCGTGCGCATGGCAGTGCTGTTCTTGCTGCTCGGTTCTGGCGGTTCGGATCTGCCCCCAAACGCAGCACCTCAGGCGGTGTTGGTATGACTCAGGCACTGGTCATTCGTGGGGGCACCATCATCGATGCCATCGGATCCAGAACACAAGACATTGCCGTGGTCGACGGCGTGCTGCTGGCGCACGAAGACGCACCCTCGTCGGCCCAAGAAGTCGATGCATCGGGTTGCGTGGTTTCGACCGGCTTGGTCGACCTCCACACGCACCTTGGCGAGCCGGGAGACGAAGCCGCCGAAACAATGACGAGCGGTGGCCGCGCCGCCGTACTCGGAGGTTTCACCACCGTGCTGGCAATGCCCGACACGCTGCCGGCAGTGGATACCGCCGCAGTCGTGGAGCATGTCCGCAAGCTCGCAGAAGCCGCCCTGTGTCACGTTGAAGTCGCCGGATGTGTCACCGTTGGTCGAACCGGTGGGCATCTTGCGCCACTGGGCGAACTCGCAGCAGTTGGCGTGCGGTACGTGAGCGACTGCGATGCTGGAATCCAGAGCCCACTGCTGCTGCGCCGAGCGTTGGAATATGCCCGCCCGTTTGGCATCACTATCGCCCAACCCGCAAACTCCCTGGAGCTCAGCACCGATGCTCAGATGCACGAGGGGGAATGGTCAAGCCGCCTCGGCCTGCCGGGAACGCCCGCCGAAGCCGAAGAGATCATGGTGATGCGCGATGTGGCACTCGCCCGCCTTACGGGTGCCAAACTACATTTCCAAACCCTGTCGACCGCAGGTTCCTTCGCGATTGTTGGAGCTGCCCGGCGCTCCGGATTGCCAGTCAGCGCCGAGATCGCAAGCCACCATCTGGCGCTGTGCGACGCAGACTTGGCCGGCTATGACACCAACAAGAAGGTCGTTCCGCCTCTGCGGGACATGAGCGACAAAGTGGCCGGCCAGGCGGCGGTGGCCGATCAGTCGATTGACTGCATCGTCAGCGACCACACTCCCCAGTCAACCGACCGCAAAGAGCGGCCATTTGATCACGCCGAGCCTGGCTCAGTCGGGCTCGAGACGGCACTCGCAGTTGCGCTGACACAAAACATCGAGATCAAACATGTGCTGCGGGCAATGAGTTGGCGCCCGGCAGAACTCCTGGGTCTCGGCAGCCCAACTGAACGTGCGATCACACCCGGCGCACGCGCCGATTTGACCATCATCGACCCCCAAGAAAGTTTCACTGTGTCTACAACGTCCTTAGCCACAACTGGCACCAACAGCGCCTTTCAAGGCCAGGAGTTGCGCGGCCGAGTCCGGGCAACGATCGTCGACGGTCGATTGGTAGTCGACGGCGGCCAGGTACAGGCATGAACGGTGGCGAAAGCGGCACAAACCGAGTCATCGAGGCAGCCCTCGTGCTCGCCGACGGAACACTGTTCGAAGGCGAAAGCTTTGGCGCCGATTCCCCCACTGGTGTAGCGAGTGGCGAGGTCGTCTTCAACACCGTGCTCGCTGGTTATCAAGAAGTCCTCACCGACCCAAGCTACGCCGGCCAGATCGTCACCTTTACCTACCCTCACCTAGGCAACTACGGCATCAACAGCCAAGACCATGAGAGCCGCGGCACATTCCTGCGCGGCGTGATCGCCCGCGACGTGCCCCGCCGCCACAGCAGCTGGCGCAGCGAGACCGACTTGAACTCATTCTTGGTCGCGCAAGGGGTCGCCGGCATCGGCGGCCTCGACACCCGCCGCCTTACCAGGCACATCCGCGACACCGGAGCAATGCCGGGCGCATTTGGCACCGCCGACGAGGCCACACTGCGCGCCGCTGCGGCCGCCGAACCTGGCACCGATGGAGTCAACATGGTCGCAACCGTGACCTGCGACACGTCCTACTCCGTGGCGTCGCAACGTGTCGATGGCAAAGCCCCGTGGAACCTGATCGCCGTGGACTTCGGAGTCAAGTCGACCATCCTGGACCAGCTCGCACTGTTGGGCGGCGTTACCGTCGTGCCTGCCTCCACTGCCGCCAGCGCAATTCTGGACCAGAAGCCCGACGGCGTATTCCTATCGAACGGACCAGGCGATCCCGAAGCCGTCACCGGAGCAACCGACATGATCGACGGCTTGCTCGGCGAAGTGCCGATCTTCGGTATCTGTTTAGGACACCAACTGCTTTCGCTGACCCTGGGTTTGCCAGCGTTCAAACTTCCGTTTGGCCACCACGGCGGAAATCATCCAGTTCGCAACCTGGCCACCGGAGCGATCGAGATCACCAGTCAGAACCACAACTTCTGTGTGGCCGATGACTCGGTCAACGGCATCGAATTGACCCACATCAACCTGAACGATCAGACCGTCGAGGGCATCCGAAGCCTCGAGGTTCCCGCCTTCAGCGTGCAGTACCACCCCGAAGCGGCTCCGGGGCCACACGACAGCCGCTACCTCTTCGACGAGTTCGATCAGCTGATGGCCAATGTGCATGGTTCGACCAAAGGAAGTGCGCTCTAATGCCCCGTCGCAATGACATTGAGTCCATCCTGCTCATTGGCGCTGGCCCGATCGTTATCGGCCAGGCCTGCGAGTTCGACTACTCCGGCACGCAGGCCTGCCGTGTGCTCCAAGAAGAGGGCTACCGAGTCATCCTGGCCAATTCGAATCCGGCCACGATCATGACCGACCCCGAGTTTGCCGATGCCACCTACATCGAGCCGCTCACGCTCGAGGTCTTGACCGAAATCATCAAGGTTGAAAGACCCGACGCGCTCTTGCCGACACTGGGTGGCCAGACTGCGCTGAACCTGGCGATGGAAGCGGTCGAAGCTGGCGTGCTCGATGAGTACGACGTAGAACTCATTGGTGCCGATGCCGAAGCAATTGCGACCGCCGAGGATCGCGAACGGTTCAAGATCGCCATGATCGAAATCGGTCTCGAAGTGCCGTTCTCCGCATCCGCACGCGGTACCGGCGACACCAAACAAGAGCAACTCGCCACCGGCATGGTCAAGGCGAGAGAAGCCATCGAAAAAATCGGCCTCCCGGTGATTATCCGACCTGCGTACATCTTGGGCGGTAAAGGAACCGGCTTCGCTCATACCATGGAAGAGTTCGAATACGTGGCCAGCCATGGCCTGGAGTCAAGTCCAATCTCAGAGATCTTGATCGAAGAATCGATCAAGGGATGGAAAGAGTTCGAACTCGAAGTTATGCGGGATCACGCCGACAACTGTGTTGTTGTCTGCGCCATCGAGAATCTGGACCCCATGGGCGTCCACACCGGCGATTCGATCACCGTTGCGCCAGCACAAACGCTGACCGATGTCGAGTACCAAAAGATGCGCAACGACTCGTTTGCCGTGATGCGTCGAGTCGGTGTCGAGACCGGCGGCTCCAACGTGCAGTTTGCTGTCGATCCAAGCAATGGTCGTCAAGTAGTCATCGAGATGAACCCGCGAGTAAGCCGATCATCGGCGTTGGCGTCAAAGGCGACCGGATTCCCGATCGCCAAGATCGCGGCCCGGCTCGCCGTTGGGTACACGCTCGACGAGATCCCGAACGACATCACCGAGAAGACCCCAGCGAGTTTCGAACCAACCATCGACTATGTCGTGACCAAGGTTCCCCGCTGGAACTTTGAGAAATTCAGCGGCACTCCATCGGTGCTGGGGTCACAGATGCAGGCGGTTGGCGAGGTCATGGCCATTGGCCGTACGTTCACCGAGTCACTCCAGAAGGCGCTTCGCTCACTCGAGCTTGGACGCTTTGGGCTGAACTGCGATCCGGGTGAAGAACTGCTGGACAGCGTGCCCATCGACGAACTGCTCGCGCAGTCAGCCATTGGAACGCCCGATCGGATCTGGGAACTCGAAGCGGTGCTCCGGCGCGGCAAAACCGTCGACGAGGTGCACGAAGCCACCAAGGTCGATCCTTGGTTCTTGGATCAGATGCTGGTGATCTCCGAGGAACGCGAGCGGCTGAGCCAGGTTGGTCTCGCCGAGATGGGTCGGGCCGACTGGCGACGAGCCAAGCGCCACGGCTTCAGCGACGAACAGCTTGCCTATCTGTGGAGCGCCGACATCGCCACGGTGCGCGAGGCGCGGCGCGCTGCCGGGGTTTTCCCGACCTACAAGACGGTTGATACTTGCGGAGCAGAGTTCGAAGCCGACACGCCGTATCACTACTCAACGTGGGAAGACGACAGCGAGGTAGCGGCCAGCGATCGCCCCAAAGTAATTATCTTGGGCTCGGGGCCGAACCGCATTGGTCAAGGCATCGAGTTCGACTACTGCTGCGTGCACGCAAGCTTTGCGCTGCGCGACGCTGGCTTTGAGACCATCATGGTCAACTGCAACCCCGAAACCGTGTCGACCGATTATGACACCAGCGACCGGCTGTATTTTGAGCCGTTGACCTACGACGATGTGATGAACATCATCGAAGCCGAGCAAGAATCAGCCCGAGCCGGTGGCGGCCCAGGCATCGCCGGCATCGTGGTGAGTCTGGGCGGGCAGACGCCCCTGAAGCTGGCCGGTCAGCTGCCCGAAGAACTGATTGCCGGCACCAGTCCCGATTCCATCGACCTCGCCGAAGATCGTGAACGTTGGAACGCTTTATGCGAACGGATCAACATCCCACAGCCCCCCGGTGGCACCTGCACGACCGTCGAAGAAGCGATTCAAGTCGTCGACAAGGTCGGCTACCCAGCACTCATGCGTCCGTCCTATGTGCTCGGCGGTAGAGCGATGACGATCGTGCACGACGAAATCGGCCTGCGTGATGCCATGGCTGAACTCGAAAGTATGGGTTCACTCGGACGCGAAGGCGGGCTTTCTGCAGAACGCCCAGTGCTTGTTGACCGCTTTCTTGAAGACGCGGTCGAAGTCGATGTCGACGCCATTCGTGACAACACCGGCGAGGTAATCATCGGCGGCATCATGGAACACGTCGAGGAAGCGGGCGTGCACTCTGGCGACAGCGCCTGCATGATCCCACCCCAGACCCTGCCGCCAGAAACGATCGCCGAACTCGAAGCAGCTACGGCAGCGCTCGCAGCTGAACTCCAGGTTGTTGGACTGCTCAACGTGCAGTTTGCGGTAACCAACGATGGGGGAGTGCGCAACATCTTTGTGCTCGAAGCTAATCCTCGTGCATCAAGAACGGTGCCCTTCGTTGCCAAGGCCACAGGCCGACCGTTGGTCAAGATCGCCACCCGAGTCATGCTCGGTGCAAGCCTGGCCGAGCTGCGAGTGGAAGGGCTGCTTGGTGAGATCGTTCAAGGCGATCACATTGCAGTGAAGGAAGCAGTGTTGCCGTTCAACCGCTTCCCCGAGACCGATCAGTTGCTTGGTCCCGAAATGCGCAGCACCGGCGAAGTTATGGGTATCGATCTCGAAGTCGGCCTTGCGTTTGCTAAGAGCCAGATCGCTGCGGGAACCAACATGCCCACGTCGGGTGCAGTGTTCTTCAGCGTTGCTGATCGCGACAAGGCGACAGGTTTGGCAGCCGCCCAACGCTACGTCGATTTGGGGTTCGACATCATTGCCACTGCTGGTACTGCAGCTGCGCTCGAAGCAGAGGGTGTGACCGTGGCCGGCGTTGCCGCCAAGGTTGGAGCTCCTGCAGGAGACCTCGACGAGACCGTCACGATGCCCAATGCTGTTGAATTGATCGAGCAACAGAAGCTGGTGATGGTGATCAACACGCCGCGTGGCCGCGGTGCTCTGGCCGACGGTGACTACATTCGCAGCGCGGCTAGTCGAGCTGGATTACCGCTTTTCACCACCGTCGCAGCGGCGCTCGCGGCGGCCAACGGCATTGCGGCTCAGCGCGAACATCCGCTCGTGGTGCGTTCGTTGCAGACCTATCACCAGGGCGTGTTTCGACCATGATCAAGCGCCTGTTCGGATCCAACCGCCGCTCGCCGGTGGGTGCTGTCGAAATGAGTGCCTCGGTGGGCTCAGTCAGCATGGGGTCGCCCGTCATGACGGCGAGCGGAACTGCTGGCCATAGTGTCGAACTCGGTGCCTACTTCGACCTGCGAGATACCGGCGCCATTGTGGTCAAGTCGTTGCTGCACGAGCCGTGGGCAGGCAACCCTGCGCCCCGGGTGCACTCGACCGACGCCGGCATGATCAATAGCGTGGGGCTTCAGGGCCCCGGCGTACAAGGGTGGATCGATCACGACCTCGATCCGCTGATCACTTCGGGAGCCAACATCGTGGTGAGCATCTGGGGTCGATCAGTGGCTGAGTACCGCCAGGCGGCGGAGATGCTCGAACCCGTGCAGGGCTATCTGACGGCGCTGGAAGTAAACGTTTCGTGTCCCAACGTCGAGGACCGTGATCGCATGTTCGCTCACAGTGTCGACGCCACCACCGAAGTGCTTGCGGCGACCAACGCCGTCTCGATCCCCAGATGGGCCAAGCTGAGCCCCAACATTGCGGACCTCGTGCCGATCGCCGATGCCGCCCAGCGAGGCGGGGCCGAAGCCGTCACGGTTGCTAACACGCTCATTGGTCTTGCGATTGATCCCGAGACGCGCAAACCTCGCCTGGGCAAAGGGCGCGGCGGACTCTCGGGTCCCGCAATTCGACCCATTGCGGTTCGCGCCGTAAACGACGTAGCGACTGCGCTGCCTGACCTGCCGGTCATTGGTTGCGGCGGAATTATGCACGGAGTCGATGCCATTGAATTCTTGTTGGCAGGTGCCTGTGCGGTACAAGTAGGAACCGCAACCTTTGCGGATCCACGCGCCGTAGTGCGGATTCGTGATGAGATAGAGCTGTGGTGTGAAAACCATGGCGTGCATGAACTGCGTTCGCTCGTAGGCGCGCTCGAGATATAAGCCCCCCAAAAAAGAAGTCCCCTGAGAGGACCCACCCATGACCGAAGAAGCGCTCGCCGCAATCCGCCCTAAGCTGGCAATCGCACTCGATGTCGATGATCTGATTCTTGCTCGCAGGCTTGCAAGCGCAGTGAGCCCATACTTTGGGGTCGCCAAGGTCGGACTCGAACTGTTCTCTGCGGCTGGGCCAGAAGCCATTGGCGTTATGCAGGATCTGGGCATGGAGGTCTTCCTCGACGTCAAGCTTCATGACATTCCCAACACGGTCGGCAAAGCCGCCCGAGTGTTGGGTGCGCTCGGCGCTCACTACCTGACTATGCACGCCCGCGGCGGCGACGACATGCTCAAAGCTGGCGTCGAAGGTCTCAATGCTGGGGCCGAAGCAGCGGGGCTTGATGCCCCAATCGGCCTGGCCGTAACCGTTCTGACCAGCGATGGCGATGCACCGGAACACATCGTGCCTCGGCGACTACGCATGGCGATGGAGGCCGGTTGTGGCGGAATTGTATGCGCGGCCTCGGACCTGAGCGATGCCCGAACGATTGCACCCCGGCTTGTTCGCGTTGTGCCCGGTATTCGACCCGAAGGCGTCAGCGCCGATGACCAGGCGCGAACAGCAACACCCCAAGAAGCACTCGATGGGGGCGCTGACCTGCTTGTGATTGGCCGTGCGATCACCAACGCCGACGACCCCGAGGAAGCCGCAGCTCAGCTTGCGCTAAGCCTCGCGTGAGGGATGCCCAAGACCAAAGACCGGCCTTTGCCCGAGCTGACGAGGCTCGCTCCGCAATAGCTCACGTAATCACACAGGTTCGTTCTGCTGAACTCGATCTGCGTGGGGCATTCGAACTTGCCGACAGCGACGAGCTTGCCGGACGCTGCTTTGCGGTCAAAGTTTTCGAGGTCCTTCCCGAGGTTGGCAAAGTCCGCGCCCGGCGCACGATGGAAGAAGTCGGACTCGCCGAAGACATCTGGCTGAAAGACGTGCCGACAGCAAAGCGCAACGAAATCGCTGCTGCCCTTTCGCGTGTCTCCTAACCCGGTGTCTCGTACTTTTGTGCTGTCGGGGCCCGGTGGCGTCGGCAAGGGCACGGTCGTCGCAAAATTGCTCGACGTTGTGGAGCGACTCTGGCTGAGTCGCTCCTGGACAACGCGGTCGCCACGTCCGGGCGAAGCGCCCGATGCCTATAACTTCGTGGACCGCGCAACATTTGAGTCCCACATCGAAGACGACGGCTTTCTTGAATGGGTCGAATTCTTGGACTATCTCCAAGGCACACCGGTTCCTGCTCCGCCGCTCGGCAACGATGTACTGCTTGAGATCGACGTGCAAGGGGCCGCTCAGATTAAGGCGATGGATCCAGGCGCGGTGTTGCTCTTTCTCGACGCGCCGTCGATCGGTGAGCAGGAGAACCGCCTACGGGCCCGAGGTGATTCTGATGAGCGGGTCAAGCAACGACTTGAAACTGCCATCGCGGAGCGAGCCGCGGCCGAGGAGTTGGGCTGCTTGATCGTGATCAACGACGATCTAGACACAACCGTTGCCAAACTCGCAGCCGTTATCGACAGCTACCGAGAGTAACCGACCGAGCACCGCGTCTTTGGAGCGCTTCGCTGCTAGCGTAGGATCGCTTCTGGCCCCTTTGATACGTAGGATCTGACATGGCATACGAACACGACTCAATGATGGCGACCCCGATCGAAGATCTTCTCGAGGCGACTGGATCAAAGTTCTCGCTCGTCACGCTCGCATCCAAGCGGGCGCGGCAAATTAACGCCTACTTCGGCCAACTCGGCGGGGGCCTCGGGGCCTCGATACCGCCTCAGGTGACCTCGGTGGCGCACAAGCCGCTCACGATTGCGTTCGAAGAGATCGGCGCCAAAAAGATCATCATGGGCGATCCCGCAGTGGTTGCTGCCCAAGAAGCTGCTGCTGCCGCAGCAGCAGCGCAGGCCGAAGCCGACATGCTCGCCGCAGCCGACGAGGCCGCCGCCGCAGCCGAAGCCGAAGCTGCGGCGAAAAAAGACAGCGACAGCTGATCGAGCGAACTCACTTGCCGAAACGAAACCGTTGACTGCAGTGCTTCAGGGCAAACGTATTGTCCTCGGTGTGAGCGGCGGCATTTCCGCGTACAAGGCCATCGAAGTGTGTCGACGGCTTGTTGATGCCGGTGCCCACGTGGTCCCCATCATGACCGAGAACGCCGAGCGTTTTGTGGGCAAGGTCACCTTTTCTGCGCTTGCCTCTGAGCCAGTCCATACCAGTATGTGGGCAGACTGGAGCGGCCCGATTCCTCACACCAAGTTCGGTCAGGAGGCGGACCTGATCCTGGTGTGTCCAGCAACAGCCCGCGTCATCGGCAGCTACGCGGCCGGTATCTCCGACGATCTGCTCACCAACACGCTGATTGCGACCCGGGCACCCGTGGTGATCTGTCCAGCTATGCACACCGAAATGTGGGAGAACCCGGCGATCAGCGACAATATTGCGCTGCTGGAACGGCGTGGCGTCCACATTGTGGCTCCCGAAGCTGGCCGCCTCGCTGGCGGCGATATCGGCCACGGCCGCTTGGCCGAACCACCCACCATCGTCGATGTGGTCGGCCACATACTCGAGGTCACATCCCGTAGCGCCGAGCACGATAGTTCCCCAGCACTTGATCTGCGGGGGCTGCGGGTCATGATTACCGCCGGGGGCACCCGTGAGCGCCTCGACCCCGTGCGCTTCATCGGTAACCGGTCAACCGGCAAACAAGGGTACGCGTTCGCCGAAATCGCACACCAAGCTGGGGCCTCGGTGGAACTAATTACCACCGTGGACCGACCCGCTCCCGCTGGCGTAGAGATCGTTCGACTCGACACGGCCGCCGAAATGCATGCCGCAGCGCTGAGCGGAGCTGCCCGAGCCGACATCGTGGTCATGGCGGCTGCGGTTGCCGACTTTCGGCCCGCGAGCCCAAGCGACATCAAGATCAAGAAGGCGACGGGAGTGCCGTCGATCGAGTTAGAACGAACGGTCGACATCTTGGCCGACCTCGGGTCACGAAAACGGCCCGGCCAACAACTCGTTGGCTTTGCCGCCGAAACCAACGACCTCATCGCCAACGCCGAACGCAAGCTCGAGTCCAAGAACGCCGATTTCATCGTGGCGAACGATGTGTCTGCGCCCGGCGCAGGCTTTGGACACGACACCAACATCGTCACTATCGTTGCCCCCGGTGGTGGGCGCGATAGTCTCGCTCTGACGTCAAAGTTAGACGTCGCCCGGGCTGTTCTTCGTGCCGTCGTTGCGGCGCGAACCCCGAACAAAACGTAATCGATTCCGAATTCCCGGAGAGAACATGTCTAACTCATATTCGTTCACGTCTGAGTCGGTGACCGAGGGTCACCCCGACAAAATGGCGGACCAAATCTCAGATTCGATCCTCGATGCCTTGTTGGCCGAAGATCCCGACAGTCGAGTGGCTTGCGAAACCTTCGTAACCACCGGCCTTGCCGTTGTTGGCGGCGAGATAACCACCAAGGCATACGTCGATATTGCCTCGATCGTGCGTGACACCATTTGCGAAATCGGCTACGACAACGGCGACTTTGGCTACGACGGCAAAGCATGCGGCGTGCTCGTCTCGCTCGACGAGCAGTCACCCGACATCAGCCAAGGCGTCACTACCAGCGAAGAAGTCCGTTCAGGTGACTCCGGCGAGACCGATGACCTGGACATGCAGGGTGCGGGCGATCAAGGCATGATGTTCGGCTACGCATCGAACGAGACCGACGTGCTCATGCCGATGCCAATCCACGTCGCGCACCGCATGGCCGAACGGTTGGCCGCAGTCCGCAAAGCCGGCACGGTGCCCTACCTGCGCCCCGACGGCAAGACCCAGGTGACCTTCCGCTACGAAAACAACATGCCGGTCGCAATCGAAAATGTTGTTGTCTCGACGCAGCACAGCCCAGGTATCAGCCGCGACAACATGATCCGGCCTGACCTGATCGAACATGTCATCCGCCCGGTCGTGCCCGAACAATTCGCCGACGACGACTACGAGATCTTCGTGAATCCGACGGGGAACTTCGTCATTGGTGGTCCCGTTGGCGATGCCGGTCTCACCGGTCGCAAGATCATCGTGGACACCTACGGCGGCATGGCCCGCCACGGCGGCGGTGCCTTCAGCGGCAAAGACCCATCCAAGGTCGACCGCTCCGCGGCCTACGCCACCCGATGGGTGGCAAAGAACGTGGTTGGCGCTGGCGCTGCGGACCGCTGCGAAGTACAGGTCGCCTACGCCATCGGTGTCGCTCACCCTATGTCGGTCATGGTCGAAACCTTTGGCAGCGAAAAGGTCTCGCCTGCTGCCATCGAAGCCGCCGTGAACGAGGTCTTCGACCTTCGCCCCGGCGCTATCTTGCGTGACCTTGATCTCAAGCGTCCCGTGTATAAGCAGACCGCTGCCTACGGCCACTTTGGTCGCACGGGCGACGGCTTTACCTGGGAGAATCTCGACCGGGTCGACGACCTGAAGTCCGCTCTCGGGCTCTAAGCCGGTCGAATTATTCACCTGCAGGCCGATCGCGAATTGCCCAGCGTTGTTCGGGTTCAACCCGACGTTGGGGCACTGCATCGATCGTTTGATTATGCCGTTCCTGCCACGTGGCGGGCGCCAGAAGTCGACCTGCAAATTGGTAGTCGAGTCCGAATAGAACTGCACGGACGCCGGGTCGGTGGTTGGGTTACTGAACTTGACCCCGACCCGGTTGCCGACGTTGAACTTCGGCTATTGCAGAAGTGGTCCGGACTCGGCCCCACGAGCGACATCATTGACCTGGCAAACTGGTTGGCGTACCGGTGGGTGGGTTCACCGGCCAAAGCATTGCGAACGGCATCGCCACCCAAAAACGTGTATCGCCTTCCCCCGTCCCAAATCGAACGATGGACGGAACCAGTTGATGCATCGGTGGCCCGGGCATTCGGGGGGTCCGGCAGCACGCAGCGAATCGCTCCTGCTGCGGACCGGTGGCCGCTTGTACTCGCAGCAGTAGCGCAGGGAAACCCGTTGCTGCTGATGCCAACGATCGAGGGCGCCCGAGCGCTCGCAGGCCGACTGCGTCGCGCTGGGCTCACGGTCGCGCTGATGCCCGACGATTGGGCTCGAGCCGCGGCCGGATCGGTCGTGGTGGGCACGAGAGCATCGGTCCTGACTCCCGTACATGAGTTGGGGGCCATCGTGGTCTTCGACGAGCACGACGAGGCGTACCGCGAAGAGCGGTCGCCGACCTGGCACGCACGAGAGGTGGCTGTAGAGCGAGCCAGGCGGGCCGAGGTCCCCTGTGTCTTAGTCTCGCCGGCGCCGTCGCTCGAGGCCGCGCGGACCTTTGCGGTAACCGGCGAGCCTCGGCCAATCGAATATGCAGGCTGGCCCGCAATAGAAGTGGTCGACAGGCGCAGCGAGCCTCCCGGCCGCCTCGGACTCTTTAGCGAAGAGCTTGTACGTTCGCTGCAACGCCCAGGCCGAGTGGCATGCATTCTCAACCGCACCGGCCGAGTACGACTGCTGGCATGTGTGACGTGCGGCGAGCTCGCGAGCTGCGATACGTGTCAGGGCGCTGCACGCCAAGTCGACGATTCCACGCTGACCTGCTCCCGGTGCGGTCAAGAACGCCCACCCGTATGCGCCGCGTGCGGTGGCGCTCACCTCAAGAATCTCGTGCTCGGAGTGTCGCGGGCCCAAGAGGAGCTCAGCGCACTGTTGGGGGAGGTCGTCGGAGAGGTAACCGCATCAGGCATCACGAACGGCGCTGCCCGAGTCGTGATTGGCACCGAAGCGCTGTTGCGAGCACGAACAGATCCGGGCCCCAAGTGGCGTGCCGTGGTTTTCTTGGACTTCGACCAGCATCTCAGCGCACTTCGCCAACGGGCCGAATCCGAAGCGATGGCGTTACTGATCATGGCGAGTCGACTTGTGGGTGGCCGTCGCGGCGGTGGCCGAGTCTTGGTGCAAACCCGCCTGGGAGAGCATCGGGTGCTCGATGCAGCCAAACGGGCAGACCCCTCAGCACTCACTGCTGCGCTCGCCGCTCAAGCCGAAACGATGCGGTGGCCGCCAGCGGTCGCCCAAGCCGAGGTATCTGGCAAAGGGGCCATAGGGTTCATTGAACGGCTCGCAAACCCCATTGGGCTCGACGTTATGGGGCCAAACGACGGCCGCTGGCTCGTCCGCTCAACATCGCTCGACACGCTCGTCGAAGAACTTGCCCAGGTCGACCGAGGCAGTGAACGGCTCCGGATCGCCGTGACCTAACCGAGGCCTAGGCCGAATGGCACAAACCCGTTGGCGGAGAGACCGATTCGCCCAAAGGCATCCCCCATGCTGGGTAGGTTCTGAGCGATACGGCGCTAGGGACACAGACCGATGTTGGACTTCGAAGACAATCCGCTCTTTTTCGATGCGCCGGTTGCCTATTCGGTCGTCGACGCATCCGGCACCCAAGTTTCAGCAAATCGTAAGTTCTGGGAACTGTTTGGACTCGAGCCTGACTCCGATCTTTTGGTGTCTGACATCACGGCCGACGACTTTCGTGAGTCGACCGAGCATTACCTCGAGGCCCTAATCCGCGGCGAGCAAGAATCAGTCGTAGTCGAAAAAGGCTATGTCCGGGCCGACGGATCGACGTTTCGGGGCCGACTCACGGCGCAACGGCTCATCGTCGCCGATGGGCCGCTACTACTCCTTGGCGTGATCGAAGATATCGAAGAACAGCATCAGCTCGACTTAAAGCTGCGTGCCATGGCGAGCGAGCAGTCAGAGTTCGTCGCTCGAGTAAGCCATGAGCTACGAAACCCCCTCCACACCATTGCCGGCCTTGCCGAACTCTTGTCGTCGTCAGAGACCAATCAGCAGGCAAAACGTCAGGCCGAGATCATTCTTCGAGAGGCAATGAGCCTTACCGCCATCGTGAATGACTTGCTCGATATCGGACGGTTCGACACGGGTAATTTGGCCCTGGATAACGATGTCTTTGCCATCCGAGCCGTCATTGACCGGTCGGCGCGGTCGATGCAGTCGCTAGCTCAAAAGAAGGATCTACTCGTCGACACGAACATCGATGACGGCGTCCCAATCTACGCATTCGGCGATGCCGGACGCGTGGGACAGGTAGTCGACAATCTTTGCGGCAATGCCATCAAATTCACAATGGTTGGCAGCGTGAAGCTTGATGTGCGCAGCGCCAACGACGACTTCGTGGAGTTTCGGGTGACCGATACCGGACCTGGTATCCCACCTGAGCGGCGCGCCGAAATCTTCGAACCGTTCCAGCGATTGAACGCCTCCGCCCACGGCGCCGGCTTGGGGCTGGCGATCTCCGCTCGTCTCGCAACCTCTATGGGCGGTTCACTCACGCTCGAAGAGTCCAGCCATGACGGGTCTACGTTTGTTCTGAGCGTTCCCCTGCCCGAACGCGAGCCACCTGCCAGAACCATTGTCACCCCTCGAACCAGTGACGCAGTCACGACAGCTCAGGTGCTCGTTGTCGAAGACAATCCCGAAACCCAGATGCTGGCATCAGCCCAGCTCACCCGCCTGGGTTACGACCATGAGATAGTCGGCGACGGCTACGAAGCGTTGGCGTTAACCGAACGCACCAAGTTCGATGTCATCCTCATGGATTGGCACTTGCCAGGGATCGATGGACTTGAAACCACCCGACGGATCCGACAACGCGAGTCCCGAGAAGGGCTCGAACGCACGCCAATAATTTCGGTGACAGCGCGCGCTATGGCATCAGATATCGAGGCATGCAAAGAAGCAGGCGCCGACGACTTCATAGCCAAACCCGCTTCGATAGCCAAGGTTGCGTCTGTCCTTGAACTCTGGACAGGCCCCCCAGCGGGTGAAGAAACAGGTGGGGCCGTTGACGCCGACGTGTTCTCGACATTGATGGACGAACTGGACAACAGCGAACTGGTGCTGTCGATTGCCCGAACCTTTCTCGACGAGCTGCCACGCCGGGTCACGTCAATAGCGGACTGCGATGCCGATGCCGAGTCCGCCGAACTCGCGGCCCACACCCTCAAAAGCACGAGTGCAATGCTGGGAGCGCATGGCTTGCGTGATGTTGCTAAAGAAATCGAAGAAGCCGCCCGAGCGGGCGCACGGCCAGATCTGTTGACAGTCAATCGGCTCGAACTGGTCGCTAAAGAGACTGATCTCGCCGTGCGCGAGCTCATTGAGAAACTGGAGCGTGCGTCGTGAAAGGCGTCATTTTTAACGTAGTCCAAGAAGTCGTCGAAGATCTGTACGACACCGAGACCTGGGACACCCTGCTCGATAGTGCCGAGGTCGACGGTGCCTACACCGCTCTTGGTGACTACGCCAATGCTGAACTCGTAGCGATCGTCGCCGCGACATCGAGCGCGACCGGCCTAGGAGCCGAAGATGTTCTTCGCTTGGTCGGCTATCACGCCCTCCCAAAGCTGGCCGAACGCGTTCCTAGCTCGCTTACCAATGCCGAGGACCCGCTGACCTTCATACGGCGCGTGAATGACATCATCCACCCCGAAGTCCTCAAAATTTACCCCGACTCGATTCCTCCCGCATTCGCCTTCGACGATCACCCCGACGGACTGCTCGTCACGTACCAATCACACCGCGGACTTCCTGCGCTCGCCGAAGGATTGTTGTCCGGCGTGTCACACCTGTTTGAGGCCGACGTCAACGTCGAAAGCGTCGATGGGTTCGAAGGTGAAGGCTCCCAGTTCTTGGTCACTCTCGCCGATCAATGACCCAGTCGAGCGTTGCTGCCGAGAACGAAACCAAGATTCGTCGACTCGAACGACGGCTTGATAGGGAACGACGAGCCCGGCTCGAGGCGGAACAGATTGCCGAAGACGGCATGCGTTCGCTTTACGAAGCAAACCAGGAACTGGATCGACGAATCCTTGACCGAACCACAGAACTACACGAGGCTCTGCGCGTCGCCGAGGAGGTAAACGCTGCCAAATCTGGCTTCCTCGGTCAGATGAGTCATCAGATCAACACGCCCTTGAATGGATTGCTGGGCATGCTCGAACTGCTTTCAGCAGAACTTCCTGACGACCAGACCGAGGCCTGGCACGCGTCGGCCATGCGCTCGGCTCGCCGCTTAGAACGACTCACGACTCGGCTGATCACCTACGTGGAACTAGAGTCAACCGACCTGGTTTGCGGAGCAGAAGAACGGCGAGTACGTTTCGTACTGAGCGGTGTGCATGATCGTTGGCACGGCCCGTGTTTGCGGGCTGGACAGTTGCTCAGCATCGAGTTGGCATCTGGCACCGACGGGCTGATCGCGGCCCCCCCAGAATTGGACGCCATGTTCGGCGAGTTGCTCTCCAATGTGGTTGAACACGCGGGACCCGGTGGGGTTGCCATCAAAACGACAAATGGAACACTTCCAGGCACAATCGTCATCAGTGTCACGGACCCTGGCGCTGGCATCGATACTGCTCAGCTCGCCCACAACCACGAACTGGATGCATCACCAAACCAAACCAAACACGGCGACCGACACATTCACCTTGGGCTCGCCATCGTTGACCGGATCGTTGGCGGACTCGGAGGCAGCTGGGAATCACGACAAGATCCCGTGTCGGCTGTCTTAGTGACCCTGCCCACGATCGGCTGAGGTGCTAGCGGTCGCGAAACGCTTGTCGTCTTGCCTCATAGATTGCGATCGAAGTAGCGGTACCCACATTCAGCGAACCAATACGACCGAGTTGTGGCAAGAAAACGACCGAATCGCACTCGCCGAGGGCGGTCTTGGAAAGACCTCGATCTTCATGACCAATCACCAAACACATCGGTGTCGGAAGCTCCGCGTCGTGCATCGGCACCGCCTGATCAGCCAGTTCTAAGCCCACCATCGAATAGCCAGCAGTTCGGGCCAGACCGAATGCAGAAGCCAAGTCGTCGTGCACGGTCCACGGAACGTAGCGATCCGCACCCAGCGCGGTCTTGCCCACGTTCGTACTCGTTGGATCGATCTGCATGGCCACCAAGTACAGGTGCTCGACTCGATACGCCGCCGCAGTCCGCAAGATAGACCCCAAGTTGTACGGCCCGCCCAAACCTTCGAGCATCAGCGCCAGCCGCGGCGGTTCCTGCTTGCGCCAGCTGCGATGCAACCGTTTCAGCTCCGTGCTCGTAAGTTGCTTCACTGTTCTTCCGCTCGCCTTTGGCTGCTCCCTGCATTCGCGGGATCCGAGGTCGTTGCGTGGCCCGTGTCTCGTCCCTCGACACTGTCGTGATCTTGTTGTTCCGCTCGCCTTTGGCTGCTCCCTGCATTCGCGGGATCCGAGGTCGTTGCGTGGCCCGTGTCTCGTCCCTCGACACTGTCGTGATCTTGTTGTTCCGCTCGCCT
>Ga0114956_1000156_pt1 | contig 42817 bp, 39 predicted proteins | sample MaitaG_FD_87304 | JGI IMG/M metagenome (GOLD analysis project Ga0114956, IMG submission 87304) | Marine algal microbial communities from Maine, USA - Maine_Asex2 metaG | ecosystem: Host-associated > Algae > Red algae > Unclassified | place: Maine, USA | collected 2015-01-05 | reverse complement strand
GACACGTACCAGGTACACGTCCGCTCCAACGAGACACGTACCAGGTACACGTCTTTGAGTTAGAGGTATTGGCCGGGGACGTCGGATGGGGCGCCAGGCTGGGTTGGGGCTCCGGCGGGGAGACCGCCACGGATCGAGGCGAGTTGTTGCTGCGCCGCCACTTGTTGGGCGAACAGGGTTGCCTGGATGCCTTGCACCAACCCTTCGAGCCAGCCGACGAGTTGGGCCTTGGCAACTGCGAGTTCGGCCTCGCTAGGCGTGCCGACGTCGCTAAATGGCCCGCTCAGTCGCAGGAGCTCATCGTGAAGCTCTGGTGACAGTGCGCTGCTCAGTTCGGTTATTGACTGCTCATAAATGTCGCGCATACGTTCGCGGCTTGGTTGATCGAGGTCGATCTCGCGCACTTGTTCCAGGAGCTGACGCATCATGGCACCAACTCGCATCACCTTGGCTGGCTGCTCGATCTGCTCGCCAGCGCTGGTATTGGCCTCGCCAGCACCGCCGTCGTCGACCAATTCAGCTTGCTCGATCGTTACCGAACTTTCGGGGCCGTCGGAGGTGTCGGACTCGCTGGGCGTGGAACCTGCTGCGCTGGCCTGGAGGTCTGTTGCATCGTCTGTGTCAGTCATAGCTGGAGCCAGGCTAACTCTGTCGCTCTACAGTGCGGGGCACAACAGCGGCACGTACAGCTCATCGGCGGTCAGCGACCCATGTCGACCAATCAGGATTGAGTCCGGTGCTGCGGGGTCAACCAGCGCCACGGTCGATTTCGCAATCAGGGCGACGTCGCCCAAACGGGCCCGCGCATCGGCGCTAACCCGCCCGCCGAGCAGGCCCTGAGATACGACATCTTCGACCGAGAGAACCCACGCATCATCGCCGTGAGCGATCCCCGCGGCATCCGGCAAAAGTGCTTCAGAACCTGGTTTCGCATGCAGCCATACGAAGCGGGCTTCCCCGGAGATTCCGCGAACATGGCGCATAACGCCAGCATCAATCGGAACAACGTTGTCGCCCGTGTGCACCTGCCCATGGTCTGCGGTGACTACCAAAGCGACATCGTCGGCCAGGGCGTGTCGAATCTCCCCGACCAGACGGTCGACGAACGCGTACTCGGCATCGAACGCCGCATCGTGGCCTCGTTCGTGGCCGACCCGGTCAAGGCCGTCGTAGTACGCATAGATGAAGCGTTCGCCCTGCGCGGCGACAGTCGAGATCTCGTGGACAAAGGTTGAAATTGTGCTGTAGCCGCGAAACTGTCCACCAGCGAGATGAGCCATGGTGAATCCGGAGCGAGCGAATTCACCCTTGGTGATCACCACGGGGTTTCGGCTGCCGAATGGGGCGAGAGCTTGCAGCTCCGACGGAATGATCCGTTCGCGTGCGTCGCCGGTCTCGGTCGTCCATCGCAGTGCGTTCAACGTTTCGCCCGCAGTCCGGATGCGGTACCCGACCAAACCATGATCCCCAGGCGGCGCTCCCGTCGTGATCGACGTGAGTGCTGCTGCCGTAGTAGTCGGTGCCACCGTGGTGATCGCTTGACCTTCACTCGCCGCGAGCACTGGCGCAAGATGTTGGCGAACAGCAAGTTGATTCCAGCCGAGCCCATCGATCACCAGCAGCACCACTTGATCGGCATCGAGCACCCGGTCAGGGATCCACCCTTCGCCCAGCATGCGGTGTTCGAGGAGCGCAGGAACGATGTTCGACACGCACGCGCCTTGATAGTCCGGCCGAGCCATCTGGCCTTCGGGCACGGCCATTGGTTGGATCAGATCTGCGTTCATGCCTGCCAGTCTGGCCTACGATGACACCTGTGCGAGTGTCAACCCGAGGCGACTATGCCTGCCGAGCGCTACTTTCCATGGCGATCCGCGAGGATCGGTCGAAACCGGTGTCGGTCCGAGACATCGCCGAGCGAACAGGATTACCGCAGCCGTACCTGGAACAAATCCTGCTCTCGCTGAAGGGCGCAGGCATCGTTCGCTCAAAGCGTGGCGTCGGTGGCGGCTATATGTTGACCCGAGAGCCGCCTGAGATCCGACTGAGCGATGTGGTGAGTGCTGTCGACGGTCCAATTAGTGCTGGTGATTTCGGCGAGCCTCATACCGATGGGGCATGCGACCACGAAGGCCAGTGCGTGTTACTTGCCGTCTGGGGCCATGTTGGCGAACAGATGCGTGATCTTCTTGGATCGTTCACGTTGGCCGACGTTGCCCGCATGGCCAGTGGCGATGCGCCGTGGCCCGCAACCTCTTAGATTTGTGCCCTAATCGCTAAAGCGGGCCGAGATGAGCTCAGCAAGATCATCGGGTATCGGCGCAGTAAAAACAAGATCTTTGCCGCTAACCGGATGAACAAACCCGAGCTGTTCGGCATGAAGTGCCACTCGGCCGAAGCCGTCTCTGCTCTCCCGGGTCCCATAGGTCGGGTCGCCAAGCACGGGATATCCAATCGCTGATAGATGCACACGGATCTGGTGGGTGCGCCCCGTCTCGAGCTGGCATCGGAGATAGCTCATTGCTGGTTCGTCGTAGCTGCGAGCCTTGACTTCGTAGTGAGTTCGGGCTTCTCGCCCATCGGAAATCACGGCCATGCGCGTGCGTCGCTGTGTGGACCGGCCAATGGGAGCGTCGATGACACCGCGATCGTCTGCGACGGTGCCGCTCACGATGGCGGAGTAGATCCGGTCCACGTCGTGCCGTGCCATCGCCGCAGTCAACGCGTCGTAGGCGGCGGACGTGCGGGCCACCACGAGTAGCCCGCTCGTTTCGCCGTCGAGGCGATGCACGATGCCCGGCCGACCTTCTTGGCCGACATCGGCGATCTCGGGAAATCGGGCGAGCAAACCGTTTACGAGCGTCTTGTCTGGGCGGCCGGCGCCGGGGTGCACGATCAGACCCGCTGGCTTGTGCACTACGATCACGTCTTCGTCGTCGTGCACGACCTCGAACTCGACGGCGGGGTCAGCGTCGAGGACGACAACTTCAGCTTCGGTCTGCTGGAACGTCACGGTTTGACCAGCGGCCACCCGGACTGACCGCTGGGTGTAGACGCGCCCGTCGAGTTGCACGCTGCCAGCGGCAATCAAATTGGCTGCAACCGACCTGGAACAGCCGTCGAGCATCGCAACGACGCGGTCAAGGCGCTCGCCATCGAGGGGCTCCGGTAGTACTTCGTCAATCACGGTGACGTTGTCATTATTGCTCAAGCATCCTCGGGCGTTACTTCTCGCATGCTCAGGACCATAAGTCCAATAGCGCCACAGACGACAGCCATGTCAGCCACGTTGAAGATTGGCCACCACTGGAAGTCAATGAAGTCGATCACGCCGCCGCTCATAAACCCATCTTCGGCCCGCAGCAGACGATCAATCAGGTTGCCGATTGCTCCGCCAATGATGGCTCCAAAAAGTACCAACATTCGGCGGTCGGTGATTCGGCGGGCGTAAAGAATTACGCCGATGACCACAGCAAAGATGATCAGCCCCAACCATCGGCCGAACGAGGACCCGAGTCCGAACGCGGATCCATAGTTGCGGTGCAGGTTGAATCGGGCAGTCCAGACCAGATCGATATTGCGGTCAACGAGCTCAGATGCGGCCCAGATTTTGGTGACCTGATCCAGCACGATCACAGCGAGCCCAATCACCGCCACCACCCACATGCCGCCACGCCCTGCCCCAGCAGGTGAAGTTGCGCCTACAACATCGGTGTCGATGTCGGCCCTACCGGCGGAATCCGGCGACTTTGTATTCGACACGTTCGGCTGCCCAGGGAATTGCTTCGAGGCGCTCCTTTGGAATTGGCTTGCCCGATGTAACGCACATGCCGTAGGTGCCGGCCTTAACCCGCTTTAGGGCCTCGTCGATTTCCTCGACGGCGTTCATCGCATAACTACTGAGTGCCAGGTCGCGTTCGCGCTCGACCTGCAATGTGTCACCATCGCCGGACTCTTCGTCGAACTGGACATCGCCCGGCTCGCGGTCGACGAGCAGGCTGTCCGCTTCGTCTTTCCACGTCTTCGCAGACTTGGTGTAACGAGCTTTTTCTTCCAAGAGCTTTTGCTCTTGCTGGTCAATGAACTTCTGGCCAAAGGGCGATTTCACTGGTTTTTCGGCTGCCTTCTTGGTTGCGGGCTTCTTGGTTGCGGGCTTCTTAGTTGCGGGCTTCTTGGTTGCGGGCTTCTTGGCGCTCGATTTTTTGGTGGCGGTCGGTTTGGCACTGGCTTTTTTCTGCGCGGTTTTTTTTGCAGGGGCCTTCGTGGTCGCTGATTTTTTCACAGCAGTCTTCTTGGCCGTCGCCTTCTTGGCTGTGGCTTTGGCCTTCTTTACAGCCGGTTTTTTGGCCGGCTTCTTTCGTGCTGCCATCGCTAACCTTTCACTCAATGTGAGCGCGCCGGAGTATAGCCACAGGAATACACGATCCAATGATCACCTGCTGGCGATAGCCTCTAGCGGGACTATGAGCGACCAGCTGCCGTACCCCACCGTTGACCCAAAACTCGACCTGCCAGCGCTCGAAGAGCGCATTCTGCAGCAGTGGCAAGACGAGGGCGCTTTCGTGGCGTCGGTGGAGAAACGCACGCCCGCGAACGAGTTCGTGTTCTACGACGGCCCACCCTTTGCGAACGGCTTACCGCACTACGGCCACCTGCTGACCGGCTACGTAAAAGACGTCGTTCCGAGATACCAGTCGATGCGTGGCAACCGGGTTGAACGCCGCTTCGGCTGGGATTGTCACGGGTTGCCCGCTGAGATGGGCGCCGAGCAAGAACTCGAGGTGTCTGGCCGCCGAGCGATCACCGAGTACGGCATCGACACCTTTAATGCGTACTGCCGATCTTCGGTGCTTCGTTATACGTCGGAGTGGGAACGATACGTAACTCGCCAAGCTCGGTGGGTCGATTTCGAGAACGACTACAAGACCATGGACGTCTCCTACATGGAGAGCGTCATCTGGGCGTTTAAACAACTATGGGACAAGGGCCTGATCTACCGCGCCAACCGTGTCATGCCGTACTCGTGGGGCGCCGAGACACCACTTTCGAACTTCGAAATCCGGCTCGATGATGCCACCCGCCCGCGCCAAGACCCCGCCCTCACGGTTGCCTTTGCGCTGCAGCCCGCACCAGAACAGTCCGATGCCTTCGACGGCACGGTCAAGATCCTTGCCTGGACCACCACGCCGTGGACGTTGCCATCAAACCTGGCCCTGGCCGTCGGTCCCGAAATTAGCTACAGCCTCGTGCAGCCCGAGGGCGGCGATGAGAAGTGGATCCTTGGCACCGATGCTCTCACTCGATATGCCAAAGAACTCGGCGAGCACACCGTGCTGCTCGAGATAGACGGCTCCGAGCTCGTCGGGCGCACCTATGCGCCACTACTCCCCTACTTTGCTGATCACCCCGACTCTTTTCGAGTGCTCGGTGCAGACTTCGTCGAAACTGGCGACGGCACCGGAATCGTGCACATGGCTCCGGGCTTCGGCGAAGACGACCAGGCAGTCTGCGAAGCGCACGGCATTACCATGGTCGTGCCCGTCGACGATGAGGGAAAGTTCACCGACGAGGTGACTGACTGGGCTCGCACGAATGTGTTCGAGGCCAACCCACTCATCATCACCCATCTCAAAGAGCGCGGCGTGATCGTGCGCCACGAAACGTACGATCACAACTATCCCCATTGTTGGCGCACCGATACGCCAGTGATCTATCGGGCGCTGCCGTCGTGGTATGTCGAGGTCACCGCATTTCGCGATCGCATGGTCGAGCTAAACCAAGAGATCAACTGGGTACCCAACAACGTCCGCGATGGCCGGTTCGGCAAATGGCTCGAAGGAGCTCGCGACTGGTCGATCAGCCGTAACCGCTTCTGGGGCTCACCAATACCGGTGTGGGAGTCCGACAATCCGGACTACCCGCGCACTGATGTCTACGGCAGCCTCGACGAACTCGAAGCCGACTTTGGTGTCCGCCCTACAGACCTTCACCGCCCCTTCATCGACGAACTCACGCGCCCGAACCCAGACGATCCAACCGGTCAGTCGACTATGCGCCGAGTGCCCGAGGTCTTTGATTGCTGGTTCGAGAGCGGTTCGATGCCTTACGCCCAGGTGCATTACCCGTTCGAAAACAAGGAATGGTTCGAGGACCATTTCCCGGCCGACTTTATTGTTGAGTACATCAACCAAACCCGCGGTTGGTTCTACACGCTTCATGTTCTGTCAACTGCGCTGTTTGATCGCCCTCCATTCCGCAATGCAATCGCGCACGGCATTGTCCTCGCCGAAAATGGCGACAAGCTCTCCAAGCGGCTCAAAAACTACCCAGACCCAGAAGAAATGTTCAACACCGTGGGCGCCGATGCGCTGCGGTGGTACCTCATGTCATCGCCGATCGTCCGGGGTGGCGATCTCCGCATCAGCGAACGCGAGATCCGCGATGTCACTCGTCTGATCATCAACCCGGTCTGGAATGCGTATTCGTTCTTCACGCTGTATGCAAACGCAGATGGATTGACAGCCGAATTCGACGCATCCAGCACAGAGCTCGTGGACCGCTACATCTTGGCCAAGACGCGTGAATTCGTTGATTCGGTCACTGCAGCTATGGACGCCTATGACTTGCCCGGAGCCACGGCCACGGCTCAGTCGTTCACCGACGCGTTGAACAACTGGTACATCCGTCGTAGCCGCACGAGATTCTGGGCTCCCACGTCCGAAGCGGATCCGGTGGACAAGCAAGCTGCCTACAACACGCTTTACACCGTGCTGGTCACGTTGAGTCGCACGCTTGCGCCGCTTCTTCCCATGGTTGCCGAGGAGATCCACCGCGGCCTCGTCGGTGGCGACAGCGTACATTTGGCCGACTGGCCGGCTGCCGACAACCTGCCGTTTGACCCCGAGCTTGTTCAGGCCATGGATCGCGTGCGAGATGTCTGCTCTGCCACACTGAACCTGCGCGAAGACAGCGGCATCGGCGTGCGAATCCCGCTTGCTGAATTGACCATTGCAGGGCCAGATACCGACGCACTCGCACCCCTGGCCGATCTCATCCGCGATGAGGTCAACGTGAAGAAAGTGACCTTCTCCAACGAACTCGATGCGTTTGCCACTCGGGTACTCAAGCCAAACGGCAAGTTGCTGGGACCACGACTAGGCAAGGCTATGCAGGATGTCTTGGGCGCAGCCCGCAACGGCAATTGGTCAGCAAATGCCGACGGTTCGGTTGCGGTGGGCGAACACACCCTGACCGGCGATGAGTATGAGATTGCGCTCGAGCCAGCTACCGATGGAGCTATCGGGGGCTTGAGCGGCGGTGATGCTGTCGTTGTACTCGACACCGAACTGACCCCCGAGCTTGTCAACGAGGGACACTCGCGGCAGCTGTCACGACACATCCAGGACGCACGTCGATCATCGGGTCTCGATGTCACCGATCGCATTGCGCTCACGCTCGATGCAGACACCGAAGTCCAGATGTGGCTAGAGCCGCATCTCGACAATCTTGCGGCGCAGGTACTCGCTACCAGCCTGTCATTCGACGCAGTCAACTCCGACGGGTTCAGCTGCGATCTCGACGGCCACAATGTGATGATTGCAATCGCGCTCGCCTAGGCCAAAGCTCCTTCGATTGCGCTACTTGTCGTCGTCGAAGAACGTGTCGGCTGCGTCGCTATTGAGCTCGTCGCCGTCGTCGTCGGTCAAGCCGCGTAGTTCCGACAGGAACCGATCGGAACCGTCGTTTTCGGGTGCCAACGCAACGTCGTCGTCTTCGGCGGCAGCGCGCACTTCGGCCAAAAAGGTACCGCGACCGGTAGACGGGGTCTCATTGGCAGTGTCATCAGCCTCGGCCCCGTCGGTACCGATCGCTATAACGTCGGCCAGGGTTTCATCCCCTGCAGCGGCGTCGTCGTCGCTATCTTCGCTCACGTCGGGAGCGAACTTGAGTTCTTGACCCTGAACATCGGATGCGTCGGTAGGCGGTGCCTCGATGTCTGGGACCGCCGCCGCAATGACGACCGTCTCTGAGTCGTCCAACGCCGACTCGTTGTCATCGTCTTCGAGCAACTGCACCAAGTCGTCGTCGACCTCGACATCGGCCTCGGCTTCGTTGGCGTTCTGCACGTTCGAAGAGATCCCGGCCAGCACGACATCGTCGTCGACGAAATCAGGAAGGTCGAGACTCATGAGCGGCCCGGATGATGCAGCGGCCAAGCTGTCGCTCGCCTCACGCGCCTGACTGCGGTAGCGATCGAGCGAAGCCTTGAGATCCACTGCCTCGGTGCGCAAGTCATCTCGCACTCGCCGCACGTGTGCGAGTTCAGCCATAGCCTTGTCTCGTTCAACCTGAATGGCACTGCGCGCCGCAGCAACGCCCTGCTCGCGGACTTCGGCGGCTTGTGCCTCCATGTCACCGAGCAGGCGGGCTGCACGCTCATCGGCGTCGGCCACAACACCAGTTGCATGCTCGTCGGCTTCGGAGCGCCGACGGTCGGCCTCGATCTGGGCATCATGAAGCACTCTGTCCGCGGTCTCTTGGGCAATGGCCAGCGTGCGGGTCACAGCCCCTTCCGGGTCATGGAGCCGGGCATCGGACTCACCGGCGGGCGTAGCTGTTTCCAGCGCTCGTCGGACTTCGACGATCTCGCCTTGTAGTTCCGCTATGTAGGAGTCAACTTCGCCCCGGTCATAGCCCTCGGAACGCATGGTGAAGCTCCGAAACGGAAACTCGCCTTCGGTCATAGTAGTTTTCCTCCGACAGGGGTGTGTGCGACGACCGAGATCGTAGTTGTCAGAGCTACCTAATGCCCGTTTTGGTCACGGCATTCGTCAAGATCGGCATTTAGGAGCCGAGTAAACCGCTATCGCGCATGAGCCGATGATCGTCGGCGGTGAGTTGCACGTCGGCCGGAGTTACGAGAAATACCCGATCGCCGACACGTTGCATTTGCCCGCGCAGACCATAGGTAAGACCACTACAGAAGTCGATGAGCCGTCGACCCAGCTCGGCATCGGTTTCCTGCAAGTTCAGAATTACCGGAGCGCCGCCGCGGAATCGATCAGCGACTTCTTGTGCATCGTTGAAGCTCCGAGGAGCAACCAGTTGGGGCTTGGACCCAGGCACGGTCGGAACCGCCTGAACTGAGCCCATTGGCGGGTCATTGCGGTCGGTGACTTCGACTGGGCGCAGCGAAGTGTTGCTCAGCGGACGAACGTCTTGTGCCGGGCGCATCGCAGAGCCGTCATAGTCAACGCTCGAGAGATCCTGACCATTGCCGTCAGCCGCAGTGTCACTCATTGGGCCGAGGGACCGCACTGCACTGAAGTCGCTGTGTCCGTGCTCGCTCATAGGGCTCACTGGACCGCGGACAACACCGGCGGAGGGATCCGTGCCAGCCTGACGAGCGTCAGAGCGCAGCACGGGGTCACTGAAGCCTCCGGCTGACGGGTCAGCAGAAGATTGCTCGTATTCGGCGTCTGGGCCGAGTCCGAGCCAGGTCATTGTGGTTTTCCAGATGGACATAAGTCATCGCCCCAAGGGTTGAGCGTCAGTAAATACTAGTGACCCGATAGCGCCAGCATGGGGAGCCCTGCTGGGTTCAGTCTCGTGCGCCGAAGATGTCGGTGCCGACTCTGACCATCGTTGACCCCTCGGCGATGGCCTGCTCGAGATCGGCAGTCATGCCCATGGAGCACTCTGTGAGCTCATGCGTGTCGACCGCTCGTCGGAGGCGAGCAAAGCCTGCCGAGGTTGCCGCATCATTGCCCGCGGTGCCGATGCCCATGAGCCCCTCGACGACCAGGCCGAGATCTTGGAGCTCCTTGACCAGATCGCCAACTGCAGAGAATGAACAACCGGCCTTCTGTGATTCCGATGAAAGATTTACTTGAGCCAGCACTCGTGCTCCGGGCGCACGCTTGGCAATCTCGCGACCAACTTTAATTCGGTCGACCGATTGCCAGAGCGAAACACGGTCAGCGATCAACCGGACCTTGTTGGTCTGAAGCTGCCCAATGAAATGCCACTGCACAGGGGGGCCAGCGCCAGCAGCAAGCAACTCTGCCTTTGCCATGAGTTCTTGCGCGTAGCTCTCGCCCAGAACTTCGAGGCCAAGATTGCTGGCCGCAATTGCTGCCTCGACAGGGTGGCCCTTTGACACGGCGAGCAGTGTTACGTCGTTTCCACCTGCAGTCGCCATTCGTTCACGAACAGCCGACAGTCGTTCGGCCAGAGTCTCTTGGCGCCGAGCAATCTCGGCCGGGTCAGGTGAAGATGACATAGGGCTGACCAGCGGCGTTGTCGCCAGAACTCACTTCAGGAACGAGGGGACGTCGAGATCGTCAAACTCGCTGCCTGCCTCGGCAGGCATTGGCGCCTCTTCGAAGGGATCCGAAAGCTCGTCGAACACGTCGACTTCTTCGGGCTCATACGATGGCGGAGGAGTCGGAGGGACCGCTGCTTGAGTCGGCACAGCACCATGGTTGGCCGTGCCGGTCGCATCGGCCCAGCGATCGAACCCGGCCGCGATAACCGTGACTCGAATCGCGTCGCCCATGTTTTCGTCGATGACGGTTCCGAAGATGATATTTGCGTCGGGATGAGCGACGCCCTGAATGATCTTGGCTGCCTCATTGACTTCGAGGAGGCCAAGGTCAGAGCCGCCGGTGATGTTCAGCAGGATGCCGCGGGCTCCTTCGATCGAAGACTCGAGGAGCGGGCTCGAGATTGCTTTGCGAGCTGCACCGACACCGCGTTCTTCGCCCGATGATTCGCCGACGCCCATGAGGGCTGAACCTGCATCTTGCAGGATCATCTTCACGTCTGCGAAGTCCGTGTTCACAAGACCCGGTGTGGTGATCAGCGTCGTGATCCCTTGCACGCCATGAAGCAGCACATCGTCGGCGATTCGGAACGCCTCGATGATCGTTGTGTCCTTACTCGAGATGGAGAGCAATCGATCGTTGGGGATCACGATCTGGGTGTCGACTTTTTCTTTCAGCCGGCTGATGCCCTGATCAGCCTGGACCGAACGCCGGCGACCTTCGAACGCGAATGGTCGAGTCACGACGCCGATGGTGAGCGCGTCGAGCGACTTGGCGATGTCGGCAACAACTGGAGCAGCACCGGTGCCGGTTCCGCCGCCTTCGCCCGCAGTGATGAAGACCATGTCGCTTCCTTCGAGCGCAGTGCGAATCTCGTCTTCGTGTGCCTCGGCCGCAGCGGCGCCGATGTCTGGATCACTGCCAGCTCCAAGCCCGCGGGTCAGCTCGCGACCGATGTCGATCTTGATCTCGGCATCGCTCATCAACAGTGCCTGGGCATCGGTGTTGATGGCGACGAACTCGACGCCACGAAGTCCAGCGTCGATCATGCGGTTCACGGCGTTAACGCCGCCGCCCCCGACTCCGACAACCTTGATGACGGCGAGGTAATTAATTGGTGTTGTCACTGATGCTCCATTCGCACAGTTTTATTGAGCTCCCGGTGAATCATAGATTTCCCATCGGCTGGCCGAAAGTGTAGCTCTCCAGAGCTGTAGTGCAGGGTTTAAGTTGTCAAGACTCAACTAGAGGTCGAGATATCGAGCATGTACATCGAGTACAGGTTTTGTGAGGTCAGTGTGGCCAGAGTTCTTGTAGAGGTCAAGCCTGAAGCGTGCGGACGCCCTAGGAACAACCCGAATTTCTCTCAATTACGGGCACGGTCGGGGCGCGCACATTGAGTGTCTCTAGGCAGCTGAGGTCCACCTCCGCAAGAAAGGCCCGCACGGCATCGAACTTTGCATCGAGGTCCCGAGCATCACCGAGCGAGATTGCCCCACCCCCCACAACCCGCAATTCAAGCGAGTCGACCGTTATCTCAACGCGATCAGTAACCGTTGCGATGTCGTTGGGCAACTGAGCTGCGACCATGAGTGCGTCGGCCAACACCTCGGGAACCCGGTCACCCGGCTCGGTCGTGAACATCGCGCCGGCCAGTTCCGGGAGCGCGGCAATGTCAGCTGGCAACTTCTCTAGGCGCGCGGCCCGGAGTGACTGCTGGAGTTCTTGGTTGCCAGCGCTGGCGTCACCGCTCGCTGTTACGTCACCCGAGTCATCTCGCCCGGGCGCTGCAGGCGGAGCGATCACAAGGAGAACGACGCCATCGGCGGCGACCACGACGGTGCCCTCGATCGACTCAATACGGGCCACCGGGGTTCGTTCATTGATCTCAATCGTTACGGTGCCGTTCCAACTGGCGGTTGCGGCGGCGCTTGCAATCTCCGGGAGTGCCGACAAACGCTCCTCTGCTGTGTCGGTGTCGAGCCCCAGGATCGGCGCACCGATTTCGATCGCCGCGACTTCGCGGAGATAGTCCGGCTCGGCCCGCTCGGCGCCAACCACTCGAACCTCATCAACATCTAACAATGCGCTCTGGGTCGATGCGGCCAGAAGCAGCAGGGCCAGGATCATCGCGCCACCGGCGATCAGCTTTCGGTTGCGCGATCGGAGCGACTGATCTTCGACCTCGGCGCGCCGTGCCCGAAATCGCGGATGTGTTGGTTCGAGCCCCTCACTCTCGGCATCTGAATTGCTGTCACCACGGAACTCGTCGGTCACTCGAATCCGACCAAGCGTGTCTCTGGTTGCAGCACGATCCCCAACTTGGACTGAACAATCTTGATGACCAGTTGCATCAGCCCATAGACGTCGTCGGCGCGCCCCTTCGGATCGGCCTGAAAGAAATTGGCGTGTTTGTCGCTCACGGTCGCAGAACCAACTCGCAGGCCTTTACAACCCGCTGCCTCGATGAGCCGACCAGCGCTGTCGTCGACAGGGTTCCTAAACACAGAACCGGCGTTCTGGCCGCCGGGCTGGTGGTCGCGACGCCAGCGCACGATTTCGCTCAGTGCTGCTTCGGCCTCTTGCTCATCGCCGAGCACCAAGTCCATCGTTACATCGAGCACGAGGTCCGTGGCCACGACAGTCGAGGAGCGATAGCCAAAGCCGAGATCGAGCCCGGTTCGTTGCTCGACCTCGCCGGTCGTGAGATCCATGATGGTGGCCGCAACCACAGTGGCCGCCATGTTGGATCCATGCCCGCCAGCGTTCATTGCAACCGCTCCGCCGACCGTCCCGGGGACGCCGACTGCCCACTCGAATCCAGCGAGCTGGTTTCGCGCCAAACGACGGGCCGCAGCAGGCAAGGCAACGGCGGCCCCAAGCGTGACCGACGTTCCCGCAATGGTGACGGCATCGAATTCACCAGCGAGTGTGAAGGCCACGCCTCGAAAGCCCCGGTCAGCGACAAGCATGTTGGACCCCTTGCCAACCGGGAGGAGCGGCGTTGCGGCGTTTATGGCCGCATCAACAAACCGTACGAGGTCCCGGTGGGATCCAATCTCAACAAAGGCGAGCGCCGCTCCTCCAACGCGATACGTCGTGCGGGGCCCAATGGGTTCGTTGTATCGAACGCTGCTTTCTCGGAGCTCGGATTCGATAGTGCGGAGCCATGTGGCCGATGCCGAAGATTCCGAGCGCATGGCGGTCAGCACCTGATCTGGAACAGTGGTGAGATCGCCAGCACCGAGCGTGAGGCACAGGTCACCGGGCCCAAGGGTGTCGGCCAGGTAATTCCCTACCTCGACCAGGGTCGGCTTCCAAGTGACCCGAAGTTCGGGGCATGCATCGGTAACGGCATCAAAAACGATGCGGCCGCTCACACCCGCACGCGGGGCCTCGCCCGCTGGATAGATGTCCGTGAGTACCAGTTCGTCGACTCCTCGAAACGAGGTTGCGAAGGTAGCGCCTAACGCCTCGGTCCTGCTGAATCGATGGGGTTGATATGCCGCGATCACTCGGCGCCATGGTCCCTGCATTGCCGTACCCACGGCCGCTTCGACCTCGGCCGGCAAGTGCGCATAGTCGTCGACGAAGTGGACTCCACCGTGCTCACCCCGGGGTTCAAACCGACGAGCCACGCCCGTGAAAGCGGCCAACCCCTCGACGATGTCGTCAAAGTCCAGGCCGAGCTCACGCGCAATGGTGATCGCAGCCGCTGCATTGAGTGCGTTGTGATGTCCCGGCAATCCAACGCGAACTCGCCCCAGCATTTTGCCCTGCCAGGCCACATCGAAAGTTGTCGCAGCTGCTTCGATTGCGATCTGGCTGATCTGCAGATCGGCCTGCTCATTGGTTCCGTAGGTGACGACACCGGAGCGCCCAAGGAGCACCCCCGTGTCAGGATCATCGATGCAAACAGCAGTCGTTCCAGGAACCGCCTCGACGAAACCCACGAAGGCCTCTTCGAGTCGTTGAACAGACCCGTAGAACTCCAAGTGATCTGGGTCAAGCGACGTAACCACAGCGTGAGCAGCGGGCAGCACTAAGAACGTGCCGTCGCTTTCATCGGCCTCGACCACACAATGTCGACTCGACGTCCACCGGGCTCCCGTGCCGAAGTATCCGACGTCGCTTCCAATCACGAACGACGGATTCAGCCCAGCGTGATCAAGCAGCACTGCAAGCATGGAAGAAGTTGTTGTCTTGCCGTGTGTGCCAGCGACGAGTATTCCTGGTTTGACCTGGGTAATCGCGGTGAGTATCTCGGCGCGGGTGTGAACCGCGATGCCCCCGGTGAGGGCAGCAGCGACTTCAGGATTGTCATCTGGCACTGCGGTGGATCGAGCGAGAAAATCAGCGCCCTCGATCTGCGTGGCTGCGTGACCGACGTGCACGGTTACACCGAGGAGTTGGAGTTCCTCGAGGTACTTCGAGGCGGCCCGGTCAGAGCCACTCACTCGATGACCCATCGTTACTAACACCCTGGCGATCGCTCGCATTGCAGCCCCGCCGAGACCAACAATGTGCACCGATCGTGGGCGCGAAAGGTCGATGCCCCCGACGGAGTCGCTATCGCTCACGGGCGTGAACTTCGACCAAGTCGGCGATATGGCGAGCAGCGTCAGGCTTTGCGTGCGCTGTCGCCTTCGTGGAGATTTCAGCACGCCGGGTGGGATCAGAGATGAGTTCTTCGATCAGGCCAGTCAGCTTGGCCGCATCGAGGTCGCTGTCCTTCACGAGAACACCTGCCCCATTGTCGGTAAGCGAACGGGCGTTGAGTGTTTGATGATCGCCCGGGGCGCCGGGCAGCGGCACAAGTATCGCTGGCGTTCCAGTCTCAGCGATTTCGGCAACTGAGGTTGCACCAGCTCGCGAGACCACAAAGTCGGCTGCGGCATATATGTCATGCATGGCGTGCTCGTAGCGGACAGTTTGGTACTGCAACGTGCCCGAAACCTGATGGTCACCAAACAGTGGCCAGTCGCGATCCCCAACGACGTGTCTTATGGCCAGGTCAGAGCGATCCGCCAGGTTGCGCGTGGCGCCAATGACGGCTTCGTTGATTCGGCGTGCACCAAGGGAGCCTCCAAATGCGGCAACAAGGTGTCGATCTGGGTGAATCCCCAGTCGGGCCTTGGCTGCGGCGGCATCGGTCGTTCGATCTACTTGGAGTATCTCGCCGAGCAACGGGTTGCCGGTGTGTACTGCGTTCGGCAGGTCAGTGCTGGCGAACGAGATTGCGCAGGCCTTGGCCCAACGACTCGCAAATCTGTTTGCCGCGCCCGGCACGCTGTTCTGCTCGGTCGCAATAATCGGGATGCGCAGCAAGACCGCCGCAACGACAGCGGGCAAGCTGGCATATCCGCCCACGGTGACGAGCACCGCGGGCTTCAACTGCCTCAGCGCACGCACGGCCTTGAGACCAGCGACTCCGAGGGCTGCCGCTGACTTGACGTTCTGCAGATTGATGGTGCGTTGCATACCCCGACCGGGAAGCGCCGTCAGTGCATATCCGTGTTCGGGGACGAGAGTGGCTTCCAAACCGCGGCTACTGCCAATGAAATGGAGTTCGGCCTTGGTCCGACCCCGGCGAACGAACTCGTGTGCGATCGCCAATGCGGGATGTACATGGCCCGATGTTCCGCCGCCAGCAATGACGGCCCATACAGGAGCGGGCCCGCTATCTGTCATCGTTGTATCTGCCGCGACACATTGAGAACTACGCCCATGGCTGCCAAGTTCATCATGAGCGACGACCCTCCCATTGATACGAACGGCAACGGCACGCCGCTGATCGGCAAGACGTTGATCGCAGCACCGATGTTGATGAAGGCTTGCATCGCAATTGCCGACGTGATGCCGCCTGCCAACAGCATGCCCAATCGGTCGGGCGCAGCGAACGCCACGCGAATACCAAACAGCACGAGGCCCACGTACAACAGCATGAGTGTGATGCCACCAATGAAGCCGAGCTCCTCGGCAATCACACTAAAGATGAAGTCGGTGTGAGATTCGGGGAGGAAGCCCCACTTAGCTCGCCCCGAACCTAGGCCCACTCCATCTAGTCCCCCGGAGGCAACGCCCACCAGGGACTGCACCGGCTGGTAGCCGGCACCGTCGGGGTCCTTAAACGGATCGATCCAGGAGACAAGACGAGCACGTCGATACGGAGTGAAGGCTGCAAAAGCAGCAAAGGCGACAAGGAGCGCAACGCTCACCGACCCAAGCGACCAGATCGAAACACCGCCCAAGAACAACAAGATCATGGCGATGGCGACAATAATGGTCGCCGTTCCCTGGTTGGGTTGGACAAGCACGAGGCCTGCGGTGAAGAGCGAGATGACCATCACGGGTATCAGAACGGCTCGATTGTCGTGCACGAGGTTGGACCGTCGCGCAATCAAGTCGGCGCCAAACAGTGCGAGCGAAAGTTTGGCGAACTCCGACGGCTGGACCGTGAACGGCCCGACACCTAGCCAACGGGTTGCGCCGTTGACGTTGATCCCGACTCCCGGAACCTGGACAGCGATCAGCATGGCCGTTGTCACCACCATCATGAGCGACGCAAACCGAGCCATATCGCGATAGTCGAGTCTCATAATCACGCCCATGGCGACTAAGCCAATGGCGGCCCATATCCCCTGGCGTTGGAGGTACAACCAAGGCGTGCCCCCTTCTTGCACGCTCTTTACCGACGATGCCGATAACACCATGATGAGACCAATGAAGGTCAGCGCCAAAGTGAGTAATAGGAGAACAGCAAATTCGATGGTCCGCTGCCCGGCCACCACGCTGGGGTGGCGCAGGGGTTGCAACCAGGACAGGCGGCGCTGCGGATCTTGGCGCGCGGCAGCACGTTTCTGAGTTCGGCTTGGTTGTCTGCGGTCGGGCGGCCGGATGGTGGTGGTCATCTACTCAACCGCTCCCGGAATAGAGAGGAAGTCTGCGTAGAAGATTCCGAGAGCGAGGGCCGCAGCGAAACCAGCCATAAGCCAAAACCGGATAATGACGCGGGTCTCAGGCCAGCCCAGCATCTCAAAATGATGGTGCACCGGGGCGATCAGAAACACTCGCTTGCCAGTGCGTTTGAACACCGCAACCTGAATGATTACCGAAACCGTCTCGGCCACAAACAGGGCGCCCACGATAGGAAGCAGCAGGTGTGTATTGAGCGCAAGCGCAAGGGCGGCCAGCCCAGATCCGAGCGCCAGGCTTCCCGTATCACCCATGAAGATCTGAGCAGGAGCGGCGTTCCACCACAAAAAGCCAGCGCATGCTCCGACGCCTCCGGCTGCGACAACAGCCAGGTCAAGCGCGTGGGGCACGTCGTAGATTTCGGGGTTGCCGAACATCCAGAAGGCAATTGCGGTGAACGTTGCGAACGCAAACAGCGATGCACCGCCGGCAAGGCCATCGAGGCCGTCGGTGAGGTTCACGCTGTTGCTGGTCGCCACCAGAAGAACAATGGCCCAAATACACCAGCCCACCGGACCAAGATCGAAGCCGATCGAATCCCAGCGCGTGAACGAAACCTCGGTGTGCACGTCGGTCAAGGTGACCATGAGTACCGCAAAGGTTGTTGCCACGGCGAGCTGTCCGCCCATCTTGGCCCGAGCGCGCAATCCCAGATTGCGTTCTTGGCCGACCTTGATCCAGTCGTCGAGCAGACCCACTGCTGCTGATCCAACAATGGCGAAAACGACCAACAGGCCGCTACGCGTGTAGATGCCGTTATACAAGTCGCTCACCACGTAGGCGATCACGATTCCCGCGACGAGCGCCAACCCACCCATCGTCGGCGTGCCGGCCTTGGTCTCGCGGTGCATGGGCACGCCGTCGTCTTGGATTGGTTGAGCAACCTGGCGCTGGGTGAGCCAGTTGATCAAGAACTTGGTGCCGAACATCGACACCAGGAGCCCGACGGCGGTAGCGATAAGAAGTCGGATCATCGGTTGGCCTCAAGGATTGAACGCGCCACCTGCACGTCGTTGAATGGGAGCACGGTGGAGCCAATGGTCTGAGTCATCTCATGGCCCTTTCCTGCGATCAGCACGACATCACCTGGATCAGCGTCGATGATGGCACGTTCGATCGCGAGTCTCCGGTCGGTCTCAATCCGCACGAGGTCTGGCCGGTCGAACCCGCGCAGCACGTCGGCCACGATCTCGAGCGGATCCTCGGACCGAGGGTTGTCGTTGGTCAGGTACACGGCCGAAGACCACGTCTCAGCAGCCGAGGCCATAAGAGGCCGCTTCGAGCGATCCCGATCTCCGCCGCATCCAAACACGATGGACACTGATCCTTGGGTTACTGCCAGAAGCGTTTGCAAGGCTCGCTCGATACTGTCGGGTGTGTGGGAGTAGTCGACGACCACCGTTGGCTGGTCATCAGCAACTTCGAGTACCAGTTGCATGCGGCCAGGGACCCGGGTGGCGGTGGCGAGACCAGAGGCGATTTCGGCTTCATTCAGGCCCAGTAGAAGTGCTGACTCCGCCGCCATCAGAGCGTTCGCAACGTTCATGCGACCGGGGAGCGGCACCCATACGTGATGGCCTCTCCACTCGAACTCGGTTCCCGTGATGGTCTCGGTATCAACGCGGACATCGGCAAGGGACACTTTTGTCGCGTTGGTACGTTCCGCTGCGAGGCGTTGACCCCAGGGGTCATCAATGTTGATGAGTTCGACTTTGGCGCGCCCATCGAACAACCGCGCTTTGGCCTCGAAGTAGTGCTCCATATCAACGTGGTAGTCGAGATGATCCGGAGTGAGGTTAGAGAACAATGCGACCGCAAATTCTGTGGCGTCGGCGCGATGTTGGTCGAGCGCGTGCGACGACACTTCGATCGCCACGACATCGATGCCGTCGTCGGCTGCTGCTCGCAATTGCCGTTGTAGCTCGGGGCTCTCCGGCGTTGTGTGAGCGCCGTCGAGGGTGCCGATGACGCGGCATGATCGCCCCGCTGATGTGACGATGCTGGACAGAAGTTGCGTGGTGGTGGTCTTACCGTTCGTGCCAGTAACACCAACCACAGCCAGCTCGCGACTCGGGTTGTGATGCACAAGTGCGGACGCGTATGCCATTGATCGACGCACGCTTCCGACCTTGATTTGCGCGCAAGGCGTGTCGACGAAACGCTCTACCATTGCTGCCTCGGCACCACGGCTGACGGCAGCGGCCACATAGTCGTGGCCGTCTACGGTGAGCCCGGGAACCGCGCAGAACAGAGAGCCTGACGCTGCGGTCCGGGAGTCCTGCACTACATCGTGCAATTCAGCGGAGTGCGATTGCTTCGCGGCAAACCGAGTTTCGATTGGACCAAGTTCGGCCACCAAAGCAAGCTCAGTCGCCAGTTTTTCAAGTTGCATCTCAGCCATCAACCGCTGGTAGCTCAAAGGTGTCGTCAGCCAATGCAGCGGCTTGGCCTTCGATCACGGGCTCATCGGCCGCTTGGCCTTCGACCACCGGTGGCGTCTCGACGATCGGGGCAATGACCGCGGGTTCACTCGTCACTCGTTCCTCGACGAGTGGCGCAAAGTCAGGTTTCACAAAGACGGGGCCAGCACCGATCTGCGGTGGCGGCGCTATGCCGAAGTGACGCACAGAGAACGACGCAATATCCGCGAACAGAGGTGCGGCCGCATGCCCGGCATAGATCGAGACGGTCGGCTCATCGATCGTTACCAGTATCGACAGTTCAGGACTATCGGCAGGCAAGAACCCGGCGAACGTCGCGATGTAGCGGAAGTTCCCCGCAGCGTCTTCGTAGCCTTGGCCGTTGTCGAGCGGTTTTCGGGCAGTTCCGGTTTTACCCGCTACTCGGTAGCCGTCGACTTGTGCGTTCACGCCGGTACCGACCGCGACCGCGCTCTCCAGCATGGTGCGCACCTGGCCGGCGGCATTCTCGGAAATGACTCTGTGCTGTTCCGGCGCGGGTGGAACCTCGCGAGTGCCATCAGAATTCGCGACTTCGCGCACGATCTGCAGTGGCATGTAGTTGCCGCCGTTTGCGATGGTGTTGTACGCCGCCATCATCTGGGCCGGGGTGACTGAAATGCCCTGGCCTAGCGAAGTGGTCGCCGTGGCGAGACCACCCCAGCTGCCGGGCGGGATCATGAGTCCGCCCGTCTCCCCCGGGAATCCAAGGTTTGCTGGAGTGCCAAATCCGAAGTTGCGCAGGTACGTGTCGAGTCGATCACCACCGAGCTGCTCGGCCCAACGCACAGTTCCCACATTGGAAGACACGGTGACAATTTCGGCTACGGACATGTCGTAGGTCGGGTGTGGCGAGGAGTCGGTGAATTCGTAATCCCAGAGCTCATATCGGTCCGGCACGATCGATCGAGAGCTGCTGTTTGCGATCCCTGCGTCGATGATCGATCCGAACGTCATCGCCTTCATTACCGAGCCGGGTTCATACGCCCAACTCGTCGCCATGTTGAGCGACGTGCTCACGACGCGACCGTCGTCGGTGCGGACCACGCTGGCCATCGCCAAGATTTCGGCTGTGTTTGGGTCCGACACGAGCACGACGCCACCCTGCGCGCCCATGCTCTCGACCTGGCTGATCAAGGCACGCTCGACTTCGAACTGCAACGACCGGTCGATGGTGAGAATGACATCGGCACCGGGGGCGGCCGGCCTTGACACCTCTCGTTGTCCGGGAATTTCTGGACCGCCGAGGCCAATCTCCATCGACAACTCACCAGGCTGGCCCTGTAGCACGTCGTCGTAAATCTTCTCGATGCCGCTAAGTCCACCGCTGTCGATATCGACGTTTCCAATCACCGAGCGAGCCAGAGCTGGCCCCGACGGCTGAAAACGGGTTTGTTCGGTCTCCGTGAAGACACCGGGGATGTCGAGCGCCAGGATCTCAGCCGCTTTGGCATCGCTGACCTGGCGGGCGAGCCATGCGAAACGACCGCTGCCTCCGAGCAAGGCACGAACGTCTTCGACCGGCATGTTCAACACTGGGGCAAGTCGAGCGGCGTCACCAATGGGGTTCTCGACGTACTTCGGGTCGACAAAGAACGATGTGCTTGGCAGCGAGGTGGCGAGCGACTTGCCGTTGCGATCCAGGATGTCGCCCCGTCCCCCAGCGAGCGAGACAGTTCGAAATCGTTGTTGGCGACCAATCTCAACGAACTGTTCAGGGTTCCGAATTTGCAGCTCGACGAGCTGATAGGTCAGCCCCCCAGCAATAAGCATCATCACGACAAGCACCCCGAGGAGCCGGGAACGCGGCGGGGCGTTTGCGGCAACCTTTTTCTGGGTCCGCGACGACGTATGTCGACGCGGGGCTGTTGCCTGCTTGCGGGATCGAGGCGCTGGAGCCTGTTTGTTTGCCGGAGCTCGGTGTCGAGGCGGACGAGTCGTTGTGTTCACTCGTTGTCTCGCAGCTGGTTTGCAGCAATCACAAGCGTGCGATCATCGAGCGTTGAACCGGGCACGGTGATGTACACAATCGAGGGCGCCTCGATCATGCCAAGATCTGCGGCCTCGGCGACGATTCGGGCGGGCGCCTCGAGTCCAGCGAGTTCGGACCGCAATGCTTCGGTCTCGGTGCCAACCCGAATGATCTCTGCTCGTTGCCCGTCGAGATCGCGCTGATTTTCGATGATGGTCGCATGGAGAACCAGAGCGCCGACGAGCCCGATAATCAAGGTGACGAGCAACGTGGTGCCCATGAAACGTGCGAATCTTCCGGCGACCCCAAGCCGTCCTTGAAGAACGTCAAAGTTTCGCTGGCCGTGCTGGTCGTTGTCTTGGTCGAGAGTCGGAACCGCCACAAGGCGCGTCCGTTGCAATTGAGCGGTGTCGCGTTGAGCCATGTTAGATCCGCTCAAAACAGCGAAAGAGAGCACTTGAGCTGCGGGGATTACTAGCCAGTTCTTCGGCAGACGCGCGGCGAAGCTTGGGAGATAGCGGGCGGACTTTGCGCTCGGCACCGCAGCCACACGGCAAACGAGGCGGGCACTCACAGCCACCTGTCTCTGCGGCAGCGATTGCCTTTTTGACCAGTCGATCTTCGCCAGAGTGATACGAAAGCACTGCGCCGCGTCCGCGCGTTTCGAGAAGATCGATTGCATCGGCAACGGCGACAGGAATCTGAGCGAGCTCGTCATTTACAGCGATTCGGAGCGCTTGGAAGGTGCGCTTTGCTGGATGGCCGCCCGTTCTCCTGGTAGCCGCCGGGATTGCCAGCGTGACAATTTCGGCCAGCTTGGCAGTTGTTTCGATCGGGCGGTTGTCGATGATCCGACCGGCGATGCGGGAAGCGAAACGCTCATCTGCGGCGTCTCTTAGCAGCCGGGTGAGGTCACCGTGTGACCAGGTATTTACGATCTCGGCAGCGTTAAGGGAGTCTTGGGAGTTCATACGCATGTCGAGCGGAGCGTCGTAGCGATAACTAAAGCCACGTTCACCGTCGTCGAATTGCGGTGAACTCACACCTAGGTCGAACAGGACACCGGTGACTGCCCCTTGCGGCTTGCACGACGCAACTAGGTCAGCGATCGCGTCGAAGCGACCGGCGACGACCGTTGCTCGGTCCCCAAAACGCGCAAGACGGTCCGACGCTGCCGCCCGGGCAATCGGGTCTCTGTCAATACCTATGAGCGACATGTCCCTGCGATGGTCGAGCAGCGCAGTTGCATGTCCTGCCCCACCTAGGGTTGCGTCGACATAAACCCCGGTCGGGACCTGGCCCAAAACGTCAACAATTTCCGCCAGCATCACGGACGCATGCGCAAACTCGCTCATGACTGACGAAGCGATTGGACCGACGCGGTTGTCTGACAGAGCAGCAAAACGAGGGCGGCCCATCGGCCGTTCCCCGAAGAACGATCGTCGTCCCGGTTTTGTCTCCGGAATCGACTCGATGGCAAGCGGGCGGAGTAGGGGCTCTCCATCGTGTCCTTCGAGGAACGGCCCATGGGCCGTGTACCTCTGGTGCTTCGCATTCTGGGCTGACCAGTCTGCGGAGTTTTGGCGTGTGAGTTGTTAGTTGATCCTTTGGCGATGTCGGTAGCTTGAGCGGGTTGCATCACAGCAGATCGCTGACGTCGATGAGGTCTTCGAGTGCGGCTTCTGGGCTGTGAATTTCGGCGGGGAAGACGGCGACATGGTTTGCGGCGCCGATGAGTGTCGCATCTTTGTCGATGCCTGCGAAGGCCAGCAGGTGGTCAGGCAGATTGATGCGACCTTGGGCGTCAATTGATGACTGGGCGACCGCTGCCATGAAGTTGGTGAGTTGACTTTGTGTGAAGCGGCCTTCGCGTTTCGCTTCTTGCAGTCGACCGACCATGAGCTTGAATTCATCGGCTGGATAGACCGTGAGGCAGCGCTGGCTGGTTTCGGCAGCGATATAGCACAGCCGTTCGTCGCCGAACCCGTCGCGAAATGCAGCAGGCAGAGCGACGCGTCCTTTGGCGTCGATGCGGTGCTGATATGCGCCGAAGAATTCCACGTAAAACCCGAATGTTCCATCCAAGAGCGAGTCATTGTGACTCCGAGGCGGAGCTGCTTTTTGTGAACGTTGAAAACCATGGTTGGTCCCCTGTTGCTATGGGCAGTCCGCTTACTCAACAGGGGCCACACTAACCACACGTGCCCCTAACGTCAACATATTTCCCCATTATTCCCCACCACTCCCCACCATGCCCCCAAACTTCGTTGCAATCACGGCGAACTTGCTCGTGCTTACGATCTGGGCTGAAGTGGCCCGTAGCCGTTACTTCAGTCCGAAGCGATAGAAAAGGCCCGGAGCACAGCCGCTTCGAGTGCGGCCGGCTCAACCGGCACCTGGGTCGAGGCAATCGTGCCCTGCACCAGGCTTCTGCCCGGCTCCAACAGATAGTCGCTCACCCGAGTGCTCGCTCGGTTAAGAACGGCCATGGCCTGCACCCGACAGCCCCAGCGAGTCCGCCGTTGGGACAAGCCAACCAACTTGGCGCCCTCGGGGCCATGTACGAGTTCGCCCCAGCCGAGCCCGGCCCAACACGCCCAAGTCGCGGCGTCGGTGCGAGCGCTGGACTCGACACACAGTTCGCTGTTTACCCCGATAGCCGCCAGCGCCTGCTGCCAGATTCGGCCGACGATAAGGAAGTTCTCCGCCAGCTCACTCGACCACAAGAGACTCGACCGAGGTGCAACGAGATCGATCCATACCGTGCTCGCAGGGTCAATGAATACCGCGCCCCCACCCGACCGGCGTGGTGCAAGCTCGACGCCATCTGCCGCCAACCGCTCCTGATCAAACTGATCAGCCGTCTGCGAGCTGCCCATTGCGAGGGCCGCTTTCGTTGGCGCCATGACCCACAGTGCCGCCCGCTCTCCTGCTGTTGGCATCGGCAAAGCGTGGAGCTCCGCCGTTGTGCCCGCGTAAGACTGTACTTCCACCACGCTGTTACTCAGCGACTCGGCAGCGCTCGCATCGATCGACACCATTCCAAATAGACAATGACGTCGTGAGCGCTCGGTTCTTCGTTCGGGTTCCCGGACAAGGTTGTGGCCCGAAACTTCATGTAGTCGTCTCGGGGAAACGGAAGCCTGGTACCCGACGCCCACCATTTGTGGGGCACGAGTGTGGCTGCCTGGCGCACCGCGGTGCCGATCAGATGCGGGTGAGCGAGTAACGCAACCCCCACCCGTACAACAAACATGAGGGTCCTAAGCACACCTTGAAATCTATCGGGAATGGGCGCGCCCCAGTTTGACCCATCAGAGTGGCTATCGTTGCCCGGCAAGCCAGCCGGAGGACATGTGAGCCAACAAGCAGCCGAAACACCGCGCGCCGAGTCGTTTACCGACTTGTTCCGCTCGATGACAACCAATATCGAGCAAGTGATCAAAGGCAAGCGAGATGTCGTGCAACTTACATTGCTCGCCCTTCTCGCCGAGGGGCACGTCCTTCTCGAAGATGCGCCCGGCGTGGGAAAGACAACCATCGGCAAAGCCTTGGCCGCCACCCTTGATGTTCCATTCGGCCGTGTGCAATTCACGCCCGACCTGCTGCCCAGCGACGTTGTTGGCGTGTCGATCTGGAATCGGGATAGCCACGAGTTCGAGTTCCGGCCCGGGCCAATTTTCAATGGCATCGTGCTTGCCGACGAAGTGAATCGTTCTTCACCGAAGACCCAGTCAGCTCTCCTTGAGGCCATGGCAGAACGCCAAGTGACCACCGATGGAGTGACCCGGCCGCTTGAAACGCCCTTCATGGTGATCGCCACGCAGAACCCCTTGGAGCATGCGGGCACCTATCCGCTACCAGAGAGCCAGCTTGACCGCTTCTTAGTCAAAATCTCGGTTGGCTACCCCAACCGCGAGGCCGAGCTTGAGATTCTTGACTCCCAGGGCGATGCCGACCTGTTAAGCCGGGTTAGTTCTGTTACCGATAACCGCAAAATACAATCGATGATCCGAGCGGTGAAATCAGTCCATGTGTCGCCCGCACTTCAGGGTTATCTGATCGACATCTCCGAAGCGACCCGGCGCCACCCTGCGCTCAGTCTTGGAGCGTCACCCCGGGCGGCACTTGCGCTTCAACGCATCGCTCGGGCGCGAGCTGCGGCCGCAGGTCGCAATTTTGCGACGCCAGATGACGTAAAGGCCCTTGCCGGTCACGTGCTGTCTCATCGGCTTGTCCTCAACCACGATGCCGAGTTACGTGGCGTTACCGCGGCCGACCTTGTCGAAGAGATCTTGCACGTAGTGCCAGCGGGCACCAACTAAGACCGTGCCTACAAAAGCCGGCATCGCCACGTTGGTGACGGCGATCCTCTGCCTTGTCGCAGGTCGAGTATTTGGCATCTTTGAGCTCTACGTAGTGGCTGCTGCCATGTTGGCATTGGTCGTCTGTGCAAGCCTGTGGGTAGTGCTGAACTGGCGTTCGCTGCAGGTCGAGCGTTTCGTGAGCCCGAGTCGGCTCCATGCCGGCGAGGCCAGCACCGTGACCCTTAATCTGTCGAATACTCGCCTGTTTCCAACTCCGGTCGCCCGCATTACCGACCAAGTCGAAGGAGCGATTCGCGCCGACGCACAGGTTCCCCCAATCCGCCGACATGCAAATACTCGTGCCAGTTATCGGGTACCAACCAACACTCGAGGCCGAATCGAAATCGGGCCGATGCGCACGCGAGTCACTGACCCCTTCGGCCTGGCGTCTTCGGTACGAACGTCGGCGCCCGACGCGAGCTTACTCGTGCTCCCCCGCGTCGACGACATAGCTGCACCACCCCAGCCGGGTGGCTCGACTGCGCATCAGATTGATCGTTCGCCGAACCGAGTTGGCGCCAACGGCGACGAGTTTTCGTCGCTGCGAGGCTACGTAATGGGCGATGACTTGCGCAAGGTCCATTGGCCGAGCAGCGCCCGCACCGACGACTTGGTCGTACGAGTTGAACAAGTTCCCGAGCACGGGCAATCACTGGTGCTGCTCGACGTTCGCTCCAGCGCTGCTGATCCCGCAACGTTCGAGCTCATGGTCTCAGCCGCGGCCAGCATTGTGGTTGCCTGTCGAGAACGTGGCGACCACATTCGGCTGGTTACCACCGATGGGGTCGATCACACCGCCGCCACCGCTTCGGCCTGCGACGCAATGCTCGACTTGTTGGCGATGGTGCAGCAAACCACCACCGCGTCACTCCGACTCCCGTTTCGCATGGGTCGTGGCGGCGCCGAGGCTGGAGCGGTCGTAGTCGGGAACGATGCCGACGCACTGTTGGCCAGCATGCCACCACCCACGAACGGTGGCGCCGGCGCGTACATCGTGCGCTTTCAAACGCAGGACGCGAAGGCAAAACCCGAAGCATCTCGGCTAACTTCTCGTCGCATGATCGACGTGCAGCACGGAGAAGACTTTGTCGGGGCGTGGTCTCGGTCGGTCCGCCGATGAACGCCCCAACAGCTACTCGCACCACACCCGGCTCGAATCAGCAGGATCTCCGCTGGGTCTGGTTTGCCTCGGAACTGCTTCTGGTCGCTACATCGATTGCGACCGTGCTTCTGCTCAAACGGGTCTTTGCCGACACGAGCTTTATCGCTCCGCTCGTTTTTACGTTGCTTGTCGCACACGGCGTGTTGATAGCAACGCGGTGGTTTGGATTTGGCACAACAACATCGGCATTGGTATCCCTGCTTGCCACTGTGGCCGCTGTCGTGGCAATCCACTATTCCCAAACGGCGATTGCTGCGATTTTGCCAAGCTCGGGGACCGTCGACCAGTTTCGGCTCGATATGACCCAGGCCCAAGAACTGTTCCAGACCACAAAAACGCCGGTCCCGGCCGTCACCGGATTCTTAGTGGTGACTTCGGGCGCGCTCTGGATCATCGCCTTTGCTTCGGACTGGGCAGCGTTCCGCCTGTTTGCCCCTGGCCAAGCACTCATCCCTTTCCTGTCCATGGTGATCTTTGTTGCCATGTTGGGCACCGATCTTGATCGGCTGTCCACGACCGCCACGGTCTTAATCTCTGGGGTGCTCTTCTTGTTGGCCCACCGCGCTGCGTCGCGTGCCGCACAGGGAATCTGGCTCGACCAAGGCCCCGGTCGCGGCTACGTGTCACTCATGACTGCTGGCGGCATTGTTGCGATCATCGCTGCGTTGGCTGGCATTCTTGGCGGGCCGGCGGTGCCCGGCGCCAACGAAGCACCGCTGGTCGAACTCGGCGACGAAGCACGCGAAGAGAACAAGCCACTCGAAGTTGTTTCGCCGCTTGTGCAGATTCAACCCCGGCTCGTGGACCAGAGCAATGCCATCTTGTTCACTGTCGAAACAAACCAGCGAGCCTATTGGCGGATTGCGGCTCTCGACGTGTTCGATGGTTCGTTGTGGCGCTCACAGGGTCAGTTCCGTTCCGCGGACGATGCGCTGCCGGTTGACTACCCCAGCGACGCACCTGTTGACCTGGTTCGTTCAACGTTTGACCTGCAATCGTTGAATGTCGTTTGGGCGCCTGCTCCCTACCTCCCCACCGGCTTCGAGAATTTCAGCGATGTGGGCGTGAATTATGAGTCAGAGAGTGCAACGTTCATCGTGGACACGAATGACCAGCAGGCCTCCGATGGGCTGCGCTATACGGTTACATCCCAGATCCCGAATTTTACGCCTGACATGTTGACCCGTTTGGCGGCGGGCAGCGACGAAACAGCCGATGCCCGCTACTTGGATCTGCCCGAGGACTACAGCCCGCTCGCTCGCGAAACCGCGTTCAACATCATCGGCACCGAGACAGATCCGTACCAGCAGGCTCTGCTTCTGCAGAATTACTTCCGCGACAACTTCACCTACGACATCGACGTGGCCAAAGGTCACGACATTCGCAGGCTCGAAGACTTCTTGACAGTCCAGCGCGGTTACTGCGAACAATTCGCCGGTGCCTATGCATCGATGGCCCGAGCAATTGGACTGCCGTCTCGGGTGGCCACAGGCTTCACACCCGGTGACCAGGATCCCAATAACCCCAATCTTTATTACGTGCGTGGCAAGCATGCACACGCCTGGCCCGAGGTCTTCATCTCCGGCGCTGGCTGGGTAGCCTTTGAGCCAACTCCTGGCCGCGGCGCGCCAAACGCAACGGACTACACGGGCGTCCCCGAAACTCAGGACTCATTCGAAACGCAATCCGAAGCAGCCCAGGATGCTGAGGCAGTTACTGCCGAAGTTCAGCAAGGCCCGGCTGCCGCTCCAACGCCCACCGTGGTTCCTGAAGGATTTGAGGAGCCTGTCCCCGAGCCCGAGGACTTGGCTGCTGACCCACTACAGGCCGAGGGCGGCCTCGGCGGGAGCTTGGTAACGATTTTGCTGATCCTCGCCGCCCTGGCAGCGTGGATCTTTGGGGTACCTGCGCTTAAGCGCTGGCGCGACCGTCGTCGCACTGCCCGGTTTGGAACAGACCCTCGTCGACGCGTCACGCTGGCATGGGCGACCACCGTCGACTATTTGGAGACTCGGGGTCAGGAACCCTTCGACGCGGAGACACTCCAGGAGTACGCCGATCGCATCGAACTGGACCTGCCAGAAACCCAGCCGGCTTTTGGCGACCTCACTGCGCTTGCGGTGCAGGCGTCGTATCGCTCTGTTCCTCCGACCGAGGCCCAGGCTGAACGGGCCGAACTGCGGGCGCGAGAGATCAAGCATGTGGTTGGGTCGACCCAGCCGTGGCCGGTGCGAGGCGCTGCCGAAATTGATCCCCGTCCGCTGATGAGGATCCACGATCCCGTAGCAGACCTGGCTGAACGCCTAGCCGCCGGGGCGGGATAGCTGCTGCACGGGGCGAGGCCCGGAGCCGAACTACTTTTCTTCGTCTTTAAGGCGATCGCGAAGCCGCTGGGCAGGTTCGGCGAATGGGCCGCGACCCGAGGTTCGCAGGTTCTGGGCGATCTGGTCGATACCGACTTTGCCGAGTGATCGAGCGCCCCGCTCAAATACGAGTGCAGTGCCGAGCATGATCAGAAAGCCAACGAAAGCCAACCAGTAGCTGGTCGACAGTGTCACGACCATCATTGCGACACCGAGCACGAATCCAAATGCAGCCCAGCGAAGACTGCGGAGTGGCGCGGTGTAGACCGTGGTCGATCCAACCTCTTTCGCGAGGCTGGGATCAGTCTCGTATAGCTTCTCCTCGATCTCGCTGAGGATTCGCTGCTCGTCTTCTGAAAGCGGCACGGCTCTATCATCCCACAGCCCTCGTCGATCGACAACGCGCCACGGCGAAAAAAGACAGAACGCCCATCGAAGGTACTCATGCTGCTGTTTCGTGCTTCGAGTGTTCGCCTCGGTTTACCCCCAGGGGTTTTCGTTCTTCTCGCGGGTCTTCAGTTTGTCGCCGGGTCGGGCAAGCACGGCAGGGCCGATTGAATTGGTTCCGAACTTGCGGCGGATTTCGTCGACTGCTTCGTCGGCCAACTTCCAGTCGGCTCGCTCGGCGCGACCGGTTGGGTCGTTGGCGACGGCTGCGTCTTCGAGGGTGAGTTGAACATGCTGCTGCGCAAGTGGCTCAAGGCCAGTAGCGCCTACTCCAAGTAGGCGCACGCCCGGTCCAATGTCGACTTTGTCGAGCATCTCATTTGCCCGGGTAGCAATCTCGGTTCCACTGTCGGTGGCGCTCGGCGGCGTAAGACTGCGGGTGATCGTTCTAAAATCTGCAAAGCGGACTTTGATGCTAATCGTGCGAGCGACCAAGTCGGCTTTGCGTAGACGGGCGGCGACTGAATCGCTCATGCGCACAAGATGTCGGCCGAGGTCGACTCGATCGTGTTGATCAAGTTGAAACGTTTGTTCCTGGCTAATCGACTTGGCAGCTTGCTCGGGTTGCACGGGGCGCACGTCGATTGCGTTCGCCAGGTTGTGTAGATGAGTGCCCGAGGCTTTTCCCACCGCAGCGATCACCGTTGCTACCGGCAGGCCAGCGATGTCGCCGACCGTTGTGATTCCAAATCGTTCGAGTTTGGTCATCGTTGCAGGGCCTACTCCCCAGAGCGCTCTGGCCGGGAGCGGATGGAGGAAGCTGATCTCTGTGCCGGCCTCGACCACGAATACTCCAGCGCCGGGCACCGGACCTTGTGGGCTGGCGGAGGGTTTCGCCTGCTCAGATGCAAGCTTGGCGAGGAACTTGTTTGTTGCCACTCCAGCTGAGCACCACAATCCAACCTCGGTGTAGATGGTCTCACGTAGTTTGGTGGCGATCGCTTGGCCGTCGCCAAAGAGTCGGCGGCCCGATGTCACATCGAGAAATGCCTCGTCGAGTGACAGCGGCTCGATCAATGGTGTGAATCGGGCCATGATCTCCATGATGTGGGTGCTCAGCGACCGGTAGTAGTCGTGATCGCCAGCGAGGAAGACTGCGTTCGGGCAGAGCCGTCTTGCTTGGGTCGAGGGCATCGCCGAATGCACGCCGTAAAACCGCGCCTCGTAGCTTGCCGCGGCAACCACTCCCCTGCGTCCGTCACCGCCGACGACAACGGGCGAACCCCGCAATTCGGGTCGGCGCAAAATCTCTGCCGACGCATAGAACGCATCCATATCCACGTGCAGGATCGTGCGGGTCCGACCAGCAACCATGACTAAGTCTCTTCGGTTCGCAGGAGTTCGGTGTGAAAGTCGCGACCCGAACCTGTGACCCGGTAATGCCAACCCAGCGGCCGCCAAGTACCTGCTTCCCACTCGGTGTTTAGCCAATGACTGAGCGGTTCCGCAACCCACTGGGGACTTGTCACTAACAAGCCCTGGGCCTCGGCAGGGCTGACCCATCGGCCATCGACAACCACGCTGTCAGGATCGTCGACGTGTAACGCCCCGCTATATCCCGTGGCCCTAAAGACCTGGGCGTGCAGTGTCATAGAGCGCCCGACGAAGTCAACATCGACGCTATAGGCCACCGGCGACCAAGAATCAACGATGACCGAAGTCTCTTCGACGACTTCGCGCTGAAGTGCGTCGAGGACTTCTTCGCCAGGGTCCACCACGCCGCCAGGCGTGCTCCAATCAAGCGATCCGTTACGGCGTTGATTTTGCACGAGCAGCAGTTCTTGCTGTTCGATGATGATGCCCGAGGCAACTCGGTAGGCCTGCACCTGTTCAGTATCGCACGCGCCGGAGTAGCATTTTGTCGGTGGCCAGCAATGATGACACTCAGCCAACGGTTGTTCCTTCGGCGCTCCCGAGCGGCAAAGCCCGAGCGATGGCAGCGATCGCCATCCTGATCGGCGGCGCCTGCGGGGCCATGATCGGATACTCGTTCGCTGATCTGCAATGCACGGGTGATTGCACGACTTGGAAAGGTGCCAGCTTGCTCATCGGCGCAGTCGTTGCAGCAGTTGGGGTAGCGATCGTTGCCGTGCTGACATTGCGGGCGATGGACGAGTGGCAGACCACGACTGAGCGCGAGCGCAACAAACTCGACTCCAAGTGAATCGTTCTGGCACCTCTGCCAGCGAGTCTGCGCTTCACCACGAGCTCCACAACCTCGCCTGTGCCGTCGGCGAAGAAGCTGCTGCCATGGTGCTCCGTCGCCATGGAGAACTCCACGCGGTCGACACAAAGGCGAGCGACCTAGATTTGGTGACCGAAGTTGATCGAGCGTCGGAGCTGCTGATCTCTGAGCGGCTGCTGCACGCCCGGCCCGCCGACGGCATGGTCGGCGAAGAAGGCACCGGTGTAGCGGGAACGTCTGGGGTCGAATGGCTCGTAGACCCGATCGATGGCACCACGAGTTTCGTGTACGGCTTGCCAGGGTTCTCCGTTTCCATTGCCGCCCGATATCAGGGCCAGGTTGTTGCCGGTTCGGTGATCGCGCCTGCGATCACGTCTGAGTACAGCGCCATCCTGGGCCACGGCGCCTTTATGAACGGCAAACCACTTGGTTGCAGCGCAGTTACGGACCTGAGCAAGGCGCTTGTGGGCACCGGATTCTCACCCGATCATGAGCGCCGCCGTCGCCAGGGGCACACGTTGGCGGCGATCATTCCGCAGATTCGCGACGTCAGGCGCATGGGGTCAGCGGCGCTTGATCTCGCAGCAGTCGCTGCCGGGCAGCTCGACGCATATTTCGAGGTTGGTCTACGTTTGTGGGACTACGCCGCAGGCGTGCTGATCGCCCACGAGGCTGGCGCTCACGTCATTGTCGAGCATGACGAGGCACTGGATCGAGCCTTTATTGCGGTGGCATCACCCTCGATTGCCTCTGACTTTTTCGCTCTCCTGCGCGCGACAAACGCCGACACGGTCTAAGCGCAGCGAGCGCGATCCGGGCAAATTTTTTCATTGCCGCCCTTTTGGTTGCCAGATCAGGCACGATTGTGCTGTGGAGACACAAGTACTTACTGTCGAAGACGATGATTCGATTCGCACCGTCGTCAAGCTTGCCCTCGAAGACGAGGGCTGGGGTGTGCTCGAGGCCGGCAACGGCGAAGACGCGCTCGAGATCTTCCGCGACAAGGGTGCCGACGTCGTCCTGATCGACATCATGTTGCCTGGCATGAACGGTTTCGAGGTCTGCCGCTCCATTCGCCGCACGACCGACGTGCCGATCATCATGGTCACTGCTCGCAGCGACACCCACGACGTCGTCGCCGGGCTCGAGGCTGGCGCCGACGACTACTTGACGAAGCCGTTCGAGCCCAAAGAACTCAGCGCCCGTATTCGTGCGCTGCTGCGCAGGTCGCGTTCGAACGGCATGGATGATGCGCAAATGACTTTTGGCGAACTCGAAGTCAGTCCTGACCAGGGTGTGGTCATGCTTCGAGGCGACCAAGTCCATTTGACTAAGACCGAGTTCAAATTACTCGTTGAGCTTGCTTCGGGTCCTGGCAAGGTGTTCAGCCGAGAGACACTGCTCGAGAAGGTTTGGGGCTACGACTACTTTGGCGATGGCCGCCTGGTCGATGTTCACGTGCGCCGTCTGCGCACCAAGATCGAACCGGATCCGGCCGACCCACGTTATGTGGTCACGGTGCGCGGTCTGGGCTACAAGCTCGTACCTTAAGCTCGGGCAATGAAGGCGCGGCGTCTCGGCCTGAGGGCACGAGTAATTACCGCGATTGCGATCGGAGCGCTACTGCTCTCAGTATTGCTGTCGGTGGTGACCTACTCGTTGACTCGCGCCAACTTGATCGAGGCACGTCAAGACGAGGCATTTACGAATGCTGCGACCAACGCGCTCACGATCAACGAGCAAATGTCTGAGTCGACGGACATCGTTGAGCTCGTTCCGCTCATGGAAGACGTGATCACGCCTACCGACACGCTCCAGGCCATGTTGCTTGCCACCCGGGTCTACCCGGTCGACGTCTTTCGTTTCACCGAGGTGCAGCTCAACTCAATTCCGGGGGTACGCGAGGAAACCTTTTTGACTGAGCTCGCCGCCACCGGCCCTGCTCAGATCACCTACGACATTGATGGTGCTCCGCATTACATCGTGGGCCTGCCGTTGCCTGCTGCCCAATCGAACGCGTATTACATTCAGGCGGCACCACTGGCCGATGTCGAGCAGTCGTTCCGCTCACTACTGCCGACGTTGCTTGGCGCGTCGGCCATCACCACGATTCTGGGTCTGTTGTTTGGCATCTATGTCGCCAAGCGGGTCCTGTCACCAATTAACGAGATTAGTGACGCTGCTGGTTTGATCGCGGCGGGCGACCTCTCACATCGGCTCGACGGCGAGGCCGACCCTGATCTTGACCAATTGGTGCAGTCCTTCAATGGCATGACGGGGGCGCTCCAAGAGCGCATCGAGCGTGACTCGCGGTTTGCCAGCGATGTGAGTCATGAACTGCGATCGCCGCTCATGACGCTTACCGGTTCGGTCGCGGTCCTTGAGCGGCGCCGCGAAGAAATGCCCGAGCGGGCACAGCTGGCGCTCGACCTGTTGTCGACCGACATCCGACGATTCAAGTTACTGGTCGAGGACTTGCTTGAGATCAGTCGGTTCGATGTCGGCGCCATTGAACTTGATAGCGAGGAAGTCATATTCGGCGAGTTCGTGCGCCAAGCGCTTCGAGCTACTGGCGAGCGTGACCGCGAAGTCACCATCATTCACGACGAACGCAGCGAAGACGCTTTCATCGTCATCGACAAGCGGCGGGTGGCCCAAGTCATCCGCAACTTGAGCGAGAATGCCGACAAGTACGCTGGCGGCGTAACGCAGGTGCGATTGCACTGCGACGGCGACGACATACGCATCGAGGTCGAAGACGAAGGTCCCGGTGTGCCCATCGAAGAGCGAGAGCTGATCTTTGAGCGCTTCGCTCGCGGTAGCGAGGGCGGTCGCCGTGGTTCCGGAACCGGGGTTGGCCTTGGCCTTTCACTCGTCACCGAACATCTCCGACTGCACGGCGGCACTATTGGGGTGGCCGATCGGGTCGACGGGCTGCTCGGGTCACGTTTCGTAGTCTCGCTACCCGGGGTCATTGTCGAATGAGACGCGTCCTTCTGATAGTGCTGGCGCTCGTTGTTGCGGCTTCGAGCTGCGGCTTACCTCGCGACGAAGCGCCCCGTGCCATCAACACTATTCCCGACGGCCTGCAACTCGGGCAGCGGCCAACAGCCACACCGGTTCTGCCGGTCGGCGATGGCACCATCGGCGACCAACAGATCTACATGCTCAGTGCTCGGGACCAGCTTGTTCGCGTTCTACGGCCGGTCGCTGAGACCCCAAGCGAAGCTCTGCAGATCTTGCTCGGCGGGCCCACCTCCGAAGAGATAGGCCGGGGTGTCGGCACCGCCATAACGCGCGGCACCAGAATTCAGGACGTTTCCGTGAATCCACTGTTTCTGCTGGCAACGGTCGACCTCGCCCCTGGCAGCCTCGAATCTGGCGGCAACAACGTGCAGAAGCTGGCGTTTGCCCAGATCGTGTTCACGCTCACGTCCTTCGACAACATCGAATCGGTCGAGTTCGTGCAAACCAACCCCGAACAACCTGAGTTGGGTGCGATTAAGGTGCCCGTGCAATATGACTCAGGCACAACCGTTCCTGGCCAACGTGTGACTCGCGAAGACTATGCGCTGCTCAATATCGAGGGATTCACGACTGATGGTCGCGCTCCTTCCATCAGCTTCGACGAGTTCCCAACGCCTGTGCCTGCGCCCAACCCCGCCAGCACGCCGGATCCGAATGCTGCGGTGCTTGCCCGATTGCCCATCTGGAAGCTCAACGAGTCGGATCAGTTGGTGCAAGTGTGGCGCGACCTGGAGCGCACACAAGATGCGTTGATCGTCGGCCTGTTCTCCGGTGCCGATTTGGCCGAACGCGATGCCGGTATCCGATCTGCTATTCCGCCAGATGCACTCGCCAACCCGGGCATGCCCGACCAATACGAGATCCGCACATTCGACGAAGAAACCGAATCCGAGGTGATTGAGGTCGTAAATATCGCCACGGTCGATTTCGCACAAGGAAGCGTGCCCCCAGTAGAGGCTGGCAACGAACGCCTGTTAGCCGCAGCTCAGATCGTGTATACCCTGACCGGTCTCAGCGAGATCGACGAGGTCACGTTCACCGTCGAAGGTGTGCCGCTGATCATGCCGACCCAGAACGGATTCAGCGAGCCGTTCGACGCCGCCAACCCACGTGGCCTTCGCCGCTCTGACTACGACTCCCTGTTGCCACCCATCCCGACACCCACACCGGACCCGTCCCCGGTCGCCGATCCCGATGCTGCCGACGCAACCCTGCCGACCCCGATCCCCCTACCGGCTCCAACCTTGACCCCGGAGCCGACGCTTACGCCAGCGTCGGTTGACTAGCTCGACACCGGCAACCGTGGGCCTTGCTGCAATTGCGGCAAACGTGGGGCATCTACTCGGGGCGGGCACGCCAACCGACTACGTTGACAGGCGTGAGTGGAATAGTTATTGCAATCGACGCTGGCACGACGGGCATTCGCTCAGCCGCAGTTGACGAAAACGGTCAGATCATCTCGTTCTCCTATCGGGAGTTCACCCAACACTTTCCCCGGCCGGGGTGGGTCGAGCACGACGCAAACGAGATATGGAATACGACGATGGAGACCTTGACCGAGCTTCGGTCCAAGGTCGATCAACCGGTCGCCGCCCTTGGCATCACCAACCAACGCGAGACCGTGGTTGCGTGGAGTCGAAGCACCGGCCAGCCGTTACACAACGCCATTGTGTGGCAGGACCGGCGCACTGCCGCAACCTGCGAAGCGCTGACCGAGGCCGGACATCTCGACATGGTCCGCAGGCGGACTGGGCTGGTGCTCGATCCGTATTTCAGTGGCACCAAGTTTGCGTGGATGTTCGCCGAGGCTGGTGTCCCCGACACACCAGACACTGCGCTTGGCACGATCGATAGCTGGCTGATCTTCAAGTTGACCGGCGGGGCGGTCCATGTGACCGAGCCCAGCAATGCCTCTCGCACGCTGCTTTTCGATATCGACGAGATGGCATTTAGTGATGAGCTGTGCGAAGCCCTTGGCGTGCCTCGGCGTGCGCTTCCCGAGGTTTCCACTACGTCGGGCCGGTTCGGCGTGACCACCGCTGAGTTCCCTTTCGGCGCAGACATACCAATTAGCGGTGCAGCCGGCGACCAGCAGGCGGCGCTCTTTGGCCAAGCCTGTTTTGCGCCGGGCGATGCGAAAAACACCTATGGCACCGGCTCCTTTGTGCTCATGAATCTCGGCTCAGAACGCCCGGAACCAACCGACGGCCTTCTCACGTCTGTTGCCTGGACGTTGCCGGGTCAGGACCCGACGTATTGCGCCGAAGGAGCCATCTTTGTGACCGGAGCGGCCGTGCAGTGGTTACGCGACGGGTTAGGGATCATCAACGAAGCCAGCGAACTTGAGCCTCTGGCGTTGCAGTGCGACGACACCGGCGGGGTCATGTTTGTGCCTGCGCTCACCGGGCTGGGGAGCCCGTGGTGGGATCCGAACGCACGCGGCACGATCGTTGGGCTTACGCGGGGCACCGGGCGGGCCGAGATTGCCCGAGCCACGCTCGAGGCGATGGTTTTCCAGACTCGCGATGTCATCGAAGCAATGGGAGCGTCGGCGACAACCACGATCTCGCGACTTCGGGTCGATGGTGGTGCTTCGGTCATGGACTCCATGTTGCAGATGACGGCGAATCAGCTTGGGGTGCAGGTCGAGCGGCCTGTGAATCAGCAAACAACCGTGATGGGCGCTGCCTATCTTGCAGGAATCGCCGAAGGCTTCTGGTCCTCTTCAGACGCCGTGGCCGACGCGTGGGAACTCCAGGCTGCCTTCTCCCCCGTCGAGGTAGACCGCACCACCGACTACGCCGACTGGAAGCGAGCCGTAGACCGCTCGCTTAATTGGGGGTAGTGCGCATTCGAGCGTTAACGCTCACCGGGTGAACAGTCCCTGGCACCCATCCGTTCTAGGTGGGCAGCGAGGACCCGACTTCGACCCAGGATCGCAGGTCCTCGAGTGCGTTACGCAAGATGCGGGATTCGGCTCGGCGGCGCAGGAACCCAGACATGGGCATGGAGATGTCGACTTCGAGTTCGTACGTCACTTCGGTGCGAGGGCCCGTGGCGTCCGATTCGAGTGGAACGAGCACGTAACGGCCGTCGAGTCGACGCACGAGGTCGCCTTCGGCGAGGCGCCACGAAACCCGTAGCGGGTTCGTGCCGTAGAAATACTCAAGCACGTAGGCGGCGCTTCGGCCCATGGCGGCAGCGCGGTAAGAAACAAGGCCAGCGCGGCCGTCTTCGTCGACGCGGTCAACAGTGACCTCTTTGACGTTGTTGGCCCAGCGCGGGTAGGCGGCGTAGTCCGTGATGACGTCGAAGATGCGCTCGGGGGTGTCGTGAATAATTGTGCGTTCGAAAGCTTGATCACCCATTGGTCTACTCACTCCTTGTTTCATCGGCCATGTTGTCTCTGCTTTTCTCGACCATTTGTTGGCGGGCTTTAATGCGTCCGTCTGTGCGCTCAGCGAATGTGCCATGTTGAGCGGTCCACAAACCAGCAAGCCCTATGCCGAGCATGATGGCAAGGATACCGAACGCTTGCGCCGTGAAGGGTCGTATTGCCGCGGTCGTGATCGCAACGACCGACTGCACAAAGGTCAAGATGTGAAACCTGCGCCGTACTGGTTTGGGGGCCACCCCCATTCCATAGATCATGGCCACGCTGACATCTTCTTCGCGACTGCGCTCGAGCGCCTTGCCGTAGGCCCACAGAAACGCGATCGTGCCAACCACAAAGAGTGCTGTTGAAAGCACCGCGAAGGGAATACGCAGCGGTCCCGGGAACGCAGTAGCGATGATGGCTGCAACGGTGAAACCGACCGTGGCGTAGAGGTTCACCCGGTAGAGGGGATCGCCTGCTAGGTCCTGAACGTTCGTCGTTTCGCTACCGGGCACCATCCCAGGCTAATGGCCCAGCCTCGAACCCAGCGGGACCGCAACCAATGCAGCGTGCAGGCGTTTGGCCAGTAGGTCATAGCTGAATTTCTCAACGGCATGACGCCGAGAGGCGTGGCGCATCGCCTCGGTGCGGTCGGGGTGCGACAGGATGAGGTCGATCGATTGCGCTGCATGCTGAACGTTCGTGGGGTCGTCGAGCACGAAGCCGGTTTCGCCGTGGGCAACAGCATCTGCGGAACCGCCTGACCTGCCCGCAATCTGCGGGCATCCGGCCGATGCGGCTTCGACGAACACGATGCCGAAGCCTTCTTGTTCGAGTCCACCCCAACGTTCGCGACACAGCATGGCAAAGGCATCAGCGCAGCCGTAGAGGGCAGGTAGGTCGGCGTCGTCGACGAAACCCAGCAGCCGAGCCGGTGAATTTGAGCGGCCGATCCGGGCACGAAGCCGAGCGTCGTCGCGGCCTGTACCCGCAATAACGACTTGGATCTTTGGGTGCCGTTCGGCGAGGCGTGCGGCGGCATCGATGAGCGTGTCGAATCCTTTGCGGGGGACCAAGCGGCTGACGCCGACAATAAGCGGCGCTTCGGGGTCAAAGCCCAACCGTCGCCGGGCCGCGGCTCGCTCGGGCGCGTTGAGGGGTACGAAGCGGTCGGTGTCGACCCCAGGCGGCACGTACACAACTGGCGGCATCGTGTCGACGATACGTTCGGCTTCTCGCTCGGCGTAACGACTGGCGCTGATCACCAGGTCGGCCTGTTGCACGGCATTCTTGATCATGGTGCTCGTACCAGGCAGCCGAGCGGGCACGGTGACTTCGGCGCCATGCACAATCACGGCATACGGCCGGCCAAGCTTGGGTCCAACTGAGCCAAGTGGAAAGGCCGGGTCAATGACCACGACCGAGGCGTCGATTGCGGCCGCGAGGGCCCTGACTCTGTTGCGCACACGGCGGGTAGGCGGTAGCCAGAAGCGGTCATGACGGTGGACCCGGTGATCTTGCAACGCGTCGAACGCAGCCGCATCGACATGAGGAGAGGTAAAGACTTCGAAGGAGTCTTGGGGCAGACGCCGCCACAGTTCCCAAAGGTAGGTCTGGATGCCGCCGACCTTTGGCGGATAGTCGTTGGAGACGAGCAGGTGCACTAGAGACCCAACTGCTCCGTCGCCCAGCGAGCGTGTTCGTTGAGCATCTCGTCGTCGCCTCGGTACAGGTCCACGACCGCTTTTGCTTCTTGTCGCTGTTCTGAACTCACGGTGGCGTTACCCAACGCAACCAGCGCATTACGCCGCACGTAACGCAGGTCTCGTTTCGGGATGTACCACCGGCCGACTGCGGCAAGAAGATCTTCGTCGGACATCGTGAGCAAACTCATGAGGTCGAGCGAGGTGACCTCGTCGCCGTGCATGGTCACGCTGGTGCTACGGCTCGGCGGGCATACGGTCTGGCAGTCGTCGCAGCCGTAGATGCGTGTCCCAAGCGCCTTGCGGAACTCGACGGGGAAGTCGCCATCGGCCTGCAACAGCCACGCCAAGCAACGACGGGCGTCGACAACGCCCTCGGCGATGATGGCACCGGTCGGGCAACCATCGAGACAGCGGCGGCAGCCGCCGCACGCTGGTTGGACTGGCTGATCGTGATCCAGCGGTGCATTGGTCACCACCGCTCCGAGCACGAACCAGCTGCCGTGTCCGGGCACCAACACGTTGGAGTTCTTGCCTGCCCAGCCAACGCCCGCTCGTACCGCTGCGGCTCGATCGACGAGCGCGTTGTCGTCGGCGACGACGCGAGCTTGGAAGCCCTCGGCGATCAGCCGATCAGCCATGGTCGATAGCGCCGCCTTGAGCGATGTGTAGTGATCTCGCCAGGCATACGCCGCAATCTCGGCCTGGGGGCGGTTTCCTGGGCTGGCGGTTGCGGCGGGGGGCGCGGCATAAGGCCAGGCGCCAACGATAAGGGATTCGGCCGATTCCAGGATGCGGGTTGGCGTGGTCGACCGTTCGGGATTCCGATAGGTGAACTGCATGCCACCGTGGAATCCCGCTTCCTTGCGGGTGATCAGCGCCACCCTGGCCTCGGTAAATGGTCGGGCGTGAGTAAACCCGACCCGTGTTAGGCCAGCGGCCAGCCCGATCTCACGAAGGTCAGCAGCGGTGATGGTGGGCACGATGTGATCGGTGGTCGTGGGTCAAGCGGTTGCGATGTTGAGCACCGACGCAGGCTCGATCACGTTGGCTTCTTCGGCAATGGCAGCGCGGCGCACATGGTCATCGCCAGCGATCACGACCAGTGGCTGGTCGGCGGGGAAACCCATGCAGATCGCTCGAATACGATCCGCAACGGTGTCTGCACCGGTCACATGATGCACCCCAATGGCTGTCAAGTTTGGCGCTCCACCCACAGGGGTCGAAACGGGCGTAACGACAACCTCGACGGGCACGTCGAATCGGTCGCGAAGTTGAGCGATCTTGGCGAACAGCTCGCTTGGCCGAATGCCCGTTTGCCCGCACGTGCTGCGGGCATCAACAATTGCGGAGACCCCGGGTTGGTTTAGCAGGTACATGACGGCCTCAGGTGTGTTCGGCTCAAGGTCAGCGGGCAAGATCGCTCGTTTTCGAGTCGCTCCTGCCAGCAGTTCTGGGCTCGCCGCGGTGCCGATAGCAGGGGCTGCAACGGCTGCGATAGCGGTCTCTGACCCGGCAGGTGGCGGCACCGAGATTGCTGGTACTTCGACTGCCGGTGGTTCAACCGCGGCCAACGGAGTCGCTAAGGCAGCCGCCTCGGCTGCACTTGCAGCCTCGGCAACTGAGGCAGGCGCGGGTGCAGGCGGTTGGGTTGAATATTGCGCTGCAACTTCGAGATCTGCAACTTCGAGATCTGCAACTGGCATGGCGGTTGAGTCACGCTGCTCGGCGGCAGCGGGCGGTTCGGGTAACGGCGCTGATTCGAACGGAGGTGCGGGTTCGCTCGATGCGAGTGCAACTCGTGGCAGTACTTCGGGCGTGGGTGACGCTGCAAACGATGGTGCCAGAAGTGATTCGGCATTGTCGGTGGTCGCCGGCACTGGTGGGGGCGGCGGAGGCGGTGGCGGCAGGTGCAACAACGACTCTGGTTCCGTTTGCGGGTTGGTGTCGACGAGAGGTTCTGCCCGGGGGGCCACTTCGGTCTCGTCGGCAGTGGCGATCGCCGTCAGATTCGCCAGGTCTGCTTCTATGGCGCTGACGTCGTCGGCGTTGAGATCTTGGAGTTCTGCGTCGGCGGTCACGTTGGTCGCCGGTGCAACCGGTGGGGCAGGCAGTGATTCGATCGACGCAATCGCCGGCTCAACGGTGCTACCTGTGGCTTGGACTTGGACCGAGCGACGCGATCCCATCTCACGGGCTCGATCCGACAACGACACGGCCTCTTCAGCGACTGCTGGCGGTGCAGCACTCCCGTGAGCCTCAAACACCGCCGCCCCGGAGCCGGCCGGGCTCAGCGCGCCTGGTGACACATCGTTGCGTTGCGTGGAGAGTTGTTCGACTTTGGCCACGAGTTCGTCGTAGCCGCTCGTTCGCTCGGCGATCGCTTCGACGGCAGCTTGAGCGGCCGCCGCTTCACCTTTCAAGGTGTCGATCTGGCGTTCGGAATCGCTTGCGTT
>Ga0114956_1000154_pt1 | contig 42960 bp, 37 predicted proteins | sample MaitaG_FD_87304 | JGI IMG/M metagenome (GOLD analysis project Ga0114956, IMG submission 87304) | Marine algal microbial communities from Maine, USA - Maine_Asex2 metaG | ecosystem: Host-associated > Algae > Red algae > Unclassified | place: Maine, USA | collected 2015-01-05 | reverse complement strand
CGGCGGGGCCACCTATGTCTGGATCGGTCGCACTGTCGGGGCAACGATGTTCGCCGACTCAAGCTCGGCACCGGGTGACCTGTTTCAGGTCCACTACGCCGGCATCCCCCGGGTGAACTGCTCGGCGAGCTGATCCGGCATCCCGGGTGAACTGCTCGGCGAGCTGATCCGGCATCCCGGGTGAACTGCTCGACGAGCTGATCCGGCATCCCGGGTGAACTGCTCGACGAGCTGATCCGGCATCCCGGGTGAACTGCTCGACGAGCTGATCTGCCGGTACCTGAACGAGGCGCTTGCCCCCGGTGGTAACACCGGGGCGGCGTCGTTGATCGGCGAGGCGTCGGCTTCGCTCGGTCGCTGACCCGCGATTGCTCAGGCCCCTGGCTCGCTCGTTGATGACTGCCGCCGAGATTCTCGATGCCGCGCCGTCATCGAAGTCGAGCAGATTTTAATCTCGCGCCGGCCAGCGTGACCAAAGTCACCTACCGACGAAACCGCAATCGAGTGTTACTCGGAGGCGAGTTCCTCGACGACTGACGAAATCGCGTTGTCGAGATCAGCAGCCGTGATCGTCGTGGGGTCGAGTTGGTCGTCGAGTTCGATCTCACCATGGTCGAAGGCGTCGTAAACAGCCTCGGCTTCGGCGAGGCCTTCTTCGTAGCCGCCAAGTTCGACTCGTTCGTAGTAGGTGACGAGGAAGAGCTCTTCGGTCGTCAGCTTCTCGGCGAATGCGGGCATCTGTTGCGCCGCATCGACGTCGCCGTTGCTGCCGTACATGTCTCGGTCCTCAGCGAGGAAACCATCGGTGCCCTTTGCGATCCACTCGACCTGATCGGTGGCCAAAGAGAACTGAGCGATGACGTCGCCGTTGGTGAAGGCCGGACCGACGGCGCCGCCGCCGGCCGCGCCGTGGCACGAGGCGCAGTGTTCGGCATAGATCTCGCCGCCTTCGTACAGCACGCCCCCTTCGCGGGTGGGCTCTTCGAGCAAGCCGACGTACATAAAGGCCCACACCGGCAGAAACAACAGCACCGGCATGGCCCACGCGGGGACCTTCTTGCGATTGTTGGCTGCGGTGACCCACGGCGCTTCGGGCGGTGGGGGAGGAGGTGGTGCAGTGGCCGGTAGCGGTACCGGCGCTTTCGCAGCGGCCGGCGCGGCTCCGCCGCCGACGGCCGGTGTATTCGCCGTTTCGGTTGGAGCGACTTGAGGGACGCCAGAGCCCGCTTCTTCTGGGCTGAGGAGCCCAAGCGCGACGCGTCGGTCGCGCGACCGCTGCAGTAGGTGCTCAGGTACTTCGGTCAAGGAGATCTCCGGGGGGTGAAACCAAGTGGGAACGGTCCAACAAAATCAGACCAACCATATGCCTTCGGCAGCCTAGCGACCCAATTGGAGCGCAGGTTCAAATGAAGGTTCGAAATCGATGATCCGATGCCCTCGCCAGAGTGCGACTTCTGCGCGCCAAATTTGTGGCCTGCGAATTTCCGGCCCGCGACCGAATGCTGCTAAACCGTAGGTCGAAACACCCATGGGACGGCTTGCATTGGTACCACGAAGCTGACCGACCCCACAGACCGCGCTATCGCCCAACTTCGGTCGGGCAAATTAGTTGGCGCTGAACGCCGAGCATGATCGAAAGCCCAAGTACAATCGAGCTTGTGAGAACTTTCACGAGTGACATGAGAGACATGGCCACCGGAGCGGGAGTGCAAGCGACGTGAACAAACGCTGGATCAACTCTGCCGTCGCCAAATTCCACGGCGCCAATTTTGGCTCGATGATCGGCACCTTCGTCGTCGTCGCCATCTGGGTCGGGCTCACCGAAGACCGCGCCTTCCCATGGTTGAATACGGCATTCGTCGTCACGTGGGTCGCCGCGGCCATCCTCGCTTCGGTGATCATCGAATACGCAAAGCGACGTCCGGTCGGCAAGACGTACACGTGGGGCGAAGCCATGATCGGCTCGACCCTGGCCTTCTTCATCATGTTCTGGATCTACGGCGTGGTGCCGCACCAGTTCCTAACCTTTGCCGACTCCGAACTCAACTGGCGCTCCGATCGGTTGCTCGTCGGACCCCAGGTGCCGTGGTCGCCGGTTATCGGGCAGAACGCAAACGGCGGCGACATTCACCAGGGCATTTTCCAATGGGCCCTTCCGTTTGACCTCAACTACCGCGTCGTCCGAGACCTCGGCGCGGTCATCATCTACAACATCTTCCTGGCCTTGAACATCGCGGCGTTCCTCGTTTGGCAGAACCGCGGCAAGGAAGATCTCACCGCAACCGAAGCCGAGAAGAGCCGCTACGGTCGCCCAATTCAGCGTCCGGCGGTCACCGAAGGGGCGAGTGTCTGATGAGCGTCACCGATGCCAATCCTCCAATGCCCGAGTTCCGGGCCGACTATGTACTGCAAGAGGTAGACGCTGCGTGGCTGAGCCAGGCCGTAAAGCCCAAGCAGTTCATTCACATCGACCAGTCCGAGTGCATCATGTGCGAGGGCTGTGTCGACATCTGTCCTTGGAAGTGCATCCACATGGTCAGCCCTGACGCCATCGATATGGCAATCGGCACTGAGCAGCCGGGTCTCGACCCTGCCGACCATGTGATCTTCACGATCGACGACGACGTGTGCACCCGCTGCGCCCTGTGTGTCGACCGGTGTCCGACCGGCGTCATCATCATGGGCAAGATCGGCGATCCCACCGGTGAAGGTGATCCGCACGCCCGAACGAATTCGCATGGCTACGGCTACGGCATGAGACTGGCATAGGAAGACAAACGTGGCACCGAAACCCCCAACACCAGACGACATTCGCAAAGCGGTTACCGACCTCACCGACCAGGTGCAGGGCAGCCAGGCCTGGAGTTCGATCTTCCGGCCCGGTTCGATCTTCCGTAAGGGTTATAGCGACAGTCCTCGTAACCGCTCGTACGTGATCATGAACTCGGTGCTGTATCACCTGCACCCGGTGAAGGTGAAGCGACATGCCGTCAAGGTCAGCTACACGCTCTGCCTTGGTGGCCTCAGCTTCTTCCTGTTCATCCTGCTGACGATCACCGGCATTTTCCTCATGTTCTTCTACCGCCCGACGGCGGCGCAGGCATGGGACGACATCTACATCCTGCAGACCTCGGTTACCTTTGGTCTGTTGGTGCGGAACATGCACAGATGGGCGGCGCACCTGATGGTGCTTTCCGTCTTCCTGCATATGGCCCGCGTCTTCTATCACGGTGCCTATAAGGCACCCCGCGAGTTCAACTGGGTCATCGGCGTGATGCTGCTGCAGTTCACTCTGCTGTTGTCGTTCACCGGTTATCTGTTGCCGTGGGATCAGCTTGCGCTCTGGGCGGTCACCGTCGGTACGAACATGATGGGCTTCACGCCCGTGTTCGGCGATCAGATCCGTTTCGTGCTGCTCGGCGGTGTCGAAATCGGCACCGACACGCTGCTGCGTTGGTATGTGCTGCACGTGTTGCTCCTGCCATTCGTAACCGTGATCTTTATGGCTATTCACTTCTGGCGAGTGCGAAAGGACGGAGGCATCTCGGGGCCGCTGTAAGCGGACTCTGAGCAACAGCACCATGACGGAAATTCCTGAGCATCTACTCAAGCGAGCGCAAGAGGCCAAAGATCGGGCCGCAAAGGCTGGCGGCGACGCCGCTGAAGCCGCTGCGCCCGCGCCAGCCGCAGCCGCACCCGCCGCGGCCGGTGGCACAAGCGCTGCTGAATCGAAGATTCCCGCGCACCTTCTCGAACGAGCGAAGGCCGCGAAAGAAAAGGCAGCAGCCGGTGCTGGCGCATCAAGCGGCGGCGGAACCGCGGTCGAAGCCGTGCCAGTCGCAGCCGCGGTCGCCGCTGGTGGCGGTGGAGCAGTCGCAACCGCAGCCGTACCCGCTCCGACCGGCCCCGGTGGTCACACGCAGCGTTTGCTCACGGTCGTCAAGTCCGGCTCGATCCAAGACGTCAAGTCGTCGCCGGTCGACAAAGTGCACGTGTGGCCGCACTTGCTTGTCGTCGAATTCGTTGCGGCGCTGGCCATCACGGCGTTCACGCTGATCTTCTCGATTTTTGTCAACGCCCCGCTTCTCGAACTCGCCAACTTCAATCAGACGCCGAACCCATCGAAGGCACCGTGGTACTTCCTCGGCCTGCAGGAACTGCTCACCATGTTCCACCCGATGGTGGCCGGTGTAACGATTCCCGGCATGGGCATGATCTTGCTGATCCTGGCCCCGTATATCGATCGCAACCCGCACAACGCGCCGGAGAAACGCAAGTTCGGTATCTCGCTCATGACGGTCCACCTCATGTTCTGGGCCGTGCTCACCATGATCGGCTCGTTCTTCCGAGGCCCAGGCTTCAACTTTGTCTTCCCCTGGCAAGCCGGCCTGTTCTTCGAGCTCTAGTCCGAGTTCTTGTTCGGACCCGACGTTCGAACTCTGCCCCCGTTCCCCCTGAAGCAAGCACTGCACGAAAGTAGCAATCGTGGAAATACTCGCACTCATCATCCCGTTGCTGGTGATTCTCGCCCTGATCATGCTCTTTGCAGCATCACGTCGGCGTGACACCAACGCAGCAACCGGACACCTGACTCGTGAAACGCGTTCTCGCGACCGTGGTGCCGTTGCGATGAAAGAAACCGAGGTCGACCTACCGACCGGCAAAGAGGTCGAGAAGGCCGCGGTCCTCGCCCGCCGCGACGATGCGTCGCTGGTGAAGGCCTCGACGGCCGAGGTCGCCGAATGGTCGGCCCCCGACCCCGAAGCGGTGGGTGTCGCTCGTCGCCAGTTCTTGAACCGTTCGATCTTTAGCTTCATGGGCCTCGGTCTGTCGGGTTTCGGTGCGGCATGCATCGCTTTCCTCTGGCCGCCATTCGTCACCGGCTTCGGTGCCACCCTGAACCTTGGTTCCGTGCAGGATCTCCTGCAGCAGATTCGCGACAACAACGGCTTCCTCTACAAGCCCGAAGGTCGCATGTGGGTCACCGAGTATCCGCCAGGCGCGGTCGAAAAGGCTCGTGCCGCGTACAGCGGTCCCGAACTAGCCGGCATGGAAAGCGGCCTTGTCGCCTTGTTCCAAAAGTGCCCCCACCTCGGCTGTCGCGTGCCGGAATGTGTTACGTCGCAGTGGTTTGAGTGCCCGTGTCACGGTTCGAAGTACAACCGCGTCGGCGAGAAGCGTGGCGGCCCCGCTCCCCGAGGCATGGACCGCTTCGCGATGTCGGTCAAGAACGGTGAGTTCTTTGTCGACACCGGTGCGATCATCCAGGGTCCACCAATCGGTACGAACACGACCGGGCAAGAGGCCGAAGGGCCGAACTGCATCGGCGCAGCCACCCACTAATGCGCTCTATTGCCTGGGTCATCGCGACCCTCATCTTCGTCGGCTTCGCTCTCTACTGGTTCTTCAACTGGCGTGACGGTAAAGAAGAGATCGGTGCTGAGATTGAACTCGCCCCGAACCGCAAACCCCAGTGGGACGATGCGCTTCTGGAAACCAAGCGCCTCGACATGAGCCTCACGGCCGCGCTGGCCATGCTGGGCATTATCACTGTGGCCCTGCCGCTGTATTGGCTGGGTGAACCGGGTCGCCACGACGGTGCGCACGAATTCCGCGAAAGTCAGGCCGTCAAAGCCGGTGGCGAGCTTTACGAAGCGAACTGCGCGCAGTGTCACGGCTCCGCCGATGGCCCAGGTGGTGTCGCTGCTGACTTCAGTCTCGTCGACGGCAACGGCAACTTCGAAGCCCAGGTTGATTGGAAGGCCCCATCGCTGGCCACCGTGTTGTACCGCTTCTCCGAAGACGAGGTCCGCTACATCCTGAACTTCGGCCGCTCCAATTCGCCGATGCCGGCGTGGGGTGGTCCCGGCGGTGGTCCGCTGACCGACCAACAGGTCGACAACATCATCTACTACCTCGGCGCCAACCAATGGGATGGCGCCACCGTGGCCGAAGAGGTCGAGAAGGGCCTACCTTTTGCGGCCCGCGACAAGGTCATGCGCGACAACCCCGACCTCGCGTTGGCGTTCTATAGCGCCACGGCCGATGTAGAAGCCGACGTCGCGGGCGCCGATGCCGAGCTCGATGCCATCGAGGCCGAAATCGATGCCGCGAGTGCACTGATGCTCGACTCCGCCGACGCCGACCAGATCATCATGGGTGAGCTTCTGTTCACGAACCCGGGTGCGGCTGGCGCACTCGGTTGCGCCCGTTGCCACAGCGCGGGGTGGTCGTTCGATGCTGACGCCTATGCGTATGCCGAAGAAGCCGAGCATGGATCTTCCGACATCATCACCCATGTCGAGCACGGCGGCGGTGGCCTCGGCCCGAACCTTGGCTCGGTCGTCAAACAGTTCGACACCGCAACCGAAATGTCGAACTTCATTATCAACGGCAGCGTCGATGGTCAGAAATACGGCAACTACGGCCAGGGTGACGGTGGCGGTCAAATGCCGGCGTTCGGCAACTGTGTCGGTAACCGCGATTCCGGTGAACGCGACGAGTTGTACGAGCTGTGCGACGACAAGAGCGGCATGCTCACGACAGTCCAGATCGACGCGATCGTCGCCTACGAACGATCGCTCGCCGCCGAGCCAGAAGCTCCGGCTCCTGCGCCAGCCCCTGAGCCGGAACCAGAACCAGAACCGACCGAAGTCCCGGCCGCGCCGACCGGCGTCGTCAACGTCAGCGTTCTGACCGATGGCGATGCAGTAATCCTCGAAGGCGAAGTTTTGAACGAGGGTCAGCAACAGCGCCTTGTCGATGCCGCCGAAGCCGAATACGGCGCGGCGAACGTCACCGATCGACTCACGATCCTCGATGTCGATCCCGCCATTGCCGGCGCCGACGATCGAGTCACCGAGCTGGCATCGCTGATGCCGCGCCTTCACAACGATCTCCTCGAAGGCCAGGCGACGCTCGATCAAGAAAATCTCACGGTGTTCGGTCGGGCCCCATCGGCCGATGCCAAAGATGCCGTCGACTCGGCGATCGATGCCGTCGCGATCGGCGAAACCAGCTCGACGGTCTCGATCGACGCGGCAAGTGTTGTCGGTGCCCTCGACCTGTCGGGTGTCCAGTTCGACACCGGCACCGCGAACCTCACCGCAGAGGCTCGCGACATCCTCGACAATGCCGCTGCAGCCCTGGCGACCGTGCCTGACGCGGCGGTCGAAGTGCAAGGTCACACCGACGACCGGGGATCCGACTCGTCGAACCAATCACTGAGTCAGCGACGGGCCGATGCTGTCGTTGCCTACTTGGTCGACGCCGACATCGATACCGACCGCCTCACGGCGGTTGGCTTCGGCGAGACCGCACCAATCGCCGACAACGGCGCTGCCGAAGGACGAGCTGAGAACCGGCGCGTCGAGTTCAAGGTTCTGGACAACGCATGACCATCAGCATGATCAATTTCATTTCAATCATCGCCGGTATCAGCTGGGAGCCCGAGATTCGTGGCGCGCTCACCGTGGTGCTGGCTTCGGCCGTGCTCATGGGTTCGGTTTGGCTCATCCTCGTCACCAACACGGGCGTGCGCCTCGGCTCACTCATCGCGCTGGCCGGATTCTTCGGCTGGATGATGCTGATGTTCATCTTCTGGTGGATCTACGGCATTGGCTACGTCGGCAGTCTTCCGAGCTGGGAGGTCAAGGAATTCAACTCCGACCCGGCCGGCTATGAGATCGAAGGGTTGAACGACGCAGTGCTCGGCAACGTGGGTCTGCTGCCAGACAGCAACTGCAACCCGGGAACGATTGCCTTCCCGCCTGACGTCGAGGGTGACATCGCCTCACTCGACGGCGCGGCGAACTGCCTGCCCCGTGCGGTTGAACTCTTGTGGGCCTACCCCGGCGAAGATCGTGAAGTCGTCTTTCAGGAACTCCTCAATCCGCAGCTCGACGAGAACAAGATTCCCTACCTGGCCGGTGTCGCCGGTGTGAGTCCAGGCAACGACATGTTCAACTCGTTGATCGCGGGTAGCGATGCCGAGATCCGCGCGGGCGTTGAGGCAAAGAACGCAACGGTCGCCGAAGGTGACTCGCGCCTGCTCGACGCCGCCGGTATCGACGCAGAAGTTTCCGCATTGATCGATCGCCGTAACCGACGGATCAACCAGCTCACTCTCAGCCAGCTCGCTGCGATCGGCCCTCAGGTTCTCGATTGGGGTATCGAGCAGGGCCATGTCGATCTGCGGGGTTGGAACCTGTTGTCGACTGCCCAGTCCGGCGAGGCGGTGGCCACCGCCGAAGGTGTCCTCAACGAGGAGGGCGTGTTCAACGGCCACGAGTTCATCGTGCTCGACACGTTCCAGCAGGGCGGGAAGCCGAAGCGCACCAACGACAGTACGTTCGGTCGCGTTTGGCACAAGATCACGAGTACCGCTCGGATCACGCATCCGACGAACTACGCAATCGTTCAGGCCCAGGTCGCTCAGGAGAAAGAAACTCTTCCCGGCCAGCTTCCGCCGCTGCCAGAGGTTGACGAGGAAGCTTCCATCGTGTCGGTGGTCATGACCCGGAACCTCGGCAATTTGCGTGTGACTCCCGCCTTGTGGACGTTTGTATCGGGCATTCTCTTCTTGGCTAGTTGCCTCGCCCTTCACCTGCGCGACCTTGAGCTTGAGCGTCGCCTCGCAGGCGCTTCGACGTAGGGGTCGACGATGCTCGGTCAATATCTTCCGATCTTCGCACTGCTCGTTCTTGCCGTTCTCTTTGCGGCCGGCAGCTTCATCGCGTCGGGTTTGCTGGCACCACGGCGGAGTACGCAAGCGAAGACCGCTCCGTATGAGTGCGGTATCGTTCCGGGCCTCGACAATCCGCAGCGGTTTCCGGTGCGCTTCTTTCTCGTCGCCATGATCTTCATCGTTTTCGATATCGAGATCATCTTCTTGTACCCGTGGTCGATGATCTATCGCGAACTCGGCACCTTCGGCCTTGTTGCGATCGGCATCTTCTCGTTCCTGGTGTTCGAGTCGTTTGTGTATCTCATTGCGAACGGCGCCCTCGATTGGGGCCCGATCAAGAAGGTCCTGATCTCCGATCCTCGTCGCAGCAGCGAACGCACGGCGAACACCACTGTCCGTCGTGTGGGCCTCGAAGGGCGCGGACTCGAGCAAGAGGCCGCGTGACATGCCGAATCTTCCGCTGATTGGCGACACCCATGAGGTCCTTGGTAAGGGCCTCGAGGGCCTCGAACACAACTTCCTGACCGCTCGGGTCGAAGACCTCGTGAACTGGTCGCGAGCCCGCAGCCTCTGGCCGGCATCGTTTGGCCTCGCGTGCTGCGCGATCGAAATGATGGCGTCGGGCACCGCGCACTACGACCTCAGCCGCTACGGCATGGAGGTCTTCCGCGCGTCACCTCGTCAGGCCGACCTCATGATCGTGGCGGGGCGGGTAAGCCAGAAGATGGCGCCGATCCTGCGCCAAATCTACGACCAGATGATGGAACCGAAGTGGGTCATCAGCATGGGCGTCTGCGCGTCGAGCGGCGGCATGTTCAACAACTACGCCATCGTGCAAGGCGTCGACCAGATCGTTCCCGTCGACGTCTACGCGCCCGGTTGCCCGCCGGGCCCCGAGACGCTGATGCACGCCATCTTCACGCTCCACAAGAAGATCGAAACCGGCGAGCTCTTGCAGCGCCGGTCCGACAACGACGGCGGCGCTGGCCTCGTCATCGAACAACGCGACGGCCAGACCGAAACCCAGATCGTGATGGGCAAATGAGCGACGGCACCTCGGCTGATGCCGAGGCCTCGGCTGACGCCGAGGAGTTAGAGTCGGCCGAAGAAGCGACACCCGCGGAGACCGCATTCGGCGTGCCCGTTACCTGGTCGCATGGTCAGCGGGTGTTGCACCCGTCGACCGATCAGCTCGTCGAGACCGTCGAAGCTCTTCGAGCCGATGACTATGTGTCGGTCGTCGACCTCTGCGGGGTCGACTACCTCGAACACATGGGTCGCGCAGTTGTCGACGGCGTCGCGGCTGAACGGTTCGAGCTCGTGATCAACCTCATCAACCACCAGCGCGGTGAACGAACCCGACTCCGGGTGCAGGTGCCCGAAAGTGACCCCACGATTCCATCGCTGTTCGATGTCTTTCCGGGCACCGAGGCCCAAGAGCGCGAGGCCTACGATATGTATGGCTTCAATTTCGAAAACCACCCGGACCACACCCGAATTCTTATGCCCGACGGCTGGCACGGTCACCCGCTCCGGAAGGACTTCGCGGTCGGTACCGTTCCCGTTCAGTTCAAGGGTGCGCCGTCCGCGCGCTAACGACAGAGACCGCTCGAGACCTGAGACGCTGAGATACCTGTGACGACCACCGAGAGTCCAATCGAAACTACATCACCGGCCACCGGCACCGTCGGTGACGTGGCCGCGGCGTCGGCGACCCCCGACTGGCACGGAAGCGACGAGCGAGTGCGTCGCCGCGACAATACAAGCGCCGTGCTGCGCATCTCCGAGAGCGACGCGATTTCCTCCGAAGCGCTGTCCGACTTCGCCTCCGACACGACGATGATTATGAACATGGGGCCCCAGCACCCCAGCACCCACGGCGTGCTTCGCCTCGTGCTCGAGCTCGAGGGTGAACAGGTCGTTCGCTCCAAGCCCGTCATTGGTTACCTCCACACCGGTATGGAGAAGACCGGCGAGCAACTGTCGTACCTGCAGGGTCCGACCAACGTCACGCGTATGGACTACGCATCGCCGCTGTTTAGCGAGCTGGCCTTCTCCCTCGCGACCGAGAAGTTGCTCGGCATCGAGGTACCGCCGCGGGCCCAGTGGATCCGCATGCTCATGACCGAGCTGAACCGCATCGCCTCGCACTTGCTCTTCCAGGCCACGAACGGCATGGACATGGGCGCCGTGTCGATGATGCTGTTCGGCTGGCGCGAACGCGAAGAAGTACTACGCATCATCGAACGCATTACCGGTTTGCGCATGAACCACAACTACATCCGCCCCGGCGGTGTGGCCGCCGACCTCCCCGACAACTGGCGCGAAGACATCAACGAGATGATCGATCTCATCCCGCCCCGGCTCGATGAATACGACCAGCTGCTCACCGGCCAGCCGATCTGGCGGGAGCGATTGCAGGGTGTCGGAACGGTCAACGCCGCCGAGTGTTTGGCGCTTGGTGTCACCGGCCCGCTCCTGCGGTCGACCGGGTATGCCTGGGACCTCCGCCGAGCGATGCCGTACCTCAAGTACAACGAGGTCGAGTTCGATGTGCTGGTTGGGTCCTATGGCGATTGTTTCGATCGGTACGCGATCCGCCTCAACGAGATTCGCGAGTCGATTCGCCTCGTGCGCCAGATCATCGAACACATGCCCCCCGGCGACTATCGCTTGCAAGACAAGAAGGTCACGCCGCCGCCCCGGGCTCGCATCGACGAGTCGATGGAAGCGCTTATCCATCACTTCAAGATCTTCACCGAAGGTTTCAAGGTGCCGGAGGGTGAGGTGTACGTCGCCGTCGAGAGCCCCCGTGGTGAGCTCGGCTGCTACATGGTCAGTGATGGGGGAGCGCACCCGTACCGCATGCACATTCGCGCCCCGAGTTTCTCGAACCTGCAGATCATGCCGCACATGATGCAAGACGCACTGGTGGCCGATGCGGTCGCCATCATCTCGACCGTCGACCCGGTCATGGGCGAGGTCGACCGCTGATGGCTCGCCTCACCGACGACAACGTGGCGATCGCGATCGAGATCATCTCGCGTTATCCGCGCCGCAAGAGCGCGCTCATTCCGCTGTTGCACCTCGCCCAAGAGCAAGACGGCTGGGTCACCGACGACGCGATGGCACACATCGCGGAGCTCGTCGAAGTCACGCCGGCCGAAGTGCTCGGCACGTGCACGTTCTATGAAATGTTCAAGCGCCACCCGGTCGGCAAGAACCAGGTCAACATCTGTCACGGCATCGCCTGCCATCTTCTTGGTGCCGAGGATCTTCTGCATCACGCGGAAGACTCGCTAGGCGTGAAGGCCGGTGCGATCACCGACGACGGCATGTTCAGCATCGAAGGCGTCGAATGCATCGCAGCCTGCACCGAAGCACCGTGCCTGCAGGTCAACTACCGCTACGTCAACAAGGTCACAAACGAGAGCTTCGACGAATTGGTTACCGGTCTGCGGTCCGGTGAAATGTACGTGCCAGGTCACGGCACGCTCGCGCTGACCCGTCAGCACATCCCGGACGGAAAGGGCGCCGGTATCCTGCCGCCCGAAGACGGTGAAGAACCGGTGTGGATCACCCGCCAGGTCGCCGAAGCAGTGGCCGATGAAGCCGCCGCAGGCGAAACCGCAGAAACGGCCGCGACATGACCGACACGATCGATACGACAACAACCTCAGGGCCAAAGAACGTCCCAAAGATCATTTCCAGCCGGTTCGAACAGCTCGACGGCCACACGATCGAGGGGTACACGCGCACGGGTGGTTACGAAGCACTTCGCAGCGCCCTCGATATGACGAGCCAGGAAGTGCACGACGAAGTTCGTGCCGCGAGCTTGCTCGGCCGGGGCGGTGCTGGTTTCCCGGCCGGCGTCAAGTGGGGCTTCTGTCCGGCTGACAAATGGCCGCGTTACCTCGTCGTCAATGGTGACGAGTCCGAGCCCGGCACCTACAAAGATCGCCTCCTTCTCGAACGTGATCCGCATCAGCTGATCGAAGGCTGCCTTATCGCTTGTTACGCGATGGGCCTGAGCCAATGTTTCTTGTACGTGCGGGGCGAGATGGCCCACGCCCAGGAACGGATTGCCACGGCCCTGAACGAGGCGTACGACGCTGGCTTCATCGGTAAGAACATTCTCGGCACCGACTTCTCGGTCGACATCGTCTTGCACTGGGGTGCAGGCGCCTACATCGTTGGCGAAGAGACTGCGCTGATCGAAAGCCTTGAAGGCAACCGCGGCATGCCTCGCCTGAAGCCGCCGTTCTTCCCCGCCGCCGTCGGCCTCTATGGCCAACCGACGATTGTGAACAACGTCGAGACGCTGGCAAATCTGCCGTGGATCATCACGAACAGCGCCGCGTCGTTCACCGAGTTGGGCTTCGAGAACAGCAAGGGCACTCGCCTGTTCGCCGTCTCCGGTCACGTCAACAATCCCGGCGTGTTCGAGGTCGAGTTCGGCGTTACGACGTTCCGCGACATCATCTACAACGACGATCTTGCCGGCGGCATCCGCGACGGCAACACACTGAAGGCCTACATCCCGGGTGGCGCGTCAGCGATTTGGTTCTTCGAGGAGCACCTCGACCTGCCGCTCGAAAAGACGATCGTCGACAAGGCCGGCTCGATGCTCGGTTCGGGGGCCATCGTCGTCATGGACGACACGACCGACATGGTGAAGGCATGCCATAACGTCGTGCGTTTCTTCGCCCGCGAGTCATGCGGTAAATGCACGCCATGCCGCGAAGGTACGACCTGGCTCGAACGCATCCTGAGCCGCATTCTCGAAGGTCAGGGTCGCCCGAGCGATATCAACATGTTGCTCGATGTCTGCGAAAACATCAGCCCGGGTCTGGCGTGGCCGCCGAAACAAACCACGATCTGCCCTCTTGGCCCCTCGGCAGTTTCACCAATCATCTCGGCCGTCAACCGCTTCCGTCCCGAGTTCGAGGCGTACATCACGCTTGCGGACCGCACGAACATTCCCGTTGTCAGCGCCTGAGTCCGGATTCCACGACGATGACTTCACGATCATGACCGATACCGCACCAGAGAAGACCACCGTCTCGATCACCGTCAACGGTCGGTCCTTCGAGGCTCAACCGGGCCGCATGCTCATCGACGCGTGCGAAGACGCCGGCGAGTACATCCCCCGGTTCTGCTACCACCCGCGCATGACGCCGGTTGGCATGTGCCGCATGTGTCTCGTCGAGGTCGACACAGGTCGTGGCCCTGGTCTGCAGCCGTCGTGCATGATCACCGTGTCGCCCGACATGGTTGTCGACACCGAGTCCGCCGTAACCAAACGAGCCCAAGACGGCGTGCTCGAGCTGCTGCTGATCAACCATCCGCTCGATTGCCCCGTCTGTGACAAGGGCGGCGAATGCCCGCTGCAAGATCAGACGATGGCCTACGGGCCTGGCGAGTCTCGTTTTGTCGAAGAGAAGCGGCACTTCGAAAAGCCGATCCCAATCAGCGACACGGTCTACCTCGATCGCGAACGCTGCATCCTGTGCGATCGTTGCACCCGCTTCGCCGACGAAGTCGCTGGCGATCCGCTCATCCACTTCATGGATCGCGGTAACCAGACCCAGGTCAACACCTTCCCCGACGAGCCGTTCAGCTCCTACTTCAGTGGCAACGTCGTACAGATCTGTCCCGTCGGTGCGCTCACCGCCAAGCCGTACCGCTTCAAGGCTCGGCCATGGGATCTTGAAGAAGTCGAGAGCACCTTCCCGAATGCCATGGGTGATCGCATCGCGATCCAGTCGTCGCGCAACGAGGTGTTGCGGTACCAGGGTGTCGATAGCGACGCCGTGAACTGGGGCTGGCTCGCCGACCGCGACCGCTTCAGTTACGAGATGCTGTCGGCGCCGACCCGTGTGACCGAGCCGCTCGTTCGCGGCACCGGCCTTGGGGTCCCAAAGCGCGATGGCGCCGAACTCGTCGCGACCACGTGGGGCACCGCGCTCGGTATTGCCGCTTCGGCGATCAAGCAGACGCTGGCTTCCAAGGGTGCGCAGGCGATCGCCGTTCTCGGTGGCGCTCGCCTCACGAACGAAGCGCAGTACGCGTGGGCGAAGCTGGCCAAGGGCATCATTCGCACCGACAACGTCGACGCGCAGTTGGCCGACGGCCTGCCCGCCGAACTCGTGCTCGGTCTGCCCCGCTCCACGGTGAACGATGCGTGCGCCCCCGGCGGCACCGTCGTGCTCATGTCGGGCGACCCGAAGGAAGAGCTCGGAACGCTCTACCTGCGCCTCCGTCACGCGGCGATCAAAGACAACGTCACGATCATCGAACTCACGCCGACCGCCACGGGGCTGTCGCACCTCGCCAAGCACTCGCTGCGGGTCCTGCCCGGCGATCTTGGTCCGGTTGCCCGGGCCCTCGTCAGCGGCGAGGCACTGCCCGACATCGGTTCGCCGATCGACGCGGACCAACTTGCTGCGGCCGCTGCAGCAATCGCTGCCGGCCCGGTCACCGTCATCGCCGGCCGCGCATCACTCGCCGAGAGCATGCACCCAACGGTCGAAGCCATCGAGGCCTTTCGCACGCTCGACGGCGCTCGGTTCCTGCCCGCGCTTCGTCGCGGCAACGTCATGGGTGCGATCGAAATGGGCTTCGCTCCGAACCTGCTTCCTGGTGGCGTTGATCTCGCCGAAGGCCGCAGCCGTTTCGGTGATGCCTGGGGTCATATCCCGCTGCTGCCCGGTCTCGACGCGACAGGCATCTTGCAGTCGGCGGTTGCCGGGGGCATCGACTGTCTCATCCTTCTCGGCAGCGACCCGCTCGCAGATTTCCCCGATCGCGAGCTCGCTCGGAATGCGCTGCAGTCGATCCCGACGACCATCGTCGTCGACCTCTTTGCCAACGAATCGGCTGCCTTCGCCGACGTGATCCTTCCGGCGGCTGCGCATGTCGAAGTTGCCGGCAGTCACACGAACATCGAGGGCCGCGTCACCGCCATTCGACAAAAGACGACCCCGCCCGGAACGGCCCGCTCCGATTGGATGACGGCGGCCGAATTGGCCTTTCAGCTCGATGCCGACCTCGGACTCGAATCGGTCGACGACATCGCGGCCGAGATCGTGTCGGTGTCCGATCGCCATGCTGGCCTCGATATCACGACCGACGATCGTGACGGCGTGCTGGTCCCCGTCGCCGATGCGCCGCTTGCGTGCACCTGGACTGCCCCGGACCATCTCGAACTCGCTCCCGCGGTTGGCCATCGTCTTGTGATCGACCGAACCATGTTCGACCAGGGCACGGTCGTGACAAACAGCGCCGCAATCTCCCACCTCGGAGGCGAATCCAGTGCCCGACTTGGGCCCGACGACGCTACCGAACTCGGCCTGAGTACTGGCACCATGGTGCGAGTCGCATCCGATCGTGGTTCGATCAAAGTGCCGGTCACCGTCGATCCGAACGTGCCGTCCGGCGTCGTCGCGATCGCCGCGAATCACGCTGGCGCAAATGCCAACGAGTTGGTCGACATCAGCCAGGCGTTCACGTACGTCACGGTCGAAGCGCTATGACGATCGCGACGCTCCTTTCCTCGACCGCGGGCGCCATGATCGCCGTCGATCCGCTTTTTGTTGGCGGCGTCGGGCTCGAAGAAGTCCTGATCGTGCTCGGCAAGGTCCTCGTGGCCTTCGTGCTACTGCTCGTGTCGGTCATGCTCATGATCTGGTTCGAGCGCAAGCTCATCAGCGACTTCCAGAACCGCATCGGCCCCAGCGTGGCCGGACCGTTCGGCATCCTGCAGACACTTGCCGACGGCATCAAGCTGTTCTTCAAAGAAGACCTCATCCCCGATCGTTCCGACCGGTTCGTCTTCAAACTTGCGCCGTACCTATCGTTGGTTCCTGCATTCTTGGTGTTTGCCGTCGTGCCAATCGGTGGCGACTTCGATAACAGTGCCGGTTCGGTCACCTGGGGCGGCAACACGACCTACCTGCAAGTGGCCGACCCGCCCGTCGGTGTGCTCTTTGTGCTCGCCATGTCGTCGATGGCGGTCTACGGCATCATGCTCGCCGGCTGGTCATCGGGCTCGAAGTACCCGCTGCTCGGCTCGGTTCGAGCCTCGGCGCAAATGGTTTCGTACGAGGCTGCGCTCGGCCTGGCCCTGCTCGCCGTGCTCCTCAAAAGCGGCAGCTTGTCGACCCACGACATCGTTGCTGCCCAGGCCGACGGCTGGCGCTGGAACATCTGGATGACGGCCTTCGTGCCGTTCATCGTCTTCCTCATCGCCACGACCGCGGAACTCAACCGTCCGCCGTTCGACCTCGTCGAGGCCGAGCAGGAGATCGTCGGCGGTTTCCACACCGAATACAGCTCCATTCGATTCGCCCTGTTCTTCCTCGCCGAGTTCATGAACGTCATCACCATGTCGGCGATCATGGTGACGCTGTTCTTCGGCGGCCCTGACGGTCCGATCCCGTTCTTCGAGAGCGTCGGCTGGCTCTGGGGCATCATCTGGTTCTCGATAAAACTCTTTGCCTTCTTGTTCACGTTCGTTTGGTTCCGGGCTACCTTGCCTCGCTTGCGCTACGACCAACTCATGGACCTGGGCTGGAAGCTCCTGATTCCGCTGGCTCTCGGCTGGCTGCTCATATTGGCCGCGTTCGACATTGGCAAGGACGAGGGCTGGAACGTCATCGCGACGTTCGCTGGTTGTGCCGTCGTGCTCGCCGTGATGGGCGGATTGTTGTCGGTCGCGGTGCGTTCGGCCCGAGAGAAGCGCCTTGCCGGTGAGGGGATTGACTGATGGGTCTGCTTGAAGGTTTAGAAGGCTTCGGCGTCACGTTCCGCAAGTTGTTCGAGGACCGTGTCACGACCGAATACCCCGAGGTGAAGCGCCCGAAGCCCGAGCGTCTCCACGGTCGCCATGTACTGAACCGGTACGAGGACGGCATGGAGAAGTGCATCGGCTGCGAGCTCTGCGCCGGTGTGTGTCCCGCGAAGTGCATCTACGTGCGCGGCGCCGACAACCCGCCCGACGACCCGGTGTCACCGGGCGAGCGGTACGGCTACATCTACGAGATCAACTACCTTCGGTGCATTCACTGCGACCTGTGTGTCGAGGCGTGCCCGACGCAGGCAATTACCGAATCGAAACTGTTCGAGTTCTCGTTCACGAACCGCCAGGATGCGATCTACACGAAGGACGAACTTGTCGTCCGCGACGACGGCATGCCCCAGCACCTTCCCTGGGAAGACTGGCGTCCGGGCGAAGACGAGCACACGTCGGCCTGGATGCGCGCAACATCGCCATCGGGTAGCGCGGCGTATGTTGGCGAAGTCGCCTGGTCGGGCGAGCTTGGTTATGGCATCCGGGCACCGGAGAAGGGCCAGACGGCCGACGTCGATCCCGTGTCTTCGCTCGATGCTCCGGCCGCTGACCCCCACACCGGGGGCCACTGATGAGGTCTCCGCACGTGTGTCTTTCTGCTCCCGAAGCGAGCAGCGAGTAATGGAGGCTGTTGTTTTTGTGATCTGTGCCGCGCTGGCGTTGTTCGGCGCGGGCGGTGTGGTGTTGGCTCGGAACCCGGTGCACAGCGCTTTGTTCCTCGTCATGACGCTCTTCGCGATCGCCGTGCTGTTTTTGAACCTCGACGCGCAGTTCCTTGCGGCAGTGCAGGTGATTGTCTACGCCGGCGCGATCGTGGTTTTGTTCCTCTTTGTCATCATGTTGCTCGGGGTCGACCAGGCTGAAGATCTGGCGGTCGAACCAATCGCCGGACAGCGGCCGATCGCGATGGTTTTGGGCGCGGCGGTGCTGGGCCTGGGCATCGCTTTTGTTGCGTTCTCCACAAACGGCTCGGTCACCGGTCAACCGGCGGCCACCGCTGAGCGACTCGACTCGATCACGGCCGACTCGCAGATGGTCTCGACCGAACTTCCTGACAATCAGGTCGACGGCACCGAGGTGGTGCCGAACATCGACCAGCTCGGCCGGGTCATCTTCACCGACTACGTCTATGCCTTCGAGATCACTGCGCTGCTGTTAACGATCGCGGTGGTCGGCGCCGTCGTGCTGGCCCGCCGCCCGGGTGGTGAGGTCCAACCGATTCCGGCGACCCGCCAGCTCGTGCTCGCCGACGATTCTGACGACGATGCCGCCGGCCTCGACGCCGCGAACGACACAGACGGCGCAGCCGACGCGGCATCTGCGGAGCCCAGCGGCGGAGCCGACGCCTAATGGTCTCTTCAACCGCGTACCTCGTGCTGGCCGCGATGCTCTTCTCTATCGGCGCTGTGGGCCTGTTGGTCCGTCGCAATCCGTTGGTCATGTTCATGTGCGTCGAGCTGATGCTCAACTCGGTAAACCTCACCTTCATCACGTTCGGTAACGAGCTGAGCGATATCGGTGGCCAAGTGTCGGTCTTCTTCGTTCTCGTTGTGGCTGCCGCCGAAGTCGTGATCGGTCTCGCAATCATCGTCGCCATCATGCGCCGACGTCCTGAAGCTTCGGCCGACGACCTCTCGGTCTTGCGGGGCTGACGAACAATGGAACAACTCGCTGACCTCATGTGGCTCGTGCCACTCCTCCCACTTCTCGGATTTCTCTTCCTCGTGACCGTTGGCCGTCGACTCGGCGAACCGGCCGCCGGCTGGATCGCGACCTTGGCCATGGCCGGGTCGTTCGGTGCTGCCGTCCTCGTTTTCGTCGGCCTCATGGCCCGTGACGAAGCCGACCGATTCGCACAGCTCACGCTGTTCGATTGGGTTCCAGCAGGCGATCTCAATGTCAGCATGGGTTTCCTTGCCGATCCGCTGTCGGCCACGATGATTCTGTTCATCACCGGCATCGCCACGCTGATCCACCTGTACTCGATCGGCTACATGCACGGTGATCCGAACTTCTCGAAGTTCTTCGTTTACCTGAACTTGTTCGCGTTCTCGATGCTCATGCTCGTGCTCGGCGACAACCTGTTGCTGACGTTCCTCGGCTGGGAAGGCGTCGGCGCGTGCTCGTACTTCCTGATCTCGTTCTGGTTCTCCGACGAAGCGAATGCGTCGGCGGGTAAGAAGGCGTTCATCACGAACCGCGTTGGCGACTTTGGTTTCCTGCTCGCCACGTTCCTCTGCTTCCTCGTGTTCGGATCGATCACGTACGGCGAGATGTTCTCAGCGCCCGCCGGTTCGATGGCAACGGTCACCGCGTCGGCTGTGGTCTTGCTGTTGCTCGTCGGCGCGGCCGGTAAGTCGGCGCAGTTCCCGCTGTACCTCTGGCTTCCCGACGCGATGGCGGGTCCGACGCCGGTCTCGGCGCTTATCCACGCCGCCACGATGGTGACCTCCGGCGTCTACCTCCTGACCCGCATGAACCCCATCATCGACCTGGCCCACGACTGGGTGCCCGATGTCATCGCCTGGGTTGGCCTCTTTACTGCGTTGTTCGCGGCCACCATTGCGGTTGCCCAGAACGACATCAAGAAGGTGCTCGCCTACTCGACCGTCTCCCAGCTCGGCTTCATGTTCGTCGCCGTCGGTTCTGGTCTCTACGTGGCAGCGATCTTCCACATGATCACGCACGCGTTCTTCAAGGCGCTGCTGTTCCTCGGCTCGGGTTCGGTCATCCACGGCATGGACGACGACCAGGACATGCGGAACTACGGCGGGCTGGCCCGGCTCATGCCGATCACGGCGGGTACTTTCATCATCGGCTGGCTCGCGATCTCGGGTATTCCGCCGTTCTCGGGCTTCTGGTCCAAGGACGAAGTGCTGCTTGGTGCGTTCAACAACAACCGAGTCCTGTGGCTCCTGCTGCTGCTTGCCGCGCTGCTCACGGCGTTCTACATGAGCCGCCTGGTGTACCTCACCTTCTTTGGCCCGCGACGTTGGGCCGCCGACGATCACGGTGACCACGCCGCGGCGCCCACCGATGCCGATGGCGCCGACGCCGATAGCAGCAGCACCGATGAGGCGGCCGAACTTGTACTGCCGCACCGGCACCCGCATGAGAGTCCATGGACGATGTGGCTTCCACTCGTCGTGCTCGCTTCGCTGGCCGCAGTTGCCGGTCTTCTGAACCTGCCGTTCTCGAGCGACACGAAGTTCCTCGAGCATTGGCTTGAGCCGTCGTTGTTCGGCAACGAGGTCCACGTCACCGTCAGCTCGGGCGGCAAGTGGATTCTCGCGATCATCGCCATCGTCGGTGCATTCCTCGGCGTCATCATGGCTCGGGTTCGCTACGGCGACCGCCGTGCTGCCGAGTACGTCGACGAGTCGCCGCTTCTGGCTCGCGGATGGGGCTACGACAGCGCCGTCAGCGCATTCATGGGTGGCCCGGGTCGCTCGTTGTTCAACAGCTTCAGCCGCTTTGACGGTTCGGTCGTCGACGGCATCGTCAACGTCGTGCCGCGTCTTGTTCACCGCTTCGGTGGTGTGCTCCGTCGAGCCCAAACCGGGCTCGTTCGTAGCTACGCGGTCGGCATCTTGGCCGGCGCCGTTGCGCTGCTGGCGTACTTCGCGTCGAGGACCACCTTCTAATGCTCGCATCGACCCAACAGCTGGCGATCATCGCCGCGTCCGAGACCCCGTTCTCGGTGCTGCCGTACCTGGTGCTGATCCCAATCGTCGGCGCAGTCCTCCTCGCGCTCGTTCCCTCGGAACGCTCCGAGCTCTTTCAGCCGCTCGCCATGATCTTCTCGTCGGCCGGTGCCGCGCTATCGATCTGGATGTTGTGGCAGTTCGAGCTGAACGACGGCTTCCAGTTCGTCTCCGAACAAGCGTGGGTCGCCGATCTCGGCATCTCGTGGTTCGCGGGCGTCGACGGCATCTCGCTCTGGCTCGTTGTCATGACCGCGATCCTGTTCCCGATTGCCATCATCGCGGTCGATCCGGGCCACGATCACAAGTCGTATTTCGCCTGGATACTCGTGCTCGAAACCGGTTGCCTCGGCGTCTTCGTCGCCCTCGACCTGTTCATGTTCTTCGTCTTCTTCGAAGTCGTGCTCGTGCCGATGTACTTCCTCATCGCGAACTGGGGCCACGGCAACCGCAATTACGCAGCGATGAAGTTCTTCCTCTACACCATGCTTGGCTCGGCCTTCATGCTCGTCGGCATGCTCAGTGCCGTCTTCCTGCACCGTGATGCAACCGGTGGTGACCTCACGTTCAACTTGGTCGAGATCGCCGAGGCTCAGGCGATCGACAGTGGCGCCGCTCGCTGGATCTTCTTGTCGTTCGCAGTGGCCTTCGCCGTGAAGGTGCCGGTCTTCCCACTGCACACGTGGCTACCCGACGCTCACACCGAAGCACCAACCGCCGGTTCGGTCATCCTCGCTGGCGTGATGTTGAAGCTCGGCACGTACGGCTTCATCCGGTTCGGTCTCTATCTCTTCCCCGAGGCATCACGTGATCTCGCCTGGTTGTTCTTGACACTCGGCGTGATCGGCATAATCTACGGCGCGGCTGTGGCGACGATGCAGAAGGACCTCAAACGCCTTGTCGCATACTCATCGGTTGCGCACCTTGGTTTCATCATCATCGGTATCTTCGCGATCAACACCGAGGGGATCGAAGGCAGCATCCTGCAGATGGTCAACCACGGCGTCTCGACCGGCGCACTGTTCTTACTCGTCGGCTGGATCTACGAGCGCCGCCACACGCGCGAGATAGCGAAGCTCGGCGGCCTCCAGAAGTCCGCGCCGATCATGGCCGCAGTGTTCACGCTCGTCATGTTGTCGTCGATCGGTCTGCCCGGCTTGAACGGTTTTGTCGGCGAGTTCCTCATCCTGCTTGGTGTCTTCGTGGCTCATCGGTGGTGGGCCGTCGTCGCTGCGGCTGGTGTGATCTTCGCGGCGCTCTATCTGCTGTGGGCCTACCAACGCGTCTTCCATGGTCCAGCCGAAGGTGAGAACGCCACGATGCCCGACCTGAACCTGCGCGAGGGTTTGGTCATCGCACCGCTGCTCATCCTCATCGTCTTCATGGGCGTCTATCCGAAGCCGGTCATCGAACGAATGGAACCCGCCGTCGATGCGCTCGTCTCCCACGTCGAGACCCACGCCGACGGCTTCACCGAACCGGTCACCGAAGCCCGCGCCGGCGGCGGCTTTGCCGATATCGAACACGGCGGCCACGGCGATGACAGTCACGGCGGCGACGACGGTGATCATGCCGAAGACGACGGCCACTCCACGGACGACGCCGATAGTCATGACAAATCCGGCGAGGAGGACGATCACTGATGCTCTCGTTTGCAGCACAGCTGATGGCCGCACAGGCCGCTGACGTCATCGTTCCGCTCGAGACCCCAAGCGTCGAGTGGGCGGGCCTCGTGCCGCTCATCGTTCTCGCCGGCGGCGCCGTCGTCCTGCTGATGGCGGCATCGCTCATCGGCAAGTGGGTTCCGCAGTGGGCCTATGCCGCCTTCACCGCGCTCGTTGGTGTGTGGGGTGTCGTTGCCTGCGTCTCACTGTGGGACGAAATCGAAGAACACGGCCCCTACAGCACACTCGCCAACGCGGTTGGCGTCGACGGCTTCTCCGTTTTCCTGAGCGGCGTGATCTGTTGCATGGTCGTGCTCGCGTCATTGCTGGCCTACGACTATCTGCGCCGCGAGCAGATGTCCGACGTCGAGTACTACGTACTCTTGCTGTTGTCGGCCTCTGGCGGTGTCATCATGGCTGGTGCCAACGATCTCATCGTCATGTTCGTCGGCATCGAGATTTTGTCGATCGCCGTCTATGTGCTCGCCGCAATGCATCTCGGCCGAGTGCAATCACAGGAAGCCGGCTTCAAGTACTTCGTGCTCGGCGCGTTCGCCTCAGCCTTCCTGCTCTACGGCATCGCGCTCGTGTACGGCGCCACCGGTTCGACGAACCTCGTCGCCATCAATCAGTTCCTCGGCTCAGCGCCGCTTGAACGCACCGGCCTGCTGTTCGGCGGCTTCGCATTGATGCTCGTCGGGCTTGGCTTCAAGATCGCCGCCGTGCCATTTCACGCCTGGACCCCCGATGTCTACGAGGGGGCCCCCAGCCCGGTCGTCGCGTACATGGCCTCCGGCGTCAAGGTCGCTGGCTTCGCTGCGCTGTTGCGAATCTTCACCGTGGGTTTCGCCGATTACAGTGACGACTGGCGCCCGATCGTCTATGCGTTGGCAGTTGCCAGCATGGTCGTCGGCAGCTTGTTCGCGATCGTGCAAGACAACGTCAAGCGGATGCTGGCCTACTCGTCGATCAGCCACGCAGGCTTCATCCTTATCGGGGTGCAGGTTGCGAGCACCTCGGGTACCGAAGCATCGCTGTTCTACCTCGCCGCCTACAGCTTCATGGTCGCGGGCAGCTTTGCCGTTGTCACGGTCATGGGTCAGGGCGGCGACGACAAACACGAGCTCGAGGACTACCGCGGTCTTGCCTCCCGGCGGCCGGTACTGGCCTTTGCGTTCACGGTTTTTCTCCTCGCGCAGGCTGGCATTCCCTTCACCACGGGCTTCTTCGCCAAGCTCTACGTCATCGCCGCGGCGATCGAGGATGGGGCGTATATTCTTGGCGTGATCGCCATGGTCTCTGCGGTCATCGCCGCGTTCCTGTACCTCCGCATCGTGCTCGCAATGTATGGAAAGGGTGGGAACGGCGTCACCGGTGCCGTACCATTCGGCGCGAAGCTCGCCCTAGCGATCACCTTGGCTTTCACGCTATTCTTCGGAATTTTCCCAGCTCCGATTGTCGATGTAGCTCGAGACGCCATACCCGTCTTGGTCGACTCGTAGTCCGCACGACGAAGCGATGATTCAGAAAGTTCAATTTTGCTGCCAGCACCTGTCTTTCACCCCATCAACTCGCGACGATTAGTAATGATCGCAGCCCGAACGCCGACAGCACCGGTATGACTGGCAAAGCTGTAGGCCGAATAGTTGTTACCGGAGGAGCCGGCTTCGTCGGTTCCCACCTCTGCGAAGCGCTGCTTGAGCGAGGTAACGAGGTTGTCTGCGTCGACAATCTGTCGAGTGGGCGGATGTCGAACATCGCACCGTTCACGGACCGAGCGGGCTTCGAGTTCATCGAGGCCGATATCCGCCACAAGCCGTCGATCGCGGGTTCGATCAACGGCATCCTTCATTTCGCCTCACTTGCCTCACCGCCCGAGTACTTGGCACATCCGCTGATGACGCTTGAGACCGGCAGTATCGGCACGCAGTGGTGTCTCGATCTGGCCGAGGCGAACGACGCTCGCATGGTGCTCGCATCGACGAGCGAGATTTATGGCGACCCCGAGGTGCATCCGCAGACCGAGGACTATTGGGGCAACGTCAACCCGATCGGGATTCGGAGCGTGTACGACGAAGCCAAGCGGTACGCCGAGGCCATCACGATGGCGTACTCGCGCGCTCGCGGCGTCAACACCGGCATCGTCCGCATCTTCAACACGTACGGTCCGCGTATGCGGCCCGACGACGGGCGTGTGGTCTCAAACTTCATCAACCAGGCGTTGGTCGGCGAACCGCTCACGATCTATGGCGACGGCAGTCAGACCCGCAGTTACTGCTACGTCAACGACCTCGTCGCCGGCATCGTGGCACTGCTCGACTCGAACGAAGTCGACCCGGTCAATCTCGGGAACCCGGCGGAACGCTCGGTTGCCGAACTGGCGTCGCTGATCGTCGAGCGCACGAAGTCGACGAGCGAGGTCAGCTATCACGACCTACCGCTCGACGACCCGACCCGTCGCCGCCCCGATATCTCTCGGGCGATGGCGGTGCTCGGCTGGCGTCCGACCGTCGATCTGGCCGAGGGGCTCGATCACACGATCGATCACTTCCGCTCGATCCTCAGCGCCGACCAGGCGGCTTTATAGGCCGACCGGCCTACATTGGTGGACCGCAAAAGGATCCACCGATATGCCAGCCAGCGGGGGCTCGCGCACATTGGCTGCCTGGATCTCAGCGCGCTAGTGAATTCCCGATAGTTGCTGCCGATAGGGCGAGATGGTCGGTTCGACCTCTGGCCCAAGACTCCGAAAGGTGTTGCGTTGAGCTCTTCAGAAGTAGGTATGGAAACCGTCGGAATCGTCGGTGGCGGCTATGTGGGCCTCACCACTGCGGTCTGCCTCGCCGAACTCGGGTTCCAAATTCGGATTCTCGACATCGACGAGCGCAAGGTTGCCTCCTTGCGAGCAGGTGAAGCCCCGATCTATGAACCGGGGCTGGAGGATATTCTCCAGAAGCACCTCGCATCGGGTCAGATTCAGGCCACGACCGACGTCACCGAGGCCATGCCGAACGCGGACTTCGTGTTCTTGTGTGTGCCCACGCCAGCGGCCGCTGACGGGTCGGCCGACACCCGTTATCTCGAAGCGGCGTCGAAAGATATCGGCCCGCACCTCAAGGCGAACGCGATCGTTATCAACAAGTCGACCGTGCCGGTCGGCTCGTTCCAGGTTGTCGCCGACCGCATCGGCCGCGATGACATCGCCGTGGCTTCCAACCCCGAGTTCCTGCGGGAAGGCACCGCGATTAACGATTTCATGAATCCGGACCGCGTCGTTATCGGCGCCGACGACGAAGCCATTGCCGCCCGCGTCGGCACGCTGTATTCGAAGCTCAATGCCGAGATGGTGCTTACCGATCCGGCATCGGCCGAGATCATCAAGTACGCCAGTAACGCCTACCTCGCGACCCGACTGACGTTCATCAACTCGATCGCCGAGGTGTGTGAAGCACTCGGTGGCGACGTTGAACAGGTTGCCCGGGGCATCGGCCTCGACAGTCGCATCGGTTCGTCGTTCCTGCATCCCGGACCGGGCTGGGGCGGCTCGTGCTTCCCGAAAGACACCCGGGCACTGACCGCCATGGCGAAACGTTCCGGTTTCGACTTCGCGTTCATGCGCGGCGTCGTCCATGCGAATGAGCGGCACATGAAGCGCATCGCCGCGAAGTCGCTTGCCATGCTCGAGGGCATGCCATCAGAGAGCACGATCGGCGTGCTCGGTCTGGCGTTCAAGGCCGGCACCGACGACACCCGCCAATCGCCGGCGATCGAAGTTGTCACCGCGCTGGTCGAAGAAGGCGTGAAGGTTCGGGCCTTCGACCCCAAGGCCCACGTTGAGATCGACGGTCTCGAGGTCGTCGACGACGCCTACAAGGTGGCCACCGGCGCCGATCTGCTCATCGTGCTGACCGAATGGCCCGAGTTCGCAGAGCTCGATCCGTCGATGCTCGCCGACGCAATGAAGAAGCCTGCGCTGTTCGACACGCGTGACATCATGCCCGTGACGGACTTCGAGGCAAAGGGATTCACCGTGCGACTCCTCGGCCGGCCATCGGTCGGCGAGCTCGGTTCGCTCGCTTGATCGACTGAAGCCATTGTCGGTGTCGGCGCTGTTGCGCGAGGAGATCCGTGTCCGCGGCCCAATCTCGTTCGAACGGCTGATCGACTCCGCGCTGTACGACCCGACCTTCGGTTTCTATGCCGCCGGCGGCCATGCGGGCCGTCGCGGCGATTTCATCACGAGCCCGGAGGTAGGCCCGCTGTTTGGGGCCGTTATCGCCCGTCGGCTCGATGCCTGGTGGGAAGAACTCGGCCGGCCGGACCCGTTTGTGGTTGCCGATGTTGGTTGCGGCCCCGGCACCCTCGGTCGTTCCGTTGTCGCCGCTGCTCCGGCGTCGCTTGCCGCGATGCAGTATCTGCTCGTCGAGGTTTCTGAGCAGCAGCGATCGTTGCATCCGGCCGGACCGGTCTTCAGTAGCGCGGCAACCCTCGACGGCCATGATCGTTTGCACGTGGTCGTGGCGAATGAGCTGCTCGACAACGTGCCGTGTCGAGTTGTCGAACGAACCGCAGACGATTGGCAAGAGGTCGTGATCGACCTGACCGCCGACGCGAACGGCTTCCACGAGGTGCTCGAGCCGCTCGATGCATCAACGAACGACGAGCTCGAACGCCTCGCCCCCGGCGCCATACCGGGCAGCCGTTGCCCGCTCGCAAGCCGAGCTGCAACATGGGTCGCCGAGACGCGGACCCGATGTCATCGACTCCTGGTGATTGATTACGGCGCCCCGACTGCGGTGCTTGCGGGCCGATCACAATGGCTTCGCACCTACCGAGGCCACGATCGCGGCGGCCCCGTGCTCGACGATCTCGGCTCCCAGGACATCACCTATGACGTGCCGTTTGATCAGCTTCCTGCGCCCGATGTACTAAGTGATCAGGCGAGGTGGCTATGGTCAAACGGCATCGACGACTTGGTAGCGGAGGCGAAGAAGGTATGGACAGAACGCGCCGCGATCGGCGACCTCGCGGCCTTGCGGGCGCGGAGCGCTCCCAGCGAGTGCGAGGCGCTCACCGAGGCGAACGGCCTCGGTGCATTCATCGTGGCCGAATGGTCGAACGACGGGACCTTGATATGAGTGCGCATGTGACCAAAGATGTGATCCTCGCCGTGGTCGAACGGCCGTGTCGAAAGACCGCCAAAATTCCCCCCGGATACTTTGGTCCGACCCCTTCCCGAGAGTTAGGCTGACCGGTCGTGTCGGACTTCCTCCGCAGCTACCTCACCGTTGGCATCTTTGCCCTACTCGCCGTCGTACTGGTGTCGGCCCTTTTGGGCATCGCCAGCCTGATTCGGCCTACCCGCCCACAGGCGCAGAAGTACATCAACTACGAGTCCGGCGTCGATCCGGTTGGCACCGGCTGGTCGCAAAGCAACATTCGGTATTACATCTTCGCGTTGCTCTTCGTGATGTTCGACGTTGAGGCCGTGTTCATCTTCCCGTGGGCGACCCGCCTCGAGGAATATGGCTACTTCGGCCTTATCGAGATGTTCATCTTCATCTTCATTCTGTTGCTCGGCCTCGTGTACGCCTGGCGTAAGGGAGTCCTCCGATGGGTCTAGTCGAGTCAGGGAAGCTCCCGAAGTCGCTCACCAAGCTGCTGAACATGAGCCGCAAGTACTCGCTGTGGGTTTACCAGTGGGGCCTCGCGTGCTGCGCGATCGAGATGGGGGCGGCCTTTGCGTCGCCCCGGTACGACGTCATGCGGCTCGGGGTCATCCCGTTTCCCGCCAGCCCCCGCCAGGCCGACCTCGTCGTCGTCTCCGGCACCGTCACCGACAAGATGGCGCCGGCGATTTTGCGCCTCTACGAGCAGATGCCCGACCCGAAGTACGTGATCAGCATGGGTTCGTGTGCGAACTGCGGTGGCCCGTACTGGGATAGCTACTCGGTGACCAAAGGCATCGATCAGATCATTCCGGTCGATGTGTACGTTCCCGGCTGCCCACCGCGGCCCGAAGCGCTGCTTGAAGGCATTGTGTTGTTGCAGGAGAAGATCCTCAACGAAGACATGGCCGAACGCTGGCGCGGCGAACCGATCGTGGTCCAGTAGCCATGGCCGACGATACCGCAGTCGACGACGCGGCCGCTGACGCTTCAGCCGAAGAAACCGAAGAAGAAACCACCCCGGTCGACCCGGCCCGCGAGGCGTTCGTCGCCGCGATGGGCGAAGCGCTCGCCGCAGCTGGCAGCGACATGGTCGAGAGCCATATCGGCGTGACCGAGACCTGGGTACGGGTTCCGCGCGATTCGTGGGTCGAGGCCGTCGGCGCCGCCCGGAACGCAATGGGATGCACCTGGCTCGACTACATCGCGGGGATCGACTGGCTTCCTTCGCCATTCGGGCGCGACATGGATAGCGAGCAGGACTGGGTCGTTCACGGCCGCGAAGAAAATGAACCTGAGGAAATGCAGCACGGCTACGCCGGAGGCGCAACCCGCTTTCAGGTGATGTGCCGAGTCGCCAATGTTTCGAGCGGCGCTGCGGTCATCATTAAAGCCGACCTCCCCGATGACGATGTTTCGCTGCCGACGCTCATTCCGGTCTTTCCCGGCGCGAACTGGCACGAACGCGAAATGTGGGAGATGTACGGCATCGACATCACCGGCCACCCGGACCTACGCGTGCTGTACCTGCCGTCGGGGTTCGAGGGCAACCCGATGCGGAAGGACTATCCGCTGTTGGCTCGCCGTGTGAAGCCGTGGCCCGGCATCGTCGATGTCGAGCAGATGCCCGGAGAAGACGACGACAGCGACGGGAGCGACGCATGACAACGGAAATCCGCCCCGGGGAATTCTCGGCCGAGGTCACGAACATCTCCGACGCCGAACAGATGCGATACATCGCCGGCCAGGCCGCCGATGCTCGTCTCAACGTCGAAATCGAAACCGAGGGTATGACCCTCAACATGGGTCCCCAGCACCCGGCCACCCACGGCACGTTGCGACTCGTCGCCAAGCTCGACGGCGAACAGGTCATCGGCGCCGAGCCGATCATGGGCTACATGCACCGCGGCTACGAGAAGCTCACCGAGGTGCGCACGTACCCGCAGGTCACCACGCTGATCAACCGCATCGATTGGCTTGGCAGTTTCGCCAACGAGGTGCCGTTCATTCTCGCCGCCGAGCAGCTCATGGAAGTCGAGGCGCCACCTCGGGCTCAGTACATCCGCACGATCCTGTTCGAGCTCAGCCGCATCGCGAACATCTCGCTTTTCCTCGGCGACATGGGTGTGCAGCTCGGAGCGGTTACGCCGGTCTTCCTGGCGTTCCGTGATCGCGAATTCGTCCTCAACCAGATCGAGGCAGTCACCGGTGGTCGTTTCCACCCGAACTTCGACCGCATCGGCGGGCTGAAGGACGACCTGCCTGCCGGTTGGATCGAAGACACCAAGGCCGTCATGGCCACGATGCGCACCTTCTGCGACGAGCTCGAAGACCTCGTCATGGGCAATGAAATCTTCCAGGCCCGTTGCCGCGGTATCGGGGTTATCCCGCCCGACGTTGCGCTCAGCTACGGACTATCCGGCGCCAACCTGCGGGCCAGTGGCGTCGACTGGGACCTTCGCCGCGACGCGCCGAACTCGATGGTGTACGACCAGGTCGACTGGAAGGTCTGGACCCACCCCGACGGCGACTCGTTCGCCCGCTACTGGTGCCGGCTGCAAGAGACTCGCGAAGCCACCAACATCATCGACCAGCTGCTCGACAACATTCCGAGCGGCCCGATCATGGCCAAGGTGCCCCGCATCATCAAAGTGCCGCCCGGCGAGGCCTATGTCGCCACCGAGAATCCGCTTGGCGCGATGGGGTATTACATCGTGTCGCAGGGTGAGCTCGTGCCGTTCCGGGTCAAGATCCGCACTGCATCGTTCAGCAACATGTCGATCACGCCGTGGCTGCTCGAGGGTGTTTTCGTGCCCGACATCATCACGATTCTCGCCAGCCTGTACTTCATCCTCGGAGACATTGATCGCTGATGATCTGTGACACTGTTCGCTCCTCCGTCGCGACGCGTTCCACGCAGGTCCGTATTGCTGGCTGCGAGGTAAGCGCATGATCTCTACGTTGGCCGTTGCGCTTGACGACTATTGGGTCACGACGATCTTTCGGATCGTTGGTGGCCTCGTCGCGATCCTGCTTCCGGCCGGAACGCTCGTGTACCTGTTCTTGTTCAAGATGATGAGCTTCATGCAGAGCCGTCTTGGGCCCATGGAAGCAGGACCGTACGGATCGCTGCAGCTGGTTGCCGAAGTCGGTAAGTGGATTCAGAAGGAAGACATCTTCCCCGAGCGGGCCGACAAGTACGTCTTCGCGCTCGCCCCGGTCGTCGTTCTGATCTCGACGTTCGTGCTGGTGCTCGTCGTACCGTTTGGCCCCGACGCGGTGCTTCTCGATCTCGACGTCGGTATCTACTTTGCGCTCGCGGTGTCGAGCATCTCGGTTATCGGCATCCTCATGGCCGGCTGGGCGTCGGCGTCGAAGTACGCGCTGCTCGGTGGCCTCCGTGCTGCCGGTCAGCTCATCGCTTACGAACTGCCGCTCGTACTCGCCGTGCTCGGTGTGGTCATCCAGGCCGAGACGCTGAACATGAACGACATCGTTCGGGCGCAGGCCAACTGGGAGATCTTCGGATTCGGCGGCTTCGGCATGCCGTTCATCATCACTCAGTTCGTCGGCTTCTGCGTCTTCCTCGTCGCTATCCAGGCCGAGCTCACCCAGCCACCGTTCGATATGCCCGTCGCCGAGTCCGAACTCGTCACCGGTTACCTCACCGAGTACTCCGGCCTCCGGTTCCTGCTGTTCTTCATCGGCGAGTTCGCAACCGCCGGCGTCTTCTCGTTCATCGGCTCGGTGTTGTTCCTCGGCGGTTGGTGGGTTCCGATCCCTGGCCTTGAGGTCGAATCGAATTGGTGGAATATCATCGGGCCGCTCGTCATGGCTGGCAAGATGATGCTCATCTCGTTCTTCATCTTCTGGTTCCGGATTACGTACCCCCGGTTCCGTGAAGATCAGCTTCAGCGGTTGGCGTGGAAGTTCCTCATTCCGGTGGCACTTGCGAACATCGTGATCACCGGCATTCTGAAGGTTGTGTTCTGATGCCCAAAATTCCAGGAATGATCGTCGGGCTTGGCGTGACCGCTCGGACCTTCGTTCGTACTGTCTTCCCCGATGGCCTGCTGAAACCGCCGAATCCGTCGAAGGGTGCGCACACCGTGCAGTATCCGCGCGAGAAGGAAGCGCCGCCGGCCCGCGCCCGCGGCGTTATCGCGCTGCACAACGACAACTGCACCGCGTGCATGTTGTGCGCCCGCGAGTGCCCGGACTGGTGCATCTACATCGAGGGCCACAAAGAACTCGCGCCACCCCGCCGCGCCGGTGGCAAGCCGCGTCAGAAGAACAAGCTCGATCGTTTCGATATCGACTTCGCGCTCTGCATGTACTGCGGGATCTGCGTCGAGGTCTGCCCGTTCGACGCGCTGTTCTGGAGCCCCGAGTACGAGTTCTCTGAGCCCAAGATCGCCGACCTGCTCCACGATAAGTCTCGGCTTGCCGACTGGATGGAAACCGTGCCCGAATTCCTCACGTATGAGGACGGCTCGGAGCAGAAGGTCAGGAAGGTGCCGGAGCCGTCTTCATGACCCCCATGATTGGCGTCTTCGTCGCCCAGAACATCTTCTTCTTCTTGATCGCTGCGGTCATGATCGTTGCCGCGCTCAAGGTCGTCACAACGAAGAACATCGTGCACTCTGCCTTGTACCTTGTGATCGTGCTGGCCGGTGTCGCCGCGCAGTTCATCCTGCTTGGCGCCGAGTTCGTCGGTATCACGCAGGTACTCGTGTACATCGGCGCGGTCGTCGTGTTGTTCCTGTTCGGCATCATGCTCACGCGAGCTCAGATCGGTGGTGAGCAGAACCCCGATCACGACAATAAGATCCCGGCGATTCTCACCGGCGTGATGCTTCTCGCCGTCATGTCCTACGCGGTCATCGACTACGCCGAAGACACCGAAATCGTCATCGACGAGCCGAACACCACCGCCCAGGTTTCCGACCTCATCTTCAGCCAGTACATCGTTGCGTTCGAAGCGATTTCGGTATTGCTACTCGCCGCCTTGATTGGCGCAATCGTGATTGCGCGGAAGGAGTAACCATGTATCTGGCCCAGTTCCTTCTGCTTTCGTCCGTGCTGTTCTGCATCGGCGTGTATGGCGTCCTCGCTCGTCGTAATGGCGTGCTCGTGCTGATGAGCATCGAGCTCATCCTGAACGCGGTGAACATCAACCTGGTCGCGATGGGTGCCTTTACCGGCAACGTGGCCGGCGAGGTCTTTGCGCTCTTCGTTATTGCAATCGCAGCAGCCGAGGTCGGCGTCGGCCTGGCCATCGTGCTGCTCATCTACCGGAACCGCAAGAGCATTGACCTCAGCCAGGTCGATCTCATGAAGGGCTGATCGTGCTCGCATTGATCGGAGTGCTCGCGGCCGAAGGCGGCGGCGCCGGCGCAACGTACCAACCTGTCGGCTGGCTGCTGGAGAACGTGTGGCTCGTGCCACTGTTGCCAGCGATCAGCTTCTTGCTCATCCTCTTCTTCGGAAAGCGTTTTCCGAAGGGCGGATCCGAGATCGGCATCCTTTTTGTCACCGCGTCCTTCGTGCTCGCGTTGCTGACGGCCGGCCAGTGGATCAGCCAGGTCAACTACGCCGACACCCACTCGACCGAACAGAAAGCGTGCGGCTACGACGCGCACCGCGAGGCCTCCGGCGACGGCGACCACGGCGAAGAGGGCGACCACGCCGAAGATGCCGACCACGCCGAAGATGACGACGGCGACCACAGCGAGGACGACGAGGAACACAGCCTCGGCGATCTCTACCCGGGCGAGACCGCAGCCGGCTTTGCGTCGACATCATTGTTTGCCGAAGAAGGAAGCGGCGATAGCTCGGCGATCTGTCCGGTCATTGCCACAACCACGTGGTGGAGCAACGGCGGCATCGACTTCACCGTCGGCACGATGGTCGACGGTCTGACCGTCACCTTGCTCGTCGTCGTCACGCTCGTATCGCTACTCGTCAACATCTACAGCACCGACTACGTCGCCGGCGACCGTCGTTACACCCACTTCTTCGCCTTCCTGTCATTGTTCACCGCGGCGATGTTGTTCTTCGTCACGAGCGAGAACATTCTGCAGATGATCGTGGGCTGGGAGCTCGTCGGCGTCTGTTCGTTCACATTGATCGGCCACTGGTGGGAAGAAAAGGCGAACTCCGACGCCGCGCTAAAAGCGTTCCTCACCAACCGGGTCGGCGATATGGGCTTGCTCATCGGCATGATCATCTTGTTCTTCGCCGCCGGCGAACGCTGGTCGACATTTGAGATCAACGCACTCGCCAACGCCGGTGAGATGAGCCACACCGCGCTCCTCATCGCTTCGTTGTGCTTGCTCGCCGCGGTGATGAGCAAGTCGGGTCAGTTCTTCCTGCACACCTGGTTGCCCGACGCCATGGCCGGCCCGACACCGGTGTCGGCGCTTATCCACGCCGCGACCATGGTCGTCGCCGGCATCTACATGGTTGCCCGCCTCTACGGCGTGTTTTTCAACGGCCTCTCGATCGGTGGATCGAGCATCAACGCTCTCGCCCTGATCGGCGCACTTACGTGTGTCGTCGGCGCCTCGCTGGCGTTCGTGCAAGACGACATCAAGAAGGTGTTGGCCTACTCGACGATCTCGCAGCTTGGCTACATGGCTCTCGCCCTCGGCGTCGGCGCATGGACCGCAGCCGTCTTCCACCTCATGACCCACGCGTTCTTTAAGGCGTGTCTGTTCCTCGGCGCCGGCTCGGTCAGCCATGCCGTGCACAGCTTCGACATGAAGAAGGACATGGGTGGCATGCGCAAGTTCATGCCGCACACGTACCGCACCTTCTTGATCGGTTCGCTCGCCCTTATGGGTCTGCCGCCGCTGGCCGGCTTCTGGTCGAAAGATGAGATCCTCGCCGGTACCGGTGGTTGGGGGCTCTTCGGTGGCACCGGCGGCAACGGCGCTTACACGTTCACGCTGGTCATGGGTATCGCCGCCGCGATGATGACTGCGGCCTACATGACCCGGGTGCTCTACCTCACCTTCTATGGCGAGTTCCGCGGTGGCCACCACGACGATGAGCACGGTCATGCCGACGATCACGCGGCCGATGCGCACGCCGATACTCATGATGCCCACGACGCTCATCATGGTGATCCGCACGAGTCCGGGCCCCGCATCATCATCCCGTTGTACATTCTCGCCTTCCTGGGCAGCGTCGCTGGTTTCCTCAACTTCCCGAAGGGCTTCCAGCTCGTTCCGAAGTCGTGGCAGCTCCGATTTGAGCACTACGTCGAGCCTCGACCCGACACCGGCTACTTCCCGAAGATCGCCCACGCGGCCCCGAGTTGGTCGCTGGCCATCGTCGCCACTGCGCTGGTGCTCGTCGGTGCCGGGCTGTCGTACCTCTACTACTTCAAGCGTGTGAATCGCCAGAGCCCAATGGCAACCGAACTGGTCAATGGTCCGACGAGCCGCAACGGCCTGCTCAAGGGTGGCCACACCATCTTGAAGAACAAGTACTACCTCGATCACATCTACGACAGTGGCGAACCCACGAGCACCGCGATGGCGAGCGTCGTGTCAACACTGTTCGGTGCCATCGCTGGTGGCACGTTGCTCGTGTCGCTGGCCAACGGCCTCGACATCAACATCGGATGGTCAGCGATCTGGGCCGCCATGTTGGCCGCCGTCGTGGCCATCATCGTGAACCGGGCTCTCATCACCGGCATCGGCATCGCCGATTTCACCAAGACCAAATTCGCCCAGGCCGCCTACTGGGTGAACCAGAACGTTCTCGATGGTTTCATCGACAGCGTCGGCCGCGGCTCGGTCAAGACGGCCGAGGTCGTCTACCACCGCATCGATCAAGGCATCGTCGATGGCGCCGTCAACGTGGCAGGCCGAGCTTCGACCGGTGCAGGTGGCGAATTGCGTCGCACCCAGACCGGCAAGGTTCAGCAATACGCCACCGTCATGTTCGCCGCCGCCACGGTTTTGGCCGGCCTTCTCTTCGTGTTCACCTAGACCATTGACTCTCGTACCAGCCTCCCACCAGCTTCTAAACGGAACCTGAACCATGCATTCTTTTCTCAACGACTGGGGCCTCGCCCTAATGACGTTCATCCCGCTTGCCGGGGCGCTTGTCATGATGGCCCTCCCCAAAGAGCAGGAAGGCCTGCTGAAGCAGGTAGCGATCCTCACCTCGCTGGCAGCCGCCGTGTTCGGGGTGCTGATCGCCCTCGACTTCGACTACGACCGGGCGGGCGAGCTGCAATACCTCGTCGACAAGCCCTGGATCGACGTCATCAACAGTCGGTACATCACGGCGATCGACGGCATGAGCTTGCCGCTGATCCTGCTAACGCTGCTGGTCGTGCCGCTGAGCCTGATCTATACGTTCGGTCACTTCCCGGAGCCGCACAACCCGAAGGCGTTCCTGACGCTGATTCTCATCCTCGAGACCGGCATGCTCGGCACGTTCATTGCTCAGGACCTCATCCTGTTCTTCGTCTTCTTCGAAGTGGTGCTGCTGCCGATGTTCTTCATGATCGGTGTCTGGGGTGGTGAGGATCGCCGCTACGCGTCGCTCAAGTTCTTCCTCTACACGCTGTTCGGATCAGCGCTCATGCTTGTGGCGTTCCTCGCGATGTTCTTCCTCGCTGACGGCACCGTCGCCGAGGTTGCCGCCGAGACTGTCCGCACCTTCGACATGCGAGCCCTCTCGACTGGCGCCACGTCGATCATCAGTCGGAGCGCCCAGCTCTGGATCTTCGCCGGCATGTTCATCGGCTTCGGCGTCAAGGTGCCGATGTTCCCGTTCCACACCTGGCTGCCCGATGCGCACACCCAGGCTCCCACGGTCGGTTCGGTCATCCTGGCTGCAGTGCTCTTGAAGCTCGGTACGTACGGCTTCGTCCGCATTGCCGTGCCGATGCTTCCCGAAGCTGCTGCCGCCTGGGCGCCCATCATCGGCCTGCTCGCCGTCATTGGCATCATCTACGGCGCCCTCGGCTGTCTGGCCCAGTCCGACATGAAACGCCTCATTGCGTTCTCATCGGTTGCCCACATGGGTTTCGTCATGCTCGGTATCGCGACGCTGACCGACTTCGGCATCAACGCCGCGGTCTTCGGCATGGTCGCTCACGGCCTCATCACCGGCATGCTCTTCTTCATCGCCGGTTCGGTGAAGGATCGTTTCCACACGCTCGACATGAACCGGCTTGGCGGGCTGCTACTGCAGGCGCCAAAGATGGGCTGGATCCTGGGCTTCTGTGTCATGGCGTCGCTCGGCCTGCCGGGTCTCGCCGGATTCTGGGGAGAGTTCCCGGCCATCCTGGCGGCGTACAACCCGGCCGGCATGCTGAACGAGAACATCTTCCGGGCCTACATGATCGTCGCCGCACTCGGCACGGTGCTTGCCGCCGGCTACCTGCTCTGGATGCTGCAGAAGGCGGCCTTCGGAACCCCGAAGGACGAGTTCGTCAACGACCCACACATTCACGACGCATCCCCGTATGAATGGTTCGCTTGGGTGCCATTGCTGGTGCTCATCGTCGTGCTCGGTATCTACCCGAACCTGATCTTCGAAGTCACCGATCCCGCCGTCGTGCAGTCGCTTCAGGTCGAGGGTCTCGGTGGCTCCGCCGGCAATTGCCTTGAGGAAGCGACCGGATCTGCCGGTCGAGCCTGCTTCGCCGAGTTGCGAGGCGATGCCCTCGCCCTGGCTGGAGGCTGAGCGTGATCGCATTTCTGGCATTGCTACAGGAGGCCGGGACGTTCGTTCGCCCGGCGATCGACTGGCATGCCGTCGCGCCGGAGCTGACCCTCGTTGCGGTCGGCGTCGTCGTCACCCTCGTCGACATCATCTACCTCGAACGGGCCAAGGCGTTCTCGTCGGCACTGGCCGGTATCGGCCTTTTGGTCGTGTTAATCCCGATCATCACGCTTGCCGTCGCCGGTGTCGCCTCTGACCCCCGAGTCATGTTCGGCGGTGCCTACGTCATCGACGGCTACTCGTTGGTTCTCAAGGCGTTGTTCGTCGTCGTTGGCTATGTCATCGTGCTATTCAGTACCCGCTATCTCGCCGAGGGCGACTATTGGGAAAGCGAGTTTTACGGCCTGCTCCTGTCGAGCATTCTCGGCATGGTCGTCATGACCTCGGCCCGCGACCTAATCACGATCTTCGTCGCTCTCGAACTGCTGTCGATCCCGGCGTACCTCATGGCGGCATGGCGCAAGCGCGACCTCAAGAGCAACGAGGCCGGCCTGAAGTACTACCTGATGGGCGTGTTTGCCTCCGCAATCATGCTGTACGGCATGTCGTTGCTGTTCGGTGTTGCGGGATCAACGATGCTCGTCGAGATCGGCGACGTCGTGAACACCGGTGCCAGCACCGATGCGATCGTCAGTCTTGGCATCATCTTCGTCATCATCGGTTTCGCCTTCAAGGTGTCGGCGGTGCCGTTTCACTCGTGGGCTCCCGATGTGTACGAGGGTGCACCTACGCCGGTTACCGCCTTCCTCGCCGTGGCATCGAAGGCGGCTGGTTTTGTCGCTCTGATGAATCTCGTGTTTGTCGGCTTCTGGGGCCGCGACGACATCTACGGTCCGCTTATCTGGATCCTCGCCGCCGCGTCGATGACCGTCGGCAACCTCATCGCGCTGCGCCAAACCAACATCGTTCGCATGATGGCGTACTCGGGTATCGCCCAGGCCGGCTTCATGCTGGCGCCAATGGCCGTCGCCGGAACAAGCGCTGCGGTCGCCGACCGAGCCGCAACCGCAATCGTCACGTACCTCATCATCTATGCGGCCATGAACCTTGGTGTCTTCGCCGTGATCCTCGCCGCGGCTCGTTTCACCCGTAGCGCCGAACTCGATTCGTTCAACGGCCTGTTCCAGACCTCGCCGGTACTCGCAATCGCGATGACGATCTTCCTGTCGGCGTTGGCCGGTATCCCGCCGCTTGCGGGCTGGTTCGCCAAATTCTCGGTGTTCACAGCGCTGATCGAGGCCGGAACCGTATGGGGTTACCTGCTCGCCGGTATCGCCGCCATCAACACGGTCATCGCGTTCGGTTACTACGGCCGGGTTGCGTCTCGTATGTGGTTCGAAGCCCCGCCGGTCGATGCCCGCCGAGTCGATGTCCCGTTTGCGCTGCAAGCTGCACTTGGCATCACGGTTGCGGCAACGATCTTGTTCGGCATCGTTCCGCAGATCGTGACCCACTTCAGCGATGTCAACGTCGTCGACCTAATCGCGACGCAGTAACCGATAGAAAAGTCGTCGGCGCGCCAGCGTCAGCCTCTCATCGTCAATCTCTCAACCGGTTCGGGCTTTCTGCCGATTGCACCATCATGGAACTATCACGGTGGCAGGGGGCGACGCGTCGCGCCGTTCCTCGCGTCATCGTGCTGTTGGCGGGTATCGCCGTCAGTGGGGCTTGTGGGCCATCACAGTCCGTTGCCGCCGACGCGCCCCCGCCGGCGACTGCGACGGTCGCGGCGGTCGATGGGGCCGCTGACGTCCTCGCTGGCGAGTTGCGTGATGCCGCGGTGCAGGCGTTGCGGTTGCCCGAGCCGATTGTGGCCGTTGTTCCCAGCGACGACGATCAGGTCGAGCTAGCGGTCGAGCATTCGTGGGAAACCGTCGATCTGATGATCCGTTCGGTCGAGCAGAATCCGACTGAGGTCATCGTCTTCGCGAGTCCGGTGCGAGCCGAATGGGATCTCGGCGACGGAAATGCGCTCAGCTGCGACGAGTTCGGGAACATGGATGGCGACGGCGATTGTGTCCACACGTACCCGCAACATGGCCGGTTCGAGGGCGAGATCGAGCTCGTGTGGGGTCTGAGTTGGTCGCTCGATGGCGAGCACCAGGGCATCTTCGAAACGACCTCGACTGGAGCGTCATTCGTTGTGAATAGGTAAGTGGCTTACACTGTCGCCGTGGCGGACCACTTGACTGTTCGCGAACTTACGGGCGTCGTAACAGCCCTTCGGTTCATGACGCCCAAAGTGCAGGTGGTGAGTCATCGGTCGACCGACGGAGTGTCGGAGGTTTCGATCGAACTTGCCACGGCGGCCGCCGAGTCGGGCTTGGCCGTCGCCCTCGTTGACCTTGATGTCGCTCGTCCGAGCGTGCATGAGCACTTCGGCCTGTCGTTGGGCCCGGGATACTCGTCGGTTGTCACCGGTGAAGTGCAGCTCTCGGCGGCGCTCGAGGTCGATGATCAGCTGGGCCTGTCGGTTCTGCCCGCGGGCCCGCCGGTTCCATCGCTCGAAGATCTGATTCTGCGAGAGGAATCGGAACTCGTGATTCGAGCGCTGTTGAAGCGGGCTGATCTCGTGGTCTTGTGTAGCCCGTCGTTCGAATCCGAGGCTGGTTACTCGGCGCTCGGTCTTGCCGATGTGACGGTGTTGGTCGTCGACGAGATCGTGCCGGCCGAGGCCGCGGTCACACCGGCCTTGGTCGAGCTCGAAGCCTCGGTTATCGCCAGCATCGCCGACCCGGGTGGCACCTTGTTCGCCGCGCGTAATGGCGAGTCGCCTGAGGTCCTGGAAGCGCGCGCGGCCGAAGAACGTGCTGTTGCGGAACGGGCCGCTGCGAAACGTCGCGCGGCTGAGACGGCAGCTCGTTCGAAGGCGGCGGCGCCGGCCGAGAAGGTAACGGCGCCGGTCGCCACGCCACCCGTCGTTACTGCGCCGCCAGCTGCGTCTGCACTGTCGGAACCTCCGGCGCCATCATCACCCCTCGAACCCGCGCCGCGTACGTTCGTTGCCGCACCCGCGACGCCTCGGCCGCCGTCGTACCTCGACGAATTCCCCGATGAGTTCCGCGAGTTTGACGACGAATTCACTGCGCCCCGCGCTGACGACGAGACACCGGCGGCGGCTGCCCCGACGCCCTCGCCAGACGAAACACCGGCGGCTGCCCCGGCGCCCTCGCCAGATGAAACACCGGCGGCTGCTGTTGCGCCCTCGCCAGACGAAACACCGGCGGCTGCCCTTGCGCCCTCGCCCGCTGGAGGCGAAACGTCGGCCGCGGCTGCCTCGCCCGCTTCGCCAGCCTTACCGGCGGTAGAACCCGTTGCCGAATCCGTGGTTGCGCTGCCGCCGTCGCCGGCCGAGCCGTCCGCTGCCGTTGATCCAGCGGAACCATCGGTTGATCCCGTCGTGCCGGTGGCGCCGCCTGAAGTGCCTCCTGCCGCGGCGGCTCCGGCGAACGCTGTGACCGCTGTGACGCCTGCTGCTGTGGTTCCGCCCGAGTCGGTGGCAGATCCCGGCGTGCCGGTGGTGCCGCCTGCCGCGGTGGTTCCGCCGGAACCCTCGCCTGATCCTGCCGCGCCGGTAACGCCCCCTGCGGCTGTGGTTCCGCCCGAGTCGGTGGCCGACGCCGAAGCGCCCCTGGTGGCGCCGTCTGCGGTGCCTCCTGCGGCTGTGGTTCCACCCGAGCCGCTGGCTGCTCCATCGACTCTCGCCCCGGCGACGCCGACCGTTCCGGCTGCTCCACCGACTCCCGCGGCCCCGACGCCGACCGCGGCGCCTGCGTCGCCAGCTGACGCCTCGACGACGCAGCAACCGGACGACGAGGTCGAAACCGCGGTGCGGGCCGAGACGGCAAATGCTGGTGACGGCCTTGAATCATGGTCGCAATATCGCGCCGCAGAACCACTGGCTGCGCCTGCGATTGGGTCCGAGCCGCTGCTGCCGTCGGATTCGAGCGGTGACACGCCGCCGATCGGTGAAACGCCGCCGAGCGGTGCGGAACCACTATCGGCCGACGATTTGCCCCTGAGTCTCTCGGAGCCTCGATGGGGCGCCGCTGACCTGACGCCGGCTGCGCGGTCAGTGCCTTCGATCCCGTTCGCCAATAGCGGCGACGATGTCGCCGATGGTGATGCCGACGATGCCGTCGGTCGAGCGCTGGCGTACCTCGATCGTTATGACGCCGAACAAAGCACCGCCGCTCCCGATGATCAACCGGCCGGGTTGGCGTCGACCACCGCATCCGGCCCACCGAGCTTCGAGTCGCTCGTGCCCGACGACTACCTTGCAGATTCGACCCTGGCCTCGTCACCAGATGAGTACGAGCCGCGATGGGGGAGCGCTGGTGAGAGTCCGCCGCCGCCCGAACCGGCACCTCCAGTACCGGCCGCGGCTCCGCAATCGCCAACCCAACCGCTCTCAGCGCCGACGTCGGCCGCCACCGACGATGCACGCGTACCGTCGGCAAAGATCGAATCGAACGTCGCGAGGCCCAACGCCGGCGGGCCGCGGACTCGTGAGGCCGACGAGCCTGGGTCGACCGAGATCAAAATCGGCCTGCCGGTGGTGCCGCCCTCGACCGAGGGGCCGTCGGTGCCACTCGCTCCGACCGACCGGTCGGCCATCGTCGAGCGCAATACGCCATCGCCGTCGGCGGCGATGCCAACCGATGTCCCGTTGCCGCCACCCGTGCCCACCGCGGATGCGCCATCGCCCCCGACACCCGACGCGCCAGCGCGCGGCTTCCGAGGCGTTGCCGCCGCGTTCAGCCGCCTCGTCGGGTCAACCCGAGACGAACGTTTGGCCGAGGTGGGTCCGGCCGCGCCGGTCGATGTTCCGGACGCCGCCGCCGGCACCCGGCCCGACGCCATCGTCGATGGGGCTACTCAACGACCGCGGACCCTCGCCGATGCAGTCCCCACCGCGGACCCGCTGCTTGCCGGTGGGTCTGAGCCTGTGGGCGCCGAGTCACCGACCGCAGCCATGGGCACGCCTGCTTCACTGAAGCCGCGCTCGAAACGCACACCGGCGCCGATTATCCGTCGTCCGGATCCCGAGCGTCAGGGCGACGGGTCCGATGCTGAGATCGCTAACACCACCGCCATTGTCGCCGGAGGCGCCTTCGCCCGAGCCGCAGCGGGTGAT
>Ga0114956_1000153_pt1 | contig 43030 bp, 40 predicted proteins | sample MaitaG_FD_87304 | JGI IMG/M metagenome (GOLD analysis project Ga0114956, IMG submission 87304) | Marine algal microbial communities from Maine, USA - Maine_Asex2 metaG | ecosystem: Host-associated > Algae > Red algae > Unclassified | place: Maine, USA | collected 2015-01-05 | reverse complement strand
AGCGATTGCTGCAACTTCGTCCCAGGTGGGAGCTTCTGGCATGTTGTCGATGATGTCCGAGCGGTACATGACGAACGACGACTCAGCGTAGAACGGCGAAGCGAAGAGCTGATCGTTGACCGAAAGACCATTGCGGACGGCCGGGATCAGATCGTCGATGTCGTACGTGGTGGACGTAGCTGCAAAGCCGTTCAGAGGCACAAGCCAGCCGTTGGCACCAAACTGTGGCGTCTCGTACATACCGATCTGCACAACGTCGAACTGCTCGCCGCCAGCGCCGACGTCACGGGTGGTGACCTCACGCAGCGTCTGCTCATCGAGCACGGTCAGGTTCACTTCGATACCAGTCTCGGGCGTGAAGTACTCAGCCGCGAGCTCGCCCATGCGGGTGATGTTGTCGTTACCGACGAGGGCAACGTTGATCGAACGCGTCTCTGCCATTGCACCTTCAGCAGCCTCGGCGGCAGCAGCTTCAGCAGCAGCGGCGCGCTCGTCAGCTTCAGCAGCAGCGGCCTGAGCTGCTTCGAGTTCAGCTTCTGCTTCAGCGAGGGCTTCAGCGTCGCCGCTGTCGCCAGCAGACTCTGCAGCAGCCTGAGCTTCTTCGAGCTGAGCTTCGAGCTCAGCGGCCCGATCCTGTGCTGCCTGAGCAGCTTCGTTGGCGCTATCGACGGCACCGGTATCAACCGTGCCACCGGAGCTGCCACAGGCAGCCGCCAACATAACAAGCGCTGTGAGCACGCTCATCATAATCTTCCAGGGTTGAATGCCCTGGCGATCTGTTTGGTTCATGGAGTTCCCCTCCTCATAGCCACGAACGGCACCTACCATCCGTTTGATTTACGTCTGTTTAGTTGGTTTCATGTGGCAATGCAAGTAGTGCGAGGTACTTCCTCTGTATTCGAGGGTAAGGATTCCCAATATCGGCCACCCTTTGCACCTTCGTTTATGTTGGTATAGGGTCGGCGGCTGTGACTGACAGCGCTCAAAGAACGTCGCTGGGCTTCGCTGCTTTGCCCACGCTCGGTGCGGGCGTGCGCGTCCCCAACTACGACCGGTCTGCTCTGCGCCGAAGCATTGTGCACATCGGGGTCGGCGGTTTTCATCGGGCCCACCTTGCGACCTACGTCGATGAGCTGGGCGCTGCTGGCTCGCGCGAGTGGAGCATCGTTGGTTGCGGCGTACTGCAGGGCGACGAGGCAATGAAGTCCGCCCTCGAACCTCAAGACGGCTTGTACACACTGATCACCCGAGGCGCAGAAGCGGTCGACGTTCACGTCATCGGCAGCATCGTCGACTACGTGCATGGCCACCCCGATCCGACCGGCATCATCGATCTCATCGCGGCAAGCGATACCCAGATCGTCTCGATGACGGTGACCGAAGGCGGCTATCCGGTCGACGACCTCACTGGCGAGTACGTGCCCGATTCGGCCAACGCCGGTGTCGCATCGGCCTTCGGCATCATCGCAGCTGGTCTCGAACAACGACGCAACAGTCACGGGCAGCCGCTCACCATCTTGAGCTGCGACAACGTCATGTCGAATGGTCGCGTCGCCCGAGCCGCAACGATGGGCGAGGCCAAACAACTCGGCACCGAGCTGGTCGACTGGATCGAGACCTCGGTGAGTTTCCCAAACAGCATGGTCGATCGCATTACCCCCGCAACCGCCGAGAGCGACCGTGCGTGGCTCCGGGACAACCACGGCATCGATGATCGCTGGCCCGTCGTGACCGAGCCGTTCCGCCAGTGGGTCGTCGAAGACGCCTTTGCCGGCAAGCGGCTACCGCTCGAGCAACTCGACGTCATCGTGACCGACGATGTCGAGCCGTACGAGTTCATGAAGCTGCGGCTGCTAAATGCCAGCCACTCCTGCCTTGCGTACCTCGCTGCTCTCGTCGGCATCGAGACCGTCGACACCGCGATGGCTAACGACGCCATTGCCAAGTACGTGCGTGCGTTTCTCGACACCGAGTCGAAGCCGGTGCTGCCACCTGTGGCCGGGATTGACGTCGACGAGTACAACCACTCTCTGATTGAGCGCTTCTCGAACCCTGCGATCGGCGACCAGATCAGCCGGCTGTGCCTTGACGGCACCGCGAAGTTTCCCAAATTCTTGTTGCCTACGGTTCGAGCCCAACGAGCCGTCGACGGGCAGACCGTGCTGGCAGCGCTCGCGCTGGCTGGTTGGTGCCAGTACCTGCTCGGCACCACCGATGACGGCGACCCCATTGAGCTCGCTGCTGACCCGCAGCTCGACGAGGCCGTAGCCCACGCCAAAATGTCGGTCGAATCCCCGAGCGACTTCCTGGCAATGAACTCGGTGTTCGGAACGGACTTGAGCGTCGATACAACCTTCGCAGCCACGTTCAGCGACGCCCTCGTGCAACTGCGAAACCATGGGGTGCGGGCCGCAATCACCCATGCCCTCAGCAAAGTAGAGTCTACCGGTGGCTCGCCAACCCGCTAGCACATCGGCGCACGGCCTGTTCCAGACCGAACGGCAGCGCCAGATCGTCAGCCTCACCAACGACCACGGTCGCGTCGAGGTGTCTGGACTCGCCACCCGATTTCAGGTCACCACCGAGACAATCCGACGCGACCTCAGCGAGCTCCAGGTGCAACGACTTGTGCGACGCGTGCACGGCGGGGCCGTCGCGTGGGAGACGACCGAATTCGAGCCGCTGCTCGCCGTGCGCAACGATCAGCAAGACGACGAAAAGCGCCGCATGGCGAAGCACGCCATCAACGAGATCCCCGATTCGGGCACAATCATCATCGACTCGGGCAGCACCCTCGCCCGGTTCGCCGAGGCAGTACCCGGCTCGACAACCCTGCGCGTTGTGACCAACTCGCTGCCAATCGCTCAGACGCTGGCAGGCCACGACGGGGTCGATGTCGTCGTCATCGGAGGCAAAGTTCGCAAGAACACCATGGCGATGGTCGACGAAAGCGCAATCACAGCGCTCAACCCGATCCGTGTCGACACCCTGTTTATCAGCACCGATGGACTCACCGCCGACACGGGACTCACCACGCCGTACCGACAAGAGGCCAGCCTGAAACAAGCGATGATCAAGAGCGCCCGACGGGTCGTGGCCCTGGTCGATCACTCAAAATTCGGCAAGGACCACTTCGTTCGGTTCGCCAAGTGGTCCGACATCGATGTGCTCATCACCACGACCCAGGCTGATCCGTCAACGATTGCCGACATCGAAGCGCTGGGCACCACGGTGCTCCAAGCGTGACGCCGAGCGCTTCAGGGGTAACCAGCAGCGAAACACTGCGGCGCTCCCCTGCCGAACACCTTGAGATCGTGGCTATCGAAGTTGCCTCGATCGCTGCTGTCTACGTGCGCTCAGAACACGGGTCGGCCAAAGCCGCCGGGACCAAGTCGTCGCCAACCGACGTGGTCACCGAGACCGACCTCGCGTCGGAGTCTCTGATTCGAGACCAGCTGCGAGCTCGGTGTCCTGGCTCAAGCATCGTTGGCGAAGAGTACGGCGCCACTGTTGGCGCCAACAACGTGCGCTGGATCGTCGACCCCATCGACGGAACCGTCAACTTTCTCTACGGCCTGCCGGTCGTGTCGATCAGCATCGCCGCAACGATCAACGACGTGACTGTTGCCGGCGCGGTCGTCGACATGGTCAACGGCGATGCCTACTCAGCCACCCTCGGCGGCGGGTCTCGATGCAACCAGCAGCCGCTCCGGTCCAGCACCGAGACCGACGTTGAGCGTTCGCTCGTCGGCACCGGCTTCGCCTACGAAGCGTCGGTGCGAGCCGAACAGGCCCAAACGCTGCAGCGGCTGCTGCCCGCCTGTCGCGACATTCGATGCATGGGGTCAGCGGCACTCAACCTCTGCTGGGTGGCGGCGGGTCTGCTCGATGGCTACTTCGAGCGCAACATCAAGCTCTATGACTACGCGGCGGGCGAACTGATTGCGAGAGAGGCGGGCGCGATCGTGACGCTTCCGACCAAGAGTGGTGACGGACTGGCCTTTGCCGCCGCACCCGGCATCGCAGCCGATCTTCGAGAACTCATTAGCTGATTCAAGCACTAGCTCCGCCGTCAGCTCACGAGCGGTTCAAGATCGTCGAGCGACGTGCCGCGAGCCGCCCACAGCGCGATGAGTCCGCTTTCGTCGACCTCGGCCTGCTCGGCCAATCGCCCGGCGGCGAGCACCGCCTGCCAGTCTCCGAGTTGAGCGCGTTCGGCCCGCAACTCGTTGGCAAACTCGTCGACATAGCCCCGATGAGCGGGTTCAAGGAGCCCGGCGGTCGCACCGGGCAGGTGCCGCAGCTCAGATGAGCGCGACGGCTGAATCAAGATCAGCGACCTCATGATGTCGGCGACAGGGTGTCCAATCGCCGCGTCGAACCAGTCGATCACCACTGGCCCCTGCTCGCCCATCAAAATGTTGCCCGGGTGAAGATCACCATGCAGCAGCGCCGCACCGCGCGGCAGTGCAGCCGCCAAGGCGGCCGCCTCGTCTCGGTGCTCAGTTGACAGCGGCGACGCCGCCGAGATCTTGTGCACCAAGCGGCCGACGAAGTCTGGAACACCGGCCGGGAGCCCGACGTGCAACACGCTGCGATGGATTGCGGCGAAGTCGCGCACTCTCCGTTCGGCATTCGTGGGATCGGCCAGCATCTCCTGCCACAACGACAGCCCCTCGATGCGTTCAAAGACGATGGCCGACCGAGCGTCGATCTCGACCACATCGCGCACTTCGGGTGCTGGCACACCCTGGGCCCGCACCGCCTCGGTGAGCTGCGCCTCAAGCTGTGGCCAGTCGGCTGGCACGTTCGGGTGAGGCACCTTGATGACCGAGCCCGTGCCGTAGGCGTACACATCGCTCGTGCGGCCGCGCCCGACAAGCTCCCCGATCTGCATTGTTAACGCTTGCGGATGAGTTCGATCTTCGACTCCGCGTCGTTCGCGTCGTCGCCCTGGGTTTCGAGCTGCAGGGCCCGGTCTCGCTCGGCTTCGCGCTTCGCCTTGACCGTGTCAGCTCGGGCTAACGCAGCGTCGGCGCCATGTTCGTGCATGTACTCGGCCCACTCAACAAGCGCGTCGACCATCTCATCTTCGGGCACCACGGCGACGTTCTGACCCTTGACAAAAAGGTGGCCGCGCTTGTTTCCGGCCGCGATGCCGAGATCGGCATCGCGGGCTTCGCCCGGACCGTTGACGACACAACCCATGACCGCCACCTGTAACGGAATCTTGCGCTCTCCGAACGCTTCGAGCGCCTTGTTGGCGACGTCGTAGACATCGATCTCGGCACGCCCGCAGGACGGGCAAGCAATCAGGTCGACGTTCTTGCGCTCGCGCAGGCCCATCGACTCAAGTAGCGCTCGGCCGGCACGCGCCTCTTGCACTGGGTCGGCGGTCAGCGAGTAGCGAATCGTGTCGCCGATGCCCTCGGCCAGCAGCGTGGCGATGCCGGCGGTCGACTTGATCAAGCCATTGGGCGGCGGCCCGGCCTCGGTGACACCAAGGTGCAGCGGGTGATTGGTGACCTTGGAGAGCTCGCGGTACGCCTCGATCATCAGTGGCACGCTCGATGCCTTGACCGAGATCTTGACATTGTCGAAACCGACATCATCGAAATAGGCCAGCTCTTGTTGAGCGGACTCGACCATCGCCGCAGCAGTCACCGTGCCGCCATACTTCTCATACAGATCGGGGTGCAGCGACCCGCCGTTGACACCGATTCGAATCGGAACATTGCGTTCACCGCAAGCCTCGGCGACGGCCTTGATCTGGTCGGGTTTGCGGATATTGCCGGGGTTCAACCGCAAGCACTGCACGCCCGCATCGAGCGCAGCCAACGCCATCTTGTATTGATGATGAATGTCGGCAACGATCGGCACCGGTGAGCGAGGCACGATCTGGGCGAGGCCTTCGGCTGCCGCAATCTCGTTGCAGGTGCAACGAACAATATCGGCGCCGGCGGCCGCGAGTGCGTAGATCTGTTGCAGTGTCCCGTCGACGTCAGACGTCTTGGTCGTGGTCATCGACTGCACCGAGATCGGCGCATCGCCGCCTACCGCAACATTGCCAACCATGATCTTGCGAGTCGGCCTGCGTTCGCCAACCGGTGTGATGTCCATATGAATGAGTCCCTTTGCGGCGCAGAGTGCGCGTCAGACCGGCCAAGAAAAGATGTCGAGGAAGAACGTCCAGACACCGACCACGACGAGTAACAGCACGACAAACCACGTGAGCGGCACGAGTTTGATTGCATCAAATCGATACGACCGATCTCGGCTCACCAGCTGGCGACCGCGCTCGTAGGTCGCAAGCGCTGCGTGGCCACCGTCGAGGGGCAACAGCGGTACAAGGTTGAAGATGCCGATAAAGATGTTCACAACCATGAACAGGTACAACACCTGATCGACCGATTCGCTTTGGGCGAATAGACGGCCGATCCCAACGATCGAGACCGGGCGGCCGGAGCCCTCGTCGGCGGCTGGTTGGCCGTCAGAGGTTCCATGGGTCGGCGACGAGAAGGCCGCCCCGGACGGTTCGGACGCGGTGTCGTCGCCGATCCAACGCATCGGGTTGACCATTGATGCCAGCCCCGACAGGTTGGTGCGAGAGACCGTCACGAAGTCGCTAAATGCCAAGCCCACCGATTCGCCGAGGCTGTGGTCGGGCACCGGCAAGCTGCCTGGCCCAACGCCGAGGAAGCCGCGGTACGGGGTTGAGCGGTCCAGCACAACGGTGTCGGTCAGAGCGACTTCGGTTTCACCCCGCAACACCGTGATATCGAGTGGCGCGCCCTCAGCAGCGACGAGCTCGGCTGCGACGTCAAGTTGGCTTGGCCGGGGGCTGTCGCCGACTCGTAAGAAGACGTCACCCGCTGCGAGACCGAATTCTTCGGCTGGGCCACCATCGAGCAGCGCTTCGATCTCCCACCCTTGACTTAGCCGATCCTCGTTCATCCGCACGCCAAAGCCCAGGCCAACGACGTCGCCTGAGCGAGCATCAAGAACACCGCTTAGGCGAACGACCTGACCATCGCGCAGCACCTCGACTTCGACGGGACCAACGCCGGCGGCGGTGACCAGTGCGCCGAAGTCTTCCCAGTTATCGAATTGGTCACCGTTGAAGGTCTGGATCTCGTCACCGACGACGAGCCCAATGCGTTGGGCACTCGAGTCTTCGACGACGCGGGCCACGTTCCAGCCGGGGCCCTCAAACCCTGAGTAGTTGTAGGCAGCGAACAGCACTACCAACGCGATAATCGCCATCACAAAGTGCATGAACGACCCGGCCAGAATCGTCATCATTCGCTGCCAGTACGGCTGCGAGCGGTACGCCCGATCTTCCTCGTGCGGCTCGACATCATCAAGGTTCGTCATGCCCAAGATGCGCACGTACGCACCGGCCGGAATTGCCTTGACGCCGTATTCAGTTTCGCCGCGGTTGAACGACCAGATCTTTGGACCGAACCCGAGAAAGAACTCAGATACCTTCATGCCCGATGCCCGTGCGGTGACAAAGTGCCCGAGTTCGTGCATAAACAGCATGAAGAGCAAGCCGACAACCAGCCCCGGAATCCACCAGTTGTAGAACGCCCCTAGTGCAACGAGTGCTGCGCCGAAGCCCACCAGCAACAGCACACTGCCATTGTCAGCATCGGCATCGCCGCTGCGTTCATGTGACTCAGTCGGGGCTGAAGAGTCGTCGTGTGCCTGCTCGTGATCGACGAACGCGTCAGCTTCAGCGGTGAGCGTTGGGTCAGGATTCACGTGGTGACCACCTCAGCGGCGCGTACACGGGCCCACTCGTCCGCTGCCAGCACGGTGTCAAGGTCGGGATCATTGTCCCCATGATGGTCGCTCAAGACCTGCTCGACCACGCGGGCAATGCCAGTCCATTGGATTGACCCAGAAAAGAACGCCTCGACAGCGGCCTCATTTGCAGCGCTCAGCACGGCGGGGGCGGTGCCTCCGAGACGGCCAGCGGCATAGGCAAGGTCGAGACACGGAAAACTCTCGCGGTCGGGCAGCTCAAAGTCGAGGCGCGATGTCGCCGTCCAGTCGATCGCCCCGTACGCATGCTCGTGGCGATCCTCGTAGTCGAGCGCGTAGGCAATGCAGAGGCGCATGTCGGGCAGCGAAAGCTGCGCGATCGTCGCACCGTCGGTGTACTCGACCATCGAGTGCACGACCGATTGAGGGTGCACGACCACGTCGATTCGGTCGAAGCCAACACCAAAGAGCTCGTTGGCCTCGATGACTTCGAGGCCCTTGTTCATCAAGGTCGACGAATCGATCGTGATCTTAGGTCCCATCGACCAGGTCGGATGGTTGAGCGCTTCTTCGACGGTCACTGCCGCCAACTGTTCCCTGCTCCAGCCCCGAAACGGTCCCCCACTTGCAGTTACGACCAACCGCCGCACCTGATCGAGGCGATTTGGGGTGAATGACTCGTTGGCCCGCAAGCACTGGTGCAGGGCACAGTGCTCGCTATCGACGGGCACGATCTCGGCCCCCGGCGTCGACCTGACGTGTTGCACGACTGGTCCGGCCGCGATCAGCGATTCCTTGTTGGCCAACGCCAGCCGCCGACCAAGCCTAAGGGTTTCAAGTGTTGCCGGCAGGCCAGCAAACCCCACGATCGCGTTGATCACAACATCAGCTTCGGCGCACGCTTGGCGCAAGCCATCTTCGCCAGCAACCACCGAACAGGTGGGTGCTAGTTCTGACATCGCCGCAACCGCACTTGGGTCGCTGACCGCGATCAGTGGCACTGCAAACTCGCCTGCTTGTTCGGCCAACAACTCGGGTCGGCTTCCCGAAGCACCAATTGCAACGATGTCATAGCGCGGATCGTCACCCGCGGCGGCCGCAGCCGCATTTGCATGGCGCACGATGTCGAGAGACTGTGTGCCAACCGAGCCCGTAGAACCGAGCACCGCAACACGCTGAGTCACAATCGTCAGTCTATGGACGCGCACGTCCAGATGTCTGATCGAACCGGTCCTGCGATCGCGCAGGTCTAGCCAGCAACGACCGAAGTTGCTTCGACGATGCCCAACGCAAGCGCTGCGCACCAGGTCGCTGGCATGACGAACAACAGGCCGTCAAAGCGATCAAGAATGCCGCCGTGGCCAGGAAGCATGGTGCCCATGTCCTTCACGCCGAGATCACGTTTGATCATCGACTCGCACAGGTCGCCGAGTGTGGCAGCGACGGCAGCAACGATGCCCAGAATCAGTGTGTCAGCAAAGCCGCCAGGCGACTCACCCCACGGGGCGATGCTGAATCCGCCAACCACCGTTGCGGTGACGACAAGACAGACCACTGCGCCGCCGACCAGTCCTTCAAGGGTCTTGTTCGGGCTATGCGCGGACAGCGGCGTGCGGCCCATCGCCCGACCAATTGCGTAGGCCCCAACGTCGTAGGCCACGGTCGCGAGGATCGCGGCAAACAACAAGCCGGTGCCGTGCGACTGGAACCCCGCTACGCCAGCTTCGTTAAACGCAATCGAATCGCTCGACAACAACAAGCCCGCAAACGAGCCCAATACGCCGACATAGCCGACGCCCAGCAGTGTTATGCCGAGGTTTGGTACGGGCCGTCCGGCGCCTACAGGCACGAGATACCAGAGCAAGGCAAACACCACCGCCAGGAACAAGATGACTGGGTAGGCCGCCACGTTCTTCCAATAGGCGCCGACCGTGAGCCCGACGGTCAAGATCAATCCGAGCAATGACGCCGGGTTGTACCCAACGTTGCGCATTGCGGAGTAGAACTCCATCGTGGCCAGGCCAAGAATTGCCGTGGCCACTATTAATCCGGGGATCTCGCCGAGCCACAGCGCACCTACCGCGATCACTGCCAAGCCCAATCCGGTCGCGGTCGCCATCACGAGGTCGCGATCTGAACCTCGACGCGGCGCTGCGGTGTCTGGGGCAGCTGGGCGGTTCGTTCGACTGCCGATACGGCGAGGTTGGGCCGGCGGGGCGGCAACGGGCGGCGGGGCCGGATACGCGGCTCCTGCTGCAGCTGGAGCTCGAGGTGCAGCAGGCGCGCCTAGCTCGGCAGCAAATGTTTCGTCGTCTGCACCGTCATCAAGCCCGAAAAAGACTTCGCTTGCGCCGCGAGCCGAGTCGAGTTCTGCAGGGGGCGAGGGATCGAGTAGGCGGATGTCGTCGAGCTCGTTGTAGTCGCTCGCGCCATCGCGCCAACGTGGGCCCACATCGGGGGCATCGATGTCATTTGTGCCGGGCTCGGTCCAATGCGGCAGTCCGAGATCTCCGGTCATGTCGGGCGGCGCTTCGTCACCACTGAACCAGCTATCAGGCCCCCGAATGGGACCCTTAGGTGGATTCTGATCACTCATCGTCGGCCTCGATTCGTCTCGCGGACTCACCGCTTCGCTTGCTCATACTTCGAGTAGCTCGTCTTCTTTTTCGCTTACGGCAACGTCGATCTGGGCTTCGAACCGTTGTGTCAACGCGTCAACAGTTTTCTCAGCCCGGTCGATCGCATCTTCAGGAGCGTCGCCGTCTTTCTTCATCTTGTCGAGATCGCTGCGAGCGCTGCGGCGGGTGTTGCGAATCGAGATACGGCCATCCTCGGCCATACCCCGCACGACCTTGACCAAGTCGCGTCGGCGTTCTTCGGTCAGCGGCGGGAACGACAACCTAATAACAACACCGTCGGTCGACGGTGACAGGCCAAGATCGCTCTCTCGGATCGCTTTCTCGATCGCTTCGACCGAGCCCTTGTCGAACGGCGAAATGACAAGTAGCCGAGCCTCGGGCACGCTAAACGATGCGATCTGTTGCAGCGGGACATCGGTGCCGTAGTAGTCAACCTGAAGCTTCTCGACGAGAACCGGTGTCGCCCGCCCCGTACGCACACCGCTGAAGTCGCGACGGGTATGGGTAACCGCGCCGTCCATGCTCTCTTCAGCATCTTCGAGGATCAGATCGATCATCTCGTCACTCACGTGAGTGGTTCTCCTGCGTCTTGGGGGCCGCGCGGTGCGTGAGCAATCAGCGCTAGATCAACAGTACTGACCCCAACCACCCGAAACGGACCACCTCGCCAGAAGCACCGAACCAGCCGCGTTGCTAAGAGACGAGCGTGCCGACCGCTTCGCCGGCCAAAATTGCGTTTACGTTCTCGGCACCCATCAGGTCGAACAACACGATCGGAAGCTCATTATCCATGCACAGCGTTGTCGCGGTGGCATCCATTGCTCGCAGGTTCTTGCTCAACACGTCGAGGTAGCTGATCTCATCGAGCTTCGTGGCCGACGCGTCGACCTTTGGATCAGCGGTGTAAATGCCGTCAACACCCGAATGGGTGCCCTTAAGCAGCACGTGCGCATCGATCTCGTTGGCTCGCAGCGCCGCCGCGGTATCGGTCGTAAAGAACGGGTTGCCGGTTCCACCCGCAAAGATCACGACGCGATCCTTCTCGAGGTGGCGCATCGCACGGCGCCGGATGTAGGGCTCCGCGATTTCTTTCATCTCAATCGCTGTTTGCACCCGAGTTGGCACATTGAGGCGTTCGAGCATTTCTTGCAGAGCCAAGCCGTTGATAACCGTCGCCAGCATGCCCATGTAGTCGGCCTGGGCCCGATCCATACCTGCACCAGCGCCCGACAAGCCGCGCCAGATGTTGCCGCCCCCGACCACGACCGCAATCGAAACATCAAATCGGGCGCGAGCATCGGCGATCGTTTGCGCAATCGAACCTACGACATCGCCATCGATGCCGTACCCGGCTTCGCCAGCGAAGACTTCACCTGAGACTTTCAGCATTACTCGGGCCCATCGAGGCGTTTCGGTTCCGCTGGGTGCTGGTGTGTTGCTCAAAATGTCCTGAGAGGTGGCTCGAAGTTGGTGTCTCGATGTCTAGCAGATGCGGTTGGCTCAGACGCCGATTCGGATTTGCACAAACCGAGCGAGCGTGCCGGGTGCGGCTGCTTCGGCCACCGACTTCTTGTTGTCGCTACTGAGGTCTTGCTCGAGTAGGACACTTTCGCGGTACCACGCGGTCAGACGACCGTCGACGATCTTGTCCCAGGCAGCTTCGGGCTTGCCCTCAGCCTTGGTAATTTCGAGCAATGCTTCGCGTTCTTTGGCGACATCGTCTTCGCTGACCTCGTCCTTAGACAAGAAGCGGGGCTTTGCGAAAGCGATATGCAGGGCAATCGAGTGCAACGCTTCGGCATCAACACCGGTGCCTTCGACGACGACGCCGTTCACGCCACGACCGTCTTGCACATGCAAGTAGGCGTCGAGTTCATTGCCGTCGGCCGCCTCAATAATCTCGATCGAACCAACGTCGATGTTCTCTTTCTTGGTCAGCTTGAGGTTCTCGATCTCCTCATTGCAGACCGCCGCAGCATCGTCGCCTGCAAGGGCACAGTCGGCGAGCTTTTGCGCAACGGCAATGAAGTCATCGCTCTTGGCCGAGAAGTCGGTCTCGCTGCGCAACAGCACCAGTGCGACCTTGTTGGCGTCGCGGGCCATTGCGACACAGCCTTCGGTGTTCTCACGATCTGAGCGCTTCGCGGCCTTGCTCAGGCCCCACTCTCGCAGCAGTTGAGTTGCGGCCTCGGTGTCGCCGCCAGCCTCAGTCAGTGCCTTCTTGGCGTCCATCATGCCGGCGCCGGTCGAGTCGCGCAGGGCCTTTACGTCTTTGGCTCCGAAATCAGCCATGTCTCTCTCTCCTTCGCAATCGGACGTTCGTTTCGCTCGGCGCCCTCTGCAGATTGGTGGTTGGGGGGTGTAGGTACGTCTTACTCAGCAGCAGGAGTTTCTTCGGCTGCAGGAGCCTCAGCTGGGGCTTCGGCAGCAGCTTCGGCGATGGCTTCAGCGGCGACCTCTTCGGCTACAGGAGCTTCAGCGACAGGAGCTTCAGCGGCGGGAGCTTCAGCGGCGGGAGCTTCAGCGACAGGAGCTTCAGCGACAGGAGCTTCGGCTACAGGAGCTTCAGCAGAAGGCGCTTCGGCTACAGCCGCTGCGGCTGGAGCGGCGGCAGTGTCGATGTTTTGGGCAACGCGTGCTTCGCGCGCTGCGGCTGCTTCGGCTGCTGCGGCCTGAGCCAGCGCCTGTTCGCGGGCGATGCGGGCTTCGTCTTCGGGGCTGCGCTCTTTGGGCGCTTCGGCCGCTGGTGCACGACGGCTACGGATGAACCGGCCCTCGACAACCGCGTCGCTCATGATTCGAGTCATGACGTCACCCGATCGGATGGCATCGTCGTTGCCAGGAATCACGTACTGGATCAGATCGGGATCGCAGTTGGTGTCGACCACGGCGATGATTGGAATACCGAGCTTGTTGGCTTCGGTAACAGCGATGTGCTCTTTGCGGGTATCGAGGATGAACACGGCGTCGGGAATCTTCGACATCGAACGAATGCCGCCAAGGTTGCGCTGCAGCTTGACCAGCTCGCGTGACTTGAGAAGAGCTTCCTTTTTCGGCATAGCGTCGAAATCGCCGCTTCGCTGCATTCGTTCGTACTCGAGCATCTTGTTGACGCGCTTTGAGATGGTCTCGAAGTTCGTGAGCATGCCACCCAGCCAACGCTGGTTGATGTACGGCATATTTGCCCGCTCGGCGTACGAGGCAATGCTGCCCTGCGCCTGCTTCTTGGTGCCAACGAACAATAAGGTTCCGCCATTACCAACGGTGTCGCGCACGAAGCTGTACGAGCGTTCGATCGAGCCGAGCGTTTGGCGCAGGTCGATGATGTGGATGCCACTGCGCTCACCGTGGATGAAGCGCTTCATCTTGGGGTTCCAGCGGCGAGTTTGGTGGCCGAAATGCACGCCAGCGTCGAGTAGCTGCTTCATGGACACAACAGGTGCCATTGGATTCTCCCGGCGGTTTCAGTGAGGTTCGAACCAGCACCTGATCAGCTCAGGCGACCGCTGTTCGGCCGAACGCAATGTCATCAGAGGAAGCGCCTACTGCGCATCCAAGTCAACCCGGCACGATATCGCCGCGCTGTGCTACTTACGACGGGGTGGACATCTACGACGGTCCGGCCACGAGTCGAGGTACAAGGGGCGACTCGCTGGCATCGATCAAAACCTGAGGATCGAGGTAGGTGTTCCCTATCAACGCTCCAAAGTGCAGGTTGTCAGTGGTGGTGCCGATCGGCTCAAACTGACGAACCTCGCGACCGCCGCACACGTACATATCTTCGAGCCCCGTGTAGGTCGTGCGCAGCCCATCGGCGTGGTTGATAACGACCACTCCCCTGCCAGCGACGCTGCCGCAGAAGCGAACGACACCATCAGCTGCTGCCCAGACCGGTGCACCAGCGAGGCTGTCGTACTCGAGACCGCGGTTGCCTCGACCACCGATGTGGTCGGGCGGTCGAAAGCCATCAATAACCGGACCGTTCACGGGATGGCTGTACACCACAGCCGAGTCCGCCGACTGGGCATTGGCCGCCCGCACCGGGGCCGAACCCATCGTCACGGCAAAGACGAGTGCGGTCACGAACAACAGCGACGCGAGCCGGCGGGTCATGACAACCTCTCGATGACGGCACCGAAGCGGCGAACCGAGCCGAGCGAGATCAGTCGCTCGATCTCGAGATTCACCTCTGCTACCGATCGACCCGATGCCTGCACAACCCCTTCGAACGCAATCGGCTCCCAGCCAATCAATTCGAGCAACCACGACTGCACTCTTGGTGCACCGTCTCGGGGCGACAGGTCGCGCATCGGAACCAACGCGTCGGCAAATGCCAGTGGGGTTGCGACGACCTGAGCCCCGTCGGCGATGAGTCGATTGGTTCCAGCCGAAGCTGGCGACCGAACCGAGCCCGGCACCGCAAACACCTCACGGTCGCGTCGAAGCGCCTCGTCGACGGTGTACATCGACCCTCCGCGCTCAGCCGACTCGACAACGACGACGACTGATGCCAACGCCGCGACCAACCTGTTTCTGGCCGGGAACCGCCAACGTTGCGGGGCCGCGCCAAGTGGCCACTCGCTCATGATGCGCCCATGGGCGCGCACCTCGTTCCAGAGATGTCGATTGCCCTTTGGGTAGACAACGTCGAGGCCACCAGCCACGACCGCTACGCATTGCCGCGGATCGGTCGTCATCGCCCCTGCGTGCGCGCCAGCATCGATGCCATGAGCGAGGCCTGAGATGACTGGCACCCCTCGGCCGGCGAGCAGCGCACCGAGTTCGTGAGCAACGTCTTTGCCGTATCGAGTGCACTTACGGGTGCCGACGATCGCTACCGCAACCGCCGACTTCGCCTGCTGAGGACCTGCCCCAAAAAGCACAACCGGCGGATCAGGATCATCGAGAAACGCCTCGGGGAAGCCCGCAGCGCCATACGGAAGCAGATGAATCGCCTCGGCCCGATGGCGCTCAAGTACCTGAGCCGGGGTGACCCTGCGACCCCACGCTTGCCATTTGTACGCGGCATCATCGGCTCGCCCTGACGGCGGGACTCGCCCCGTGACAACCCGGCCCCAGACCTCAGTGGGCGCGCCGAGGTCGAGCAGCGACCAGAAGCGCGACGGACCAAGATTGGGTAATCCTGCGAGCGCCACGAGTGCTGCTAGTTCGTCATCGTCAGCGGCTGAGGCCCTCACCCGTTCGACAGCCTGATGGCTGTAGCGCTCACCACTAGATGGCGACACCGGGCACCCCCAGTGCATCGAACAAAACAGGCCGGGCTCGCAAGGCCAGTGCGCCTGCAACTGCAGACTCATCGATCAGTTCGTCGCCCGCTAGATCTGCCAGCGTGCGAGCAACCATTCGCACCCTGGTGAGCCCGCGCGCCGACAGCCGACCATCAGCGAGCGCGGAGCGCAGCAATGGCACCGCTGGGCCCGACAGCGGCGCAAACGCTGCGAGGTCGCTGGGTGCCATTCGCGCGTTGCATGTGTAGCCGCGTTCAACCGCAAAGGCCCGAGCTTGGTGCACCCTGGCCCGCACCGTCGACGTTGATTCGCCGGGCTCAGCGGCCAATAGTTCTGCTGCGGCCGGGCGATTCATGTGCACCCGCACATCGATGCGATCGAGCAGTGGCCCCGACAGGCGTCGCATGTATCGCTGTCGCGCAGCATCGGTGCAACGACACATCTCGACCGAACCGAGCAGGCCGCAGGGACACGGGTTCATCGCTGCGACCAGCTGAAAATCGGCCGGGAAGGTGACTGAACCGTGCGCACGACTAATACGCACGACGCCGTCTTCGATTGGTTGGCGCATCGCATCGAGCGATCGGGGTGCAAACTCGCCAAGCTCGTCAAGGAACAGCACGCCGCCGTGAGCACAGCTGACCTCACCCGGTCGAAACCTGCCGCTACCACCCCCAATCAGCGCCGACATCGACGCCGAATGGTGTGGCGATCGAAATGGTGGAACCGACATCAAAAATTCGGCCGGAAGTGCCAGCCCGGCAACCGAGTGCACTTTGGTGGCTGTCAGCGCGGTCTCGGAGTCAAGGTCAGGCAGCAGGCCTGGAATGCGTTTAGCAAGCATCGACTTGCCCGCACCAGGAGGCCCGATGAGCAGCAAGTTGTGACCGCCTGCTGCCGCGACTTCAAGCGCCTTGCGGGCCAGCGAGTGACCTGCGACATCGCAAAGGTCTAATTGGGGCCTGAGTGCAACCCGATCAGGGGCAGCCGCCATCTCGGGCCACGGCGCAAGGCCTGCCAGCGACGCAACGACCTGCCCAAGACTGTCGGCGCCTCGGACGTGGCCGGTCGCACCCAGTTCGGCTTCGTGCGCTACCGCAGCAGGCACGATTATCGACGCGGTATCGATTGCGCTGACCAACGACACTGCGCCCGGCACGGGTCTCAATGAACCATCGAGACCCAACTCACCAATGCAGCCAATGCCATCGAGTGCGGCTGCGCCAAGTTCGTCGGTCGCCGCTGCCAAGACGCACAAGGCGATTGCCAGGTCGAGTCCAGCGCCTTCTTTGCGCACGCCGGTCGGCGCCAGATTTACTGTGATACGAGCACGAGGCCAGGCGAAGCCCGAAGAAATGATCGCGGCGCGCACCCGGTCTCGCGCCTCACGACACGACGCATCAGGCAACCCGACGACATGAAATGCCGGCAAACCGTTCGCGACATGCACCTCGACGACGACTCGCTGGCCGTCGATACCTCGCAAGGTGGCCGACACGGCCGTCGTCACTGCTGAAGAAACCACAAAAGCTCCCGAGTCAAAAAGACAGGGAAGCTCTTGTCATCACCATAGGCCAGCGGTGTGACACGCACCAGGGCTACTCGGCGGGAATGATCTTCCATTCGATCGAGTCCACGATGCAACGCCCGATGATCTCGTCGGCTGGGTCGTCGTGCTGCACAACCAGGTTGAGCGCATTCCACTGCTGAGGTTCATCGAATACGACCTCACCAAAGTGAACACCGACCACGTTTGGCTTTGGCCAATCAGGAGAGTCGCGAATCACCGCCTGCTCCCCGACAAAGCCGCCGAAGTCAATTGAGCTCACCTCGGCGTCCGCGTAGCTCGACAGCGCGGCCGAGTACCACCCATAGTCAAAGGAAACTTCAATCGAACCCGATGCGTTCTGCCAATAGCCAATCTCACTGTCAATGGGCTGAACCAATTGTTCGTCAAAGTCTTCGGGTACCGAGAACGAAAACACCGAAGCCTCGACCCGTTGGAAGTTCGTACCTGGGCAGTTGGTCTCGGCCACCACCGCGCCGTGCCAGGTTCCACCGCTGGGATCGGTGGTGTCACCTGGGTTGCCAGGATCGTTGGTGCCGGGAATCGGGCCGGCTCCATCGCCGATTCCGCCGTCTGGTTCGACGGGAATCATCTCAACCGTCGCTGTGGGCTGCAGGACTTGCTCGACCCCCGCACCCACGTTTACTTCAGCATCAGGGTCAGAGGTGGCGGCACCACAGGCCGCCAAAACTCCAACGCTCAACACCAAAGCAGCAATAGTTCGGACACGCACAACACTACGGAGACTAGACATAGTGACTCTTCGACGTCGTGCGTTCGGCAACTGGTTCCCGGTTTCCTGATCTTTTTCGACCCGGCCCCCCAGTACTGTGCCGAGGTGGGTCTTGATCCAACGCGAAAGCATCACAGGTCGAACTTTGATTACTGGTTCGTCGCAGCCGCAGTCGTCATCTGCATCGCTCTCGTCGTTTGGGCATTCTTGGGATAGGTCTCACCCTCGCCCGCCCCGGTCCACCACACTGGCGGAATGCAAACGGGTGGAGAAATCCGAGCGTGTGGTCTCGACGATCCGAGCCGGGTCTGCACACGCATATTCGAGTGGACCGGCAACGAAACAATCGCTGGGCTTTCTGAGTGGTTCATCGATCGACCGGTGCGAGTCGTCGTCATTATCGCGCTGGCGTGGTTGCTGAATCGCCTGGCCCGTCGGGCGATCTCTGCGTTGAGCGAGGGCATCCGCATTCGCCCTTCGCACCCGAGATTGCGAGCACTGCGGGCACTTGGACCGGGCGGTGGCGAGATGAACCGCTCCGAGGCCGATCGCGCTCCAGCTCGTGCAGAAGCAATCGAAAGCGTGCTCAAGAGCCTCGTCACGATCGTGGTCTTCTCGATCACGACATTGCTCGTGCTGGGCGAGTTCGACATTAACCTCGCGCCCCTGCTCGCCGGTGCCGGCGTCGTCGGCATCGCGATTGGCTTCGGCGCTCAGGCAGTCGTGGGCGACTTTTTGTCGGGGACTTTCATGCTGATCGAAGATCAATACGGCATCGGTGACGTAATCGAGGTCGAAGGCGTCACCGGCGAAGTCGAGAGCATCTCGCTGCGCACCACAAAGCTGCGTGATCTGTCAGGCACGGTGTGGCACTTGCCCAACGGCACGATCCGCAAGGTCGGCAATCACTCACAGCTGTGGTCAAATGCGGTTGTCGACATCAGCGTCAGCTATGACACAGACTTGCGTGAGGCGATACAGCTGATGAACGAGGTCGCAGACACGTACTGGCACGACACCCATCGCGACGATCAGGAAGGCGACATAATTGAAGACCCCACGGTGCTCGGGGTGCAAGAACTTGGCGACAACGCAGTCGTGATTCGCATACTGGTCAAGACCGACCCCTCGGCCCAATGGCGAGTCGAGCGTGAGCTGCGGTTGCGACTCATTGAGGCGTTCCGCGCTGCCAACATCGAGATCCCTTTCCCCCAACTCGACCTCCACCAGCGCTGAATTGCTTCGAGACACTGTATTGCTTCGAGACACTGTCATAGGGGTCGCGTAGGTTCGGGGTATGGCTCATCGAAACCGCTCTGCACCCGGTCACTCGCAACCCGGTCACTCTCAACCCGGTCGGTCTAAAGAAGGCGCTCGGCTGGTTGGCGAACGGGGCGAAGATGCGGCCGCCGCGTGGTACGAAAATGCTGGCTATCGCATCGTCGAGCGCAACTGGCGCTGCGCTGAGGGTGAGATCGACGTGATTGCGTCGCTCGAGGACACGGTGGTCTTTTGCGAAGTCAAGAGCCGATCATCGGATCGATTCGCCGATCCCGCTACCGCGGTCGACTATCGCAAACAAGCCAAAGTGCGCCGCGCTGCGTTTCGCTGGCTCGAGCAACAGCCGTGGAAGCACAGCTTGCGCTTTGATGTGGCAGTGGTGCTCAGCGGCCGCGTCGAGATGATCGAAGACGCGTTTTAACCAGCCCGACCACCAGTCGCCCAGTTACCAGTCGCGGAGCTCTTTGACCTTCGCGGACTTACCGATGCGTTCACGCAAGTAGAACAGCTTCGCCCGACGGACATCGCCTCGGGTAACTCGCTCGATCTTTTCGACGATCGGCGTGTGCACAGGGAACGTGCGCTCAACTCCAACACCAAAGCTGACCTTGCGCACCGTGAACGTTGCACTCACACCAGCGCCCTGACGGCGGATAACGACGCCTTCGAAAACCTGAATGCGCTCTTTGTTACCCTCGACCACGCGAGCGTGAACACGAATGGTGTCGCCTGGGTCAAACTCGGGAATGTCGTCACGAAGACTGGCTTTATCGATGAAGTCAGTGGGCTGCATGGGGTTCTCCGGCATCACGCCGGATCACATCCGGCACGTCAGCCAGACACCGTAGCGCCAACGAACAGTCTTTCGGCCCGAAAACCTGGCGACCATTGTCGCAATGGGCATGAAGAGCGTCACACCAGAGAGGGGTGATCTCGAGGCATCGTGGCAGTAACTTCGACCGAAGCACGCTATTCCCCGTGTGGCCCTCCCCCGAAAATGAGCCCAAGCCTTGATCCGTCGGTTTGTCCAATTCTTCGCCGCCCGTTCTGCGGTAACGCTCTTGCTGTGGGCTGCGTTGCTCATCTTTGGCTTTCTCAGCTACTTCTCGTTGCTGCCACGCGAAGGGTTCCCAGCGGTGGATGCCCCGATCGCATTGGGCAGCGGCAGCTGGTTCGTCGACGACGCCGAGATGATCGACGCCGAGATTGCTCAACCGGTTGCGGCAATCGTGAGCGAGTCCAAGATCGTGAAAGGCGTGTCAACTGTCGCCCGCGAGAACAGCTTCACCCTGGTCGCCGAGCTCGAAGAAGGCGAAAGTTCGATCGTTGGCGCCGACATCGTTGCAGCAGCATTCGCCGCTTCTGACATTCCACCTGACGCGGACGTGACCGCATTGCCGATCGAGGTCGCCAAATTCTTCGATGAGTTCGATCTGCTCGTCGGGGTCGTTGGACCCGACGGTGCCAGCGCCCAAGACCTCGAGGCAGCTGCCAAATCGATCGAGCCATTCATCACTGAGCATCCCGACCTGGTTCGGGCCGAAGTGCTCAACCTCATCGACAGAGGCGTCAATCCAACGACCGGCGAAGAGGTCGCGCTTGAGACCGGCTTTAACGAGCTGACGTCAGGACCCGTTGGCGATCTTCGATTGCGTTCGAGCGTGGCCGTCGGCGTTGTCGCAGCCGACGGTATCGACGCGCTTGCAACCCGCGATGGCGCCGACGCTGCAGTAGCTGCGGCGCTCGCCGCCGGCGCAGTCCCCGATGGCTTCGACGCAATCGTGGCACTTGATCAAGCCACTCAGATCCGCAACCAGATCAGTTCGCTTCAAAGCAATGTGATCACCGGCATCATCGCCGTAGCCATCGTCGCACTGCTGCTGATCTCATGGCGAGCCTCAATCATCACTGCATTGTTCATCCTTACCGTTATGGCCACGACCTTTGGTGTCCTGTTCGTGCTCGGCATTTCGCTGAACACGATCTCGTTGTTCGGCGTGATCATTGCATTGGGCCTTTTTGTCGACGACTCGATCGTCATCACCGAGGCAATTGACGCATTCCGCGAAGGCAAGGGCGACCATCTCGCGATCATCGGGCATGCGATCGACCGAGTCGGCGCAGCGAGCATCTCGGGCACGATCACGACCGTTCTCGTCTTCGCACCCATGCTGGCAATCAGCGGCATCCTTGGCAGCTTCATACGCATCTTGCCGATCTCAGTCATTACCGCACTGATCGTGTCGCTGCTGCTCTCGCTCGTGTTCATCCCGTTTGCGGCGCGATTCCTCGTTCTCCCAGCGCCACCAAGCAACGGTCCCCTCGCCCGCCTCACCGACCGGCTGGCCACAGCTGTTGCTTCGGCACCGGCTGTTCGCGGCGGCAAAGGCGTCGCTCTAGCGGCTGCAGGCGTGCTCATCAGCGTCGTAATGACCTTTGTCGGCATCGCAGTGTTTGCGCCAAAGGTCGGGTTCAACATCTTTCCGCCACAGAAGGACTCCCAGTACGCCCAAGTCGATATCAACTTTGCCCCGGACACCACAATCGATGAGGCCCGCACGATCACGGCCAAGCTCAACGAGACGGCCATCGAGGCCCTCGGCGACGACGTCGAGCAGGTGTACACCTACTTCGGTGGCACTCGGTCGGCCTTCTCGCAGTATCGCCTGTCAGACATTGGCAGCCGCACCGTTGCCCCGAGGCTGGTTGAAGAAGTGTTGCAACCGCTTGCTGATCAGATCGAGGGCGGACGCGCCGTGTTCTCCATGCTCTCTGCAGGGCCACCCGAATTGCTGTTCCCGTTCCAGATGCAGCTGTTTGGCGACGATCAAGACACGCTGCTGGCCGCAGCCCAGACCATCGCAGCTCGGCTTGAATCCGCCGAAATTGCACGACCCAATGACATGGCGTTTCGAGTACTTGAGACTGAACTTGGTCTTGTCGACACGGTGTCGCGCCAGGACGGGCGACGCTACGTTGAGGTTCGAGCGCGCTTTGACGCCGATGACATCACCACGTTGACCGCCGAGACGCAGACCTTTATCGAAGACTCATTTGGCGCCGACGACCTCGCCGCACTCGGCCTTGAGTCCGACGCACTGGGCTTCGACTTTGGCTTCGAGAGCGACAACCAAGAGTCTTTCGAATCAATGCCCCGAGCGTTCGGCGTTGCGTTGCTGCTCATGTTGGTGCTGCTGATCATCCAGTTCCGCTCTGCGGTGCAATGGTTCCTGGTGTTCCTGGCCATCCCGTTCAGCTTCTTTGGCGTATTCGGCGGCCTGTTGCTCACCGACAACCAGATCAGCTTTTTCGTAATGCTTGGTCTGCTTGGACTGATCGGCATCGCTGTGAACAACACCATCTTGTTGACCGACTTTGCCAATCAAGAACGCCGCGCTGGCGCCGACCGCAAGACGGCGATCGAGACCGCAATGCGGCGACGATTCCGGCCGCTCGTCGCCACCTCGCTGACCACCGTGGCCGGCGTGCTGCCGCTTGCACTCTCGGATCCGTTCTGGGAGTCGCTTGGCTTTACGATCATCTTCGGGTTGCTGTCGAGCACATTCCTGGTGCTCGTGTCGTTCCCCTATTACTACCTGGCAATCGAATGGTGCCGCGACGGGGCAAAGGCCCTGTTCCGCCGCATGCGTGGCCGACCTGCGATCGCTAGCTAAGGCCAAACTCGGCGAGCAGCTGGCGGTCCGCATCGCTCAGACCGCCGCGGACTTCGATCAGATCGGGGCGGCGCTCGATGGTGCGGGTCAAGGCTTGGGCCCGACGCCACCGTTCGACCTTGCCGTGGTCACCGCTGCGCAGCACCGGTGGCACTTCGTGGCCTCGGAAGTCGGCCGGGCGTGTGAAGTGTGGGTATTCGAGTAGCCCGGTCATGAACGACTCGTCGGCTGCTGAGTCGTCGTTACCCATAACACCGGGCACCAAACGCGCCACGGCCTCGATGATCACCAAGGCAGCCACCTCGCCACCAGCTAGCACGTAGTCACCGATCGAGACGCTGCCATCACAGAGCTCGGCGGCAATGCGTTCGTCGACGCCTTCGTAGCGTCCGCACAACAGCGAGAAACCATCGGCCTCGGCCAAGCGCAGCGCCATTGCTTGGTCGAATTGGTCGCCACTCGGGCTCATCAGCAGTAGCGGTCGCGGCGGGTCGACCGACTCGACTGCGGCAAAGACCGGCTCGGGCATCAGCACCATGCCTGCGCCGCCGCCAAACGGCGCATCGTCGACCGTCTTGTGCGTGTTGGTCGTCTCCTTGCGCAGATCGTGAGCGTTGATCTCGAGCAACGAACGTTGCTGGGCTCGGCCGAGCAGCGACTCGCTCGCGAAATTCGAGATTAGGTCCGGGAAGACCGTAAAAATGTCGATGCGCACGTCAGTCGGCCTTGGCGTCGATTGGATCGAATAAGCCGACGGGCGGATCGACAACGATGACTCCGTCATCACGACGCTCGACAAAGAACGTCAATGGCACGAGGCCTCCGTCGTCGAGCACCAAGAGATCACTGGCCGGGTTTTCTTCGACCGTCTCGACCTCACCGAGATGAGTGCCTTCGGTGTCAACGACGGTGCTTCCGATCAGATCGTGCACCCAGAGGACATCAGGATCGTCGATCGGTTCGGCGAATAGCATCGTGCCGCGAGCACCATCGGCCTGCTCTCGGCCGTTGAGCTCCGCGAACTTCACGAGAAAACGGTGCTGATGCGGCCGGGCCTCGACGACCTTGAACTCGCCGCCGTCGTGCAGCAGAGTGGTACCAACATCGAGTCGTTCGGCGCGATCGGTCAACAGTGTGACGATGACGTCGCCGCGCACACCGTGCGCCTTATCTATTCGCCCGACCTCAAGCCTCGGCTGAGACTCGTCATCGTCGCGAGAGGTGCTAATCGACAAACTCGACGTCGACCGAGGTGCCGTCTTTGGCGGCAGCGGCCCGAACCAACGCGCGGATCGCATGTGCGGTACGGCCACGCTTGCCTATAACGCGACCCATATCACCGTCGCCGACCCGTACGTCGAAGCGCAGTGCTTCGTCGTCGTCGCTGGCCTCGATCTCAACGGCATCGGGATCGGACACGATCGAAGAGACGACGTGTCGCAGGAGGTCTTCTGGCCCAGAGCTCACGTCGGCGCTCACTCTTCTTCGCTTGCATCTGCCGCATCGCCAGGAGCAGCGTCTTCAGAATCAGCGACTTCGGAATCAGCGACGTCGGCAGGTGCAGCGGCGGCAGGCGCCGCACCGGGTGCGGTTGCGACGTAAGGAGCTGGCGGTGCTTCGCCGGTGAACTCGGACCACGCGCCGCTGATCGTCAGCAGCTTTTGGACTCGTTCAGTCGGCCGGGCGCCTTCGCGCAACCAGTCGATGGCCTTCTCGTTATCGATCTCGATGACAGACGGTTCTGCGCGTGGGTTGTAGAACCCCAGCACCTCAATGAAGCGTCCGTCACGCGGCGACCGCGAGTCGGCGGCAACGACGCGGTACGTCGGTTGCTTCTTTTTTCCCATTCGCATCAGGCGAAGCTTGACAGCCACGATCTCATACCTCTCGACGGTTCGGCTAGTTCGGTGGGCCGTCGGTCCCAGCGACCCGTTAGTGTGCCGTGAAATTCAGCGTCTCCCGCCCCTCAACGCAAGATTCACGTCATTGGTGATTCGGCGGCTAGTTCAGATCTTTGAGTAGCTCGGCAAGATCTTCGTTGTCTTCGAGAGCATCGAGGCCCGGTAGAGACAACTTCTGACTTCCGGCGGAACCCTTCTTGGGTGTCGTTCGAGACGACGTCGCGCCGGTTCGGCCGGTGCGACCGCCCCCCTCGACGCGAGATCCACCGCCCTTCTTGCCCTTTTTGCCTTTGCGGCCCTTCTTGTTGACCCGCTTGGTGCCCATGCCGCCCATGCGTTTCATGAGCTTCTGCATCTGCTTGAACTGGTTGACCAGCTGCGATACCTCGTTGGGCAGCGTGCCACTGCCGCTAGCGATGCGAGCCCGGCGTGAGCCGTCAATGAGTTCGGGTTTGGACCTCTCTTGCAGGGTCATCGACCGGATGATCGCCTCGACTCGGGCGACTTGGCGATCGTCGATCTCTTGATTCTTCAGCTCTTTGGGCATGCCGGGCATCATCCCGAGCAGGTTGTTCAGCGGACCCATCTTCTTGAGCTGCTGCATCTGTTGCAGAAAGTCCTCGAGTGTGAACTCTCCTTCGAGGATGCGCTCGGCGGCCTTTTCGGCCTCGTCTTCGTCGTAGGCCTGCTCGGCCTTCTCGATGAGGGTGAGCATGTCGCCCATGCCCAAGATGCGCCCAGCGAGGCGATCGGGGTGGAACTGCTCGAAGTCTTCAAGTCGCTCGCCGGTTGAGGCGAATGCGATTGGTTTGCCAACGACCTCTTTGACCGAGAGCGCTGCGCCGCCTCGAGCATCACCATCGAGCTTCGTGAGGATGACCCCGTCGAGCGCGAGCGTCTCGTCAAAGGACACCGCAGTATTCACTGCGTCTTGGCCCGTCATCGCGTCGATGACCAAGAACGTGTAATCGGGGTTAACTACGTCGCTTATCTCAGCGACCTGGGCCATTAGTTCCTCATCGATCGACAGGCGACCAGCGGTATCGACGATGACGATGTCGCGGCCGGTTTCGGCTGCGTGTGCCATTGCACTGCGAGCTACTTCGACCGGGTCGCTGGGTTCGCTAAAGACGGGAACGTCGATCTGGGCACCGAGGGTACGAAGCTGCTCGACCGCAGCCGGTCGTTGCAGGTCGGCGCCGACGAGCAGCGGGTTACGGCCTTGGCTCTTGAACCACAGCGCCAGTTTGCCCGAGTTCGTAGTCTTGCCAGCACCTTGCAGGCCAGCCATGAGCACGACGGTCGGCGGCTTTGCGGCATAGGTCAGCTGCATCGTGTCGCCGCCGAGGGTGGCGATCAGCTCTTCATGAACGATCTTGATGATCTGCTGGGCGGGATTGAGAGCTTCGTGCACCTTGGCACCAGAAGCTCGTTCTCGAACGCGATTGCGGAAGCTCTTGACGACCTGCACGTTGACGTCGGCCTCGAGCAGCGCGACTCGAATCTCACGTAAAGCATCATCGACATCGGATTCGCGCAGCTTGCCTTTGCCGCGCAGTCCCTTGAAGATGCCTTCGAATCGGTCGGAAAGCGAATCAAACATTGGTCAATGAGCGTATCGGCGCTGGTTAGCGGCTCGTTGAGCTGCGGCGACCCCAGGGCGGCAGAATGAGCCTGAGCACCCGAAATGGAAGCTTGATCAGCGATACGCCTACCCGTACGGGCAACAACACGACTGCCTTGATCAAGAGAAATGGAGCGCCAACCATGCGTGCGACGACGCCGGGGCCATCAGGTTCTGTCACAGGCGCCGCGCCGAGCAACTCGTCGAACGAGAACCCGCCCAACCATCCCTCGATCTCGTCAAAGAAGTCGTCGGCTGCGCCCTTGTTAGCTTTACGTTTTGCCATTGCTTTGCCCCTTACGCGAAGAGTGCGTCGACGAACTCGGCAGGATCGAATTCGACTAGGTCGCCGATTCCCTCGCCGAGACCCACCAGCTTGACAGGAATGCCAAGCTCAGACTGTATTGCCAGCACGATGCCGCCCTTGGCCGAGCCATCGAGCTTGGTCAGCACGATGCCAGTTACATCGACAGCTTCGGTGAACTGCTTTGCCTGGGTGAGGCCGTTCTGACCCGTAGTTGCGTCTATCACCAGCAAGACCTCGCTAACCACGCCAGCGCCCTTCTCGGCCACCCGCCGCACCTTGCGAAGCTCTTCCATCAGGTTCGCCTTGTTGTGGAGCCGCCCCGCAGTGTCGGCGAGCACCAGAGATGCCCCAGCTGCCGCCGCATGCTCGACGGCATCAAATACGACCGAACCCGGGTCTGCGCCCTCGGCACCGCGCACGAAGCCCGCGTCGCACCGGTTCGCCCACGTTTCAAGCTGTTCAGCGGCCGCAGCTCGAAAGGTGTCGCCGGCGGCCAGCACGACTTTTTGACCAGCATCGACTTCGCGCTTCGCGAGCTTGCCGATCGTCGTCGTCTTGCCCACGCCGTTAACGCCAACGAACATCCAGATCGCGGGTTCGCCCGTGATTGCCAGCGAAATGTCAGCGTCACCAAGTTCTACTTCCATCTCGTCGCGCAAGAGAGCCAACGCACCATCGAAGTCGGTGACCTTTTCTTCCTTGCACCGCTCCCGCACTCGGTCGAGCATCGCCATAGTCGTCGGTACGCCCACGTCGGCCATGATCAAGGCCTCTTCGAGTTCTTCCCACGATTCGTCATCGACCTTGCGGCCCCGCAATCCGCCGAGCGCACCCGTGAATCCGTCACGAGCTCGGCCGAGTCGTTCGCGAAAGGTCGGTGTAACGACTTCTTCGGGCTCAACATCTTCGGGTTCGACGTCGGGTTCATCGATCTCAGGTACAGCATCGTCGAGCCCTGCCTCGTCAACAACGGCGGTGTCTGAGCCGTCATCAACCTTGCTTGGCGCGCGTTCGACCCGAGGTCGCTCGGGGGATTCGACCGCCCCAGGACGGCGTCGTGACAGAAGTGCAGCTGCACCGCCCACGAGGACAAGCGCAACGACGACGAGAACGATGATTAGAAGTAGTTCCACGACGGCTCAGGCTAGGGCCAGTGGGCGGACTCCCCGCCGCCAACCGCCTGTAGCTAACTGCTCAGCATGCCTAATGTGACGCTGAGCTCGACTCGCTCATCGCCACGCAGCAGTTCAACGATGACCGTGGCTTCAGGCTGTTGCAGCCGAACTTCGGCAGCGAGATCACTCATGCTGCGCACCGGCTGGCCGTTGAACGAGGTAATGAGATCATCGGGCAGGATGCCAGCGTTGGCGGCACCACTGCCCTCGTTCACTGTGACGACCTTGGCGCCCGGAGTGCCGAGCTGAGGCGTCTCGCCCGTGATGCCCAGGAAGCCTTGGTCGAGTGACTCGCCAGCGATGATTCGAGAGGCAATCACCTGCGCAGTGTCTGCGGGAATTGCGAAGCCGACACCGACGTTACCGCCGGATCCATCAGTGCGAATCGATGTGTTCATGCCAATGACTCGCCCTTGACGATCGGCGAGCGCACCGCCCGAGTTACCTGGGTTGATCGGGGCATCGGTCTGGATCATGGCGACGTTGCCGACGACTCGACCCTTTGCGCTCACGACCCCAGAGGTAACGGTCTGCTCAAGCCCGAATGGGCTGCCGATGGCAACCGCGAGCTGGCCGACTTGGACCGTGCTCTCAGCTGCCAGCTGGGCGACGCCAAATTCTGCATCGCTATCGATCTTTACGACCGCGACATCGGTGTTTTCGTCAGCTCCGAGCACGGTACCGGGCACCTTGATGCCCGATGCGAGCTGAACCGAGACGGCCGAGAACTGTCCGACCACATGGGCGTTGGTCAAGATGTAGCCCGCCTCGTCGTAGATGATTCCTGATCCTTGACCAAGCTCATGTTGAATGAGCACAACGGCCGGCGCTACCGCAGACGCCGCAGCGGCAACAGGCTCAACGGCATCGCCGGCGATCGGCGGAGCGTCGAATCGTGAGGCATCTTGGGGCGGCTGCGTTGGTTGGGCAGGCGCCACGGTCGCAGGCACGGGCGTGGGTGCCGGTGTAGCTGTCGGCGCAGGTTCTGCGGTCGCGGCTGGCACATTGACCGGCAGGGTGTCAGCGATCTCGCCGCCACCCAGCGATCGGCCAATAAAGAACGAACCAGCCGCAATTGCAGCGAGTGCGATGAGCGACAGTGCGACCAGCCCCACCCGCGACAATTTCGCGGGAGGAGTCGCGGGTGGGTTGCTGGTCTGGTGGTCTCCCAGGGGAGGCTGAGAGGGCCACCGTGGCCTTTCGCCAGCTGCGGTCTCGCCTGAACCAGGCGGAACGGCGATGAACTGACGGTTTTCGAAGCTGGGCCCCCGCCGCGGTGTTGCCACGGCGGGCTCGGAAGCAAGCGGCATCGGACTGGGCGAAGTCGGCGGCGCAGTCGCTGGCGCCACTGGTGGCCGCGCAGTCCTGGCCACACCGAGCATCGGATCGATTTTCTCTACGGGCGCAGTGTCGGCTGCGGCGAGAGCCGAAGCGGACTCCCAGATTGGAGGTCGCGGCAAGTCGCTCTGGGCGGCTTCGTCCGGCGACGGAGAACCGTTTGAGGGGGGCTGGGGTAGGTCCACGCAACCAAATGTAGAGGTGGTCGGCGAAAGTGGCCGTAAGCGGTAGCGAAAGATTACCTAAGGCCCACACGAGGCACCGCTAGGTGGCGGCGGCCTTGCGTCGAGGTCGAGGTCGCCGCAAGCGAAACTCGCCCGTTGTCTCGACGTCTTCGGCGAGACGCGGTAGCCAGATTGCGAACGTTGCGCCGACGGGGCTATCGATCAAGGACACCTCACCGCGATGGGCCTGCACAATTTCGCGAACGATCGCAAGCCCTAGACCTGAGCCTTTGCCGCCCGCAAGATGCGGTCGACCGGCTTCGCCTTCGCCAGCTCGTGCGTAGCGCTGAAACACCCGCTCTCGTTCGTCGGGGGCGATGCCAGGGCCGCTGTCTGCCACAGTTATCCACACCCAGCCGGTCTCGGCGCCAGCCGATACAACGATGGCGCTGGCTTCGGGGGCGAATCGCACGGCGTTGGCAAGCAGATTGGCGACCGCCTGCTCAAGCGATCGATCATGACCGAGCACCCGCATCTCGGGCTCGGCATCGAGAACGAGCGACAGGTTGGCCTGTTCGGCGGGTCCAACGAATTCACCGACGAGATCTGAGAGCAGTTGCGTGACGTCGACGGGGCCCTCGACTCGAGCGGCTGCTTCGTGCCTGGCGTACGCCAGCAGGTCGTCAACGAGCTTCGACATGCGTTCGCTAGAACGTTGCGCGACCTCGATCGTGTGCTGGTATTGCTCGATATCGGCATCAGGGTCACTGAGCGTCACGTCGAGGTTCGTGCGGAGCACCGCGAGCGGGTTGCGGAGCTCATGGGACGTGTCATGAATCAGCCGCTGCTGATTGTCAAAGGCCCGTTGCAGACGATCGAGCATCGCGTCAAAAGTGTCGGCGAGCTGCTTGAGGTCATCGTCGGGACCAAGCAGCCCAATCCTTCGACTTAAGTCGGTGGCCTGAATGTCTTGTGCGACTCGCGTGATTCGCCCGATCGGCATCAGAACTTGGCCGGCCGTGAACCACCCGACACCGAAACTCATCACGAACAGCGCTGCGAGCCCACCAATCGAATAGTTGCGCAGCGTTTCGAGCGTCTGCTGGTCGACGAGGATCTCGAACTCTCGTCGTTCTTCCATTCGGTCTTGTTCGAGGTCAAATGCGATTGGCCCTGCATCTCGAATTGCCATCTCTTCAGAGATCTGCTGGTCGAGACTGCGCGATAACCCCCAGTAGATGCCGCCGATCACGATCGACGCTGCGCCAAACAACATGACCGAATACAGCAGCGTCAATCGGAAGCGCACTGTGCGCATAGCAGGCGGCAGTAGCGCTGGGTCTTCAATGACCTGGGTTCCCGGTGGGCCGTCCCTTACTTCGTGGACCGTAATGTCGGGTGCGAACTCAGCCATATCAGGGAATCAGCAACCGATAACCAGCGCCAATCACCGTCTCAATGGGAGCCTCGGTGCCGTCGAGAGTGAGCTTGCGACGCAGCGTGCCGACGGTAACCCGCACGGTGTTCGTGAAGGGATCTGCATTTTCGTCCCATACGTGGTCGAGCAGTTCTTCCTGCGATACGACGACGCCCGGCCGCGCCATAAAGTAACGAAGCAGGGCGAACTCTTTTGAGGTCAGGCCGATCGGCGTGCCACCCCGAGTGACCGAGTGGGCCGCGGCGTCGAGCACGATGTCGCCCACCTGCATCACAGACCCGCCGCTCGCTGCGTCGCGTCGCATCAATGTTCGGATGCGAGCCGAAAGCTCGGGGAAGGCAAACGGCTTGACGAGGTAGTCGTCGGCCCCATCGTCAAGACCTGCGACTCGTTCCTGCACCTCGTCGCGCGCCGTGAGCATCAGGATGCGTGGGGGCTCGCCGTGGTACTCCTCGGCCCTGATCGCACGGGTCACGGCTCGCCCGTCAAGCTTTGGCATGGTGATGTCAAGGCAGATCAAGTCATAGGGAGTCAGGCGTGCCTTTTCGAGGGCCTCTTCGCCGTCGTAGGCCACATCAACGGCATAGCCCTCGCGTCGCAAGCCGCGCGCTATTGCCTCGGCCAAATCGACTTCATCATCAACAACCAGGATGCGCACATCTCAACGCTACTGGATGTCGACCAGGGGTCGGGACGCGGGCGGGCGAGTAGGCCGGTCGGCGGGCCGAAGCACATACCGCGGCGAGCCGCTCTAACCTGAACCACGTCATGGCGACAAGGCACGGGCCGATTCGCCTCGCCCCTGAGCAGAGGAAGCAATGGCGACACAACCCACCTCCCCCACGCCCCCACCAACGGGCGGGCCAGCGAAATTGCCGCCTCCTCCTGGCGTGACGCCACCACCGCCGCCGCCCCCGTCGACCTTTAGCGGCGCGAGCGCCCCCGCTGCGCCTGTGGCCCCGGCCAGTTCAGTTACGACCGAGTTCACCCCGTCGGCGCTGGCCGCACCCGCGCCAATTCAGGTCGGCTCTTCTTCATCTGAAGCACCCGAGCCGAGCACCCCGATCGAGGAAGCCCTCTTTGAGGTCAAGCGCGTCGTGGTTGGCCAGCATCGCATGCTCGAGCGAATCCTTGTGTGCCTCATCGCAAGCGGCCACTGTCTGCTTGAGGGCGTTCCCGGAATTGCAAAAACGTTGAGTGTCGAAACGCTCTCACGCGTTGTTGGTGGCAGCTTCGTGCGACTTCAGTTCACCCCCGACATGCTGCCGGCCGACATCGTCGGTACCCGTATCTGGCGAGCATCGACCGAAACCTTCGACACCGAGCTGGGCCCATTGCAGGCGAACATGGTGCTCGCAGACGAGATCAACCGTGCACCTGCCAAAGTGCAATCTGCTCTACTCGAAGCAATGGCTGAGCGCCAGGTCAGCATTGGTGGCGAGACATTCCCGCTACCTAACCCGTTCTTGGTGCTGGCCACCCAGAACCCGATCGAGTCCGAAGGCGTCTACCCGCTGCCAGAAGCTCAGCGTGACCGCTTCTTGATGAAGATCGTTATCGACTACCCATCGCCAGCCGAAGAGGTAGAAATCGTCCAGCGAATGGGCGTTCGCCCGCCGGTTGCTCGCCAAGTACTGACCCTCAGCGAACTGATCGAGCTTCAAGAGATGGCCCGCGACGTGTACGTCGATCGCAACGTGGTCGACTACGCCGTCAGTTTGACCCTGGCAACTCGTGACCCTGCGGCGTACGGACTCGCCGACCTGGCACCCATGATCAGCTACGGGGCTAGTCCTCGCTCAAGTCTCGGCCTGGTCGCAGCAGCTCGTGCTCTGGCCGTGATCCGCAACCGCAACTACGCGCTCCCCCAAGACGTCTTCGACGTTGCACCCGAGGTAATCCGGCATCGTCTCGTGCTTTCCTACGAGGCCTTGGCTCGTGACATCTCCGCCGACCATGTCGTCGCTGGCATCCTGGCCACCGTGCCGGCCCCACGCGTCGCCCCATCACAAGAGCCTACGTTCGGCACCAACGGCGCGGGCTGACTCCAGCTACCCGCCGTCGACTCTATGTTTCGCAGATCGCCCAAACCAGCTGAGCCCATTGAACACCCTTGGCTCGATCGACGCGAGGCCACCGCCAATGTGTTGCGGCGCCTCGAACTCGACATCACGATGCGGCTCGATGGCCTGCTGCAGGGCGACTACCGAGGTCTCGTGCCCGGGCACGGATCAGAACCGGGCGAAACCCGACGTTACGAACCCGGCGACGACGTTCGCCGAATCGACTGGAATGTGTCGGCTCGAATGCTCGACACCTACATACGCCAAACGGTTGCCGACCGCGAGCTCGAAACCGCGGTCGCCGTCGATCTCACACCGAGCCTCGATTTCGGAACCGCTGATAGCGAGAAGCGCGATCTCGCAGTTGCCGCCACGGCTGCAATCGGGTTCCTCACGCTGCGCATCGGCAATCGGTTCGGCGCCGAGTTGATTCGCCCTGACGGTGTCGAGAGCATCCCGGCCAAACAGGGTCGCGACCATGTCTTACACATCGTCGAGCAGGTGCTGACCGCACCCCGAGGCGAATCATCAACAACGACGTTGGCCGATGGCGTTGCCCGCTTGCGCGGGCCGCATCGTCGTCGTGGCCTGCGAGCAGTGGTTAGCGACTTCATCGATGACAGTGACTGGCCAGCCCAGATGCGTCTCGCCTCGGTGCGCAACCAGCTCATCGCAGTCGAGATTGTCGATCCCCGCGAGCTCGAACTGCCCAACGTCGGCACGTTGGCCGTGGTCGATCCCGAAACCGGCGAGCGCCGAGAGATCAATACGCAGAGCAAAAAGGTTCGGCAGCGATTCGCCGAAGCTGCACTCGAACAACGCGAAGAGATCGCGGCACAGTTACGAGAGTCTCGCACGAACCATCTGCAGCTCTCTACCGATCGAGACTGGCTCCACGATGTGGTTCGCTTCGTAGCCACCCAACCAGGGAAAGCATCGTGAACGGCGACACCGGACTGTGGTCTGCGGGCTTCGACCTGCCCGACAATATTGAGTTCCTCGAAAGGGGCAGGCTGTGGTGGCTGGTGGCGCTGGCCTTGCTGCTCATTGGCTATGTCGTCATGCAGTTTGTTCGACGCCGTGCTGCGGTGCGATTCACCCAGGTCAAGCTGCTCGACAAGATCGCACCGCAGCGACTGGGTTGGCGTCGCCATGTGCCCGCCATCTTCATGCTCGGCGGATTGGCGCTCGGCATCCTCGCCTATGCCGAACCTGCTGCTGCCACCCAGGTACCGAGCGAAAGAGCAACCGTGATTCTCGCGATCGACACGTCGTTGTCGATGCAGGCCGAAGACGTTTCGCCGAGTCGCATCGACGGCGCCAAAGCAGCCGCAACTGCGTTCATCGATGAGGTGCCGTCGCAAATCAACGTCGGGTTGGTGAGCTTCAACGGCATCGCCAGCGTCCGCGTACCGCCGACCCAAAATCGCGCTGCTGTGCGCTCGGCCATTCAGTCACTCGACCTCGGCGAGGCGACCGCAATCGGCGAGGCAATTTTCGCCGGGCTTTCTACTCTCGATGACTTCATCGTTGAGTTCGACGGCGAGGCGGGTCCACCTGCTCGCATCGTGCTGATGAGCGACGGCGAGACGACCGTTGGTCGCCCTGACGCGGCTGCGGTCGAGGCCGCCCGAGCCGCAGGTATCTCGGTGTCAACGATCGCATTCGGAACTGACCAAGGCGTGATCGAGCTGCCCGACAATCCAACGCCGATTCGGGTGCCGGTCAACGAACGAGCTTTGGCCGAAATTGCCGACGGCACTGGTGGCGAGTTCTTCGAGGCATCGAGCACCGAAGAGTTGACGGCGATCTACACCGATATTGGTAGCGCCGTCGCCACCGAAGAGACTCGGGTACTCGTTGGTTCGTGGTTCAGCGGCCGCGCCATGCTGCTCATACTTATCGCCGCCGCCCTCTCGCTCTTCTTCACTAACCGCCTGCCCTAACAGGACTATCGAGCAAAGGCGGACTACCCGCCGGCAACGGTTTCGGCGTAGTCGTCGACGTAAGCGCTCATGTCGGCGCCGGGGCGTTCGCTTACCACTCGCGAGCTCTCGCCGGGTTTCATCGTGACGCCGTAGAGACAGTCGGCGGCTTCCATCGTGCGCTTCTGGTGACTCACGATGATCAGCTGGGCCTCGTTGCGGAACTCGGCCACCAGATCAAGGAACCGGTGCAAGTTCACATCGTCGAGGGCTGCTTCGACTTCGTCCATCACATAGAACGGCGAGGGCCGGCTGCGGAACACGGCAAAGAGGAAAGCAAGTGCGGTCAGCGATCGCTCGCCACCGCTGAGCAATGAGAGCTTGCGCACGTTCTTGCCCGATGGGCGCGCTTCGACCTCGATACCGGTGTGGAGCAGGTCGTCGGGGCTCGTCAGCTTGAGGCTGCCGGTGCCGCCCGGAAACAGCGTGCCAAACAACAGTTCAAAGTTGGCGGCCACGTCGACAAAGGCGGAGCTAAAGACCTGAACGATCTCTTGGTCGATGGCCCGGATGACCTTGTTGAGTTCGCGCCGAGATTCTTTGACATCGTCGAGCTGACCTTGCAGGAACTCGTGACGCTCGCTGAGCGTGTCGTATTCTTCGAGCGCCAGCGGGTTGATGGGTCCCATGATGCGCAGTTCTCGTTCGAGCTCTGAGCTGCGGTCGGCCGCAGCGATGCCCGGCGGCAGAGGCGGCGCTTCGGTGCGTAACGCTTCGCCGACCTCGACCTGTAAATCGTGGCGCAATGTTTCGATTGCGGCCTCAAGACGCACGTTGGTCTCGGCCTCTTCGATCTGGCGGGTTGATTGGCGTTCGACGAGCTCGCGCAGCGAAGTGTCGGTGGTGGTGCGGTCACTGCGGGCCTTCTCGAGGCCGGCAGCGATCGTGCGAACCTCGTCGCTTTGGCGTTTGCGCTCGGCCCTCAGAGCCTCAATCCACGTGTCGAGTTCGGCCTCGCGACCCGAGAGGACCCTGCGAAGTGTGTTGGCGGTCTCTAGGCGGGCCTCGGGAGCGTCGTGCTCTTGAGCGCTGTGGCGGCCAAGCCGCGCTTCGACATCGTTCATGCGTTCGAGCAGGAACTTGCGGCGGTCGGTGATGGCCTTGGTGCGCACTTCGATGTCATTGCGCATGCCGGCAACGAGCTGGGCTCGTTCGGCCAGACGAGCCTGGTCGGTCTCCATCAGCTTCAGTTGTTCGACCTGGGCAGCTTCGTCTGCCTCGAGCTGGCGTAGCTGGGTGCTTAACGCAGTCGTTCGTTCGTCGTCGGCGTTCATCCGTTCGTCGATTTCGGCCAGGCGAGCCGTGATCGACTCGAACTGCACCTCAGAGGTATGCGACTCGCGGTGAAGCGCATTGAGTTTCTCGCCGGTCTGCACCAGCTCGTCGTCGCAGCGGTTCAGCTCGCCTTGCACCGCGGTGTGGTGGGCGGTGGCGTCTTTGAGCCCCGTCGAAGCTGCCGAGAGCGTGGCCGCAAGAGATTCGACTTCGGCTGCCGCGTCCGCAGCCTCTCCAACGGCCTCTTCGAGCGCTGCACCTGTGGCGGCAAAGCCCTCGGCCCCGACTCGCCAACCGTCAGAGGAGAAGGATGCACCATCGATCGTGACGATGTGAGCACTGGAGTTGCTGAGCGCCATCGACATGGCCTGCTCCCAGTCGCTGACCACGTCAATATGAGCAATCGTGGCATCGAGGATTGCGTCGACCTCGGGGGTGCGCCCTCGCACGTGCTGGCGCAGCGATCGGCTGGACGCGTCACGCGTGTCTCGGTCCATGACCGGAAGCAACACGCCGCTCGCGCCCGAGTCGACCAGTAGCGAAGCGGCTTGACCAGCCGCGCCAATGTCAGCGAGCACCACACCATGGGCGGTATCGCCAAGCGCTGCCGCGAGTGCAGCTTCATAGCCATCGTCGATCTCGACGAGATCGAGCAGTGGGCCGAGCACACCATCGATACCAGTGAGCTGGTCGGCCGCCGATCGGGTGCGCAGGTCTTCGAGGGCCAGGGTCAAGGCGTCGACTCGAGCGTCCCAATGACTGCGTCGCTCACGGGCCTGGTCAGCGGCCGCCTGGGCCTTGTCGTTCTCTGCGACTGCGGCGAGTCGTGCCGTGTCGGCGGCGTCGACGCGCTCGACCAATTCGGCCTCGCGCTTTTCGATGGTGGCTAAGAGTTCGCGTAGCGCAACGGTTTGCGGGTCGCTTTCGCCAAGCGCAGTCTTGATCGCCTCGCTGCGGGCGACGAGGTGGCCGCGCTCAGCATCAAGGACCTGACGATTTCGTTCGTGTGCTTGCAGTTCGCCGCGTAGCTTCGATGCCTCGTCGGCCGCTGTGCCGATCGCATCGTCGCCCCAGTTGCGGTCGAAGGCACCACGGGCCTCGACAAGCTCGGCGTCTGCGGCGCCAACCCGGTCGACCTCATCGACGAGCAGCTTTTCGCGAGCATCGACATCGGCCAGGTCGCGCTGAATCTGTTCTCGATCGGCCTCAAGCGCGGAGATCACGGCGCCATCAGCTGTTGCTTGGCGATCGCTGTCGATGCTTCGAATACGTTCGGCAAGTACTGCGTCGACTCCACGAAGGCGTTCGCGAAGAGACTCGCAGCGCGACAACACGTCGCCGATGTCATCGGCGCCGGCGGCCGCGAGTTGCGTCTCGCCAGAACGGACTTGCTCATCGAGTTCCGCGAGCCGGGTCGTGAGCTCGGCACGCGTGGTGGCGAAATGGCGTTGCTCTTCTGCCGAAGCGGCGAGCCGCTCGCGCATCGTCGCGATCTCACGCCCCATCAGGTGTACCCGCAAGGTGGTGAGCTCTTCGACCAAGTCGCCATGGCGCCTGGCTGCATCGGCCTGACGCTCGAGCGGCTTGAGCTGTCGGCGAACTTCGCGTAGCAGGTCTTGCAACCGAGTCAGATTGCCCTCGGTCGCATCGAGGCGGCGTTCGCTCTTCTCTTTGCGGCGTCGGTACTTGAGCACGCCTGCGGCTTCTTCGATGATCGAACGTCGATCTTCGGCGCGGGCGTTGAGCACTGCATCGATCTGACCCTGCGAAATGATGACGTGCTGTTGGCGACCGACACCGCTATCAGACAGCAACTCTTGAATGTCGAGCAAGCGGCACCCGACACCGTTGATTTCGTATTCGCTGTCGCCGGTGCGGAACAGCCGGCGCGTGATCGTGACTTCTTCGAAGTCGATCGGCAAAAGCTTTGCCGAGTTGTCGAGGGTCAGCGTCACCTCGCAGCGGCCCAGCGCCTTGAGCTTGGCGGTGCCCGCAAAGATGACGTCGTCCATCTTTTGCGAGCGAACCGATGAGGGCGCTTGAGCGCCGAGCACCCAGGCAACGGCATCGACAACATTGGACTTGCCGCTGCCGTTGGGGCCCACGACGACCGTGACACCGGGCTCGAAATCGAGCTCGGTCGCAGCCGCGAACGACTTGAACCCCTTGATGTCCAGACTCTTCAGAAACACAACGAACCGACCCTAATCAGCTGGAAGCACCTCGCCGCGCCATCTTGCAAATTCAGTGGGTTTCCCCACTCTGAGGTGACGGCGGCGGGCGCTACCTCACCCCTCGACTCAGACTTGTGATTGGTCGCAGTAGTAGGTCCAGCGGCCCGAGTACTTGGCCCGCACCAATGGCTGGCGTGACCGGGGACTGAGCTGGCCGTGCTTGCCATAGACCTGTAGGTGATCCTGAAAGTTGCCAGGATTGCCTTGTGGGTCGACGAACGGTGACGACTCGATGCTCGTGCCGCGATATTTCACGGCATCGTTGAGAACGGTGACGACGGCCCGGAAGAACCGACGCACCTCTTGGGTATTCAATGAACTCGAGATGCGGTCATAGCGAAGACTCGCTTCGAACAAGACCTCGTCGCTGTAGATGTCGCCGAGTCCAATAATGATCGAGTTGTCGGTCAGCAAGCTCTTGAGCTTTGTGTCGTAGCTCAAGACGGTGCGGCCGAAGTCAGTCCACGCCATGGGCTTGGCGAGCGGGTCCATGCCGATCGAGGCCAGCTCGGGAACACTTTCGCCAATCGGCAGGTCGGCGTCTACCAGGAAGACCTCGAGCTCGTTCTTTGGATCAAGAAGGCGAAGCTGGCCCTGCTGCGTGAATCCAATTGTCACCACGGTGTCGGATTCGACCTTGTCCTTGTTGGCATGTCGGCGAACCGACGTCGTGGGAGACAGCGCCATTACAAGTGATTGCTCAGAATCAAGGCTGAACACATAGTGCGTGCCGATGCGCTCGAGTCCAGTGATTTTGACGCCGACTAAGTCCTTGGCGATGGTCGTGCGGTTTCCGCTGCGCTTCACGATCTTGGCGACGCTCACGTCGACGTCTTTGATCTTGCGACCAACGACATCGCGGTCGAGCTCTCGCCGCACGATCTCGCTCTCAGGCAAGAAAATCACGATGCCCGCCCTGCTGCAACTGGCGCCGAAGTAGGCACCTCTTCGTTGCTCACATCTTGGTTTTTCGCATTAGTGCGAAGGGCCATGACTGCCTCTCCTGCCGCTGCTTGCTCGGCTTCTTTTTTAGAGCTTCCGGTACCGGTGCCGAAGACTTGGTTGCCGATCACGACACTGGCGCTAAACACCCGTGCATGATCTGGACCGGCAGTCTCGACGTCGTAACCGGGAGCCTGATCGAAGGTCGCCACGGCAAGTTCTTGCAGCCGGGTCTTGTAATCAAATCCGCCTGGCCCATCGGCAGCCGCAGCCGCAATCACTGGACCCCATAGTCCAAGCACCATCTCGCGTGCGGCCTCAAATCCGCCATCGAGATACACCGCACCGATGATCGCTTCGAGAGCATCAGCCAAAATCGACTGCTTGTCAGCGCCGCCGGTCGCCGCCTCACCCTTGCCGAGCAACATCGCGTGGCCCAAGTTGATGGCCCGAGCGATATTGGCCAGCGTCGCAGCGTTTACGACACCCGCTCGGAGCTTGGCAAGCTGGCCCTCGGGTAGCGTGGGATAGCCGCTAAAAATTTCGTCTGCCACGACGAGGCCGAGCACGGCATCGCCGAGAAACTCGAGGCGCTCGTTGGATTCGGCCGCGCCGTTCTCAGCGCACCAGGATCGGTGCGCCAACGCCAGCTCGAGAAGCTCGGGCGTGTCGAAGTCGTAGCCGATCAGTGCCGGCAGGTCGTGACGGTCGCGCGAGTTCAGCTGTTTGCCCGCTTGTCGATGTAGTCGACTGCATCGCGGACGGTGCGGAGATCTTCGAGATCCTCGTCGTCAATACGGAAGCCGACCGTGCGCTCGCTGAGTTCTTCTTCGATAGCTTCAACGAGCTCGATCAATGCGAGCGAGTCGGCCTCAAGATCGTCGCTGAAGCTGTCACCTTCGTTGATGCCTGACGGCTCAATCTCAAGAATTTCAGCGAGACGATCTTTGACGAGGTCGAGAATTTCTGAACGATCCATTGGACTCGAGTTCACATGGGTTTCGGCGGGCAAGATGCGATCCCTCCTGGACGGCCCGGATTTTCTGCCGGGAGCGGGCAGAGTATAGCAAATTGACCCAAAAATGGTGGGATTCCTACGCCTGAATCGGCCATCTTGGGCACACCTCGTCTATGATCAGCCTCAGCCGGTGCTCGTCAACGAGCCCAGCAGACCAGAAAGAAAATCGCTGATTTAATGGCAAAAGTAACGATATACCACAATCCTCATTGAGGCTCCTCTAAGAACGCTTTGGCGGTCGCCGAAGATCTGGGAGTCGAAGCCGACGTGGTGCTCTATATGAAAGAGCCACCTGATCGCAGCGCTCTTGAGGCCATCGTTGCCGGCCTTGAAGACCCGGTCGAAGATCTGGTTCGCAAAGACTCGAAGTTCAAAAAGCTTGAACTCAACCCCGATGACTATGTCGGAAACGCCGACGCAGTGATCGATCTTTTGGTCGAACGCAAGGCACTCTTGCAACGCCCGGTCGTTGTTAAGGGTAAAAAGGCCATCATCGGCCGCCCCAAGGCTCGCATCGCAAAATTCCTCTCCTAAATACTCACCTCGCTTGAAATACAAGCCGCAAACTCGTCGTTAGATCTCTCCGGAGGAAAGAACCACATATGACTGCTCTACAAACCTCAACCCCAGCGATCTCGCTTCCCGAAGACGATCGCGGCGCATTCGTCATGCGCGTGTACCAGCACATCCTTGGTGCAATAGGCCTATTCGTTGCACTCGAAGCCCTGATGTTCATGACCGGCGCTGCCGATGCCATCCACGGCTTCGTCTTCGCTGGCGGCGGTGGCCGCTGGCTCATGGTGCTTGGCGGCTTCATGGTCGGGCAATGGTTCGTGACCAACGCCGCCCAAGACCTCGCCAACCCCGCTCGCCAATACGCCGGTCTTGCCGGCACCTCTTTCCTGTATTCGGTGCTGTTCGCGCCGTTCCTGTACGAGGTGTACACGGTGCGCGACTCGGGCAGCACCATCGCAGCCGCTGCGGTTGTAACCGGCCTTGGCTTCGTGATCTTGAGCGTGATCGGCATGATCACACGCAAGGATCTCTCATTCATGCGCCCGATGATCATGTGGGGCTTCGGTATTGCAATGCTGCTCATCGTCGGCGCGGTCTTGTTCGGCTTCAACCTGGGCGTGTGGTTCTCGGTCGCAATGATCGGCTTGTCGGGTGCGGCGATCCTGTACCAGACCCAAACCATGGTCCGCACCTACCCGGCCAACGCTTACGTTCCGGCAGCGATCAGCCTGTTTGGTTCGCTGATGACAATGTTCTGGTACGTGTTGCGCCTGTTCATGGCTCGCGACTAACGCTCACTCCAGAACGCCCGGGCCGTCGTCGCATACACGGCGGTCCCGGCAAACAAGATCAGTGACACGGTCATGGCGATCGGCACGGTGAATATCTGAGCGGTTGTGCCGAGGGCGATGCCTCCGATGACTTCGCCGATCGATTCGGCTTGGCCAATAAACGAGTGAATCGTCGATCTGGCTTGGCTCGACGCGAACGTGTTCGTCCAGATCGCGACCAACGGCGTGGTCGCGGAGTGGAAGCCACCCTGTAGCACCAAGCCCAGACCGGCAACCCAAAGCAACTCGACGTGGGCGAGCAAGGCAATGCCACCCGCGACGCCGAGCAACAAGGCCGCCATCGCAGTCACGACTTGCTGGCCCCGTGCCTTTCGTTGCGCAATGACGAGCAACCCGGCACCGAGCAGGAGTCGGGCCGACACAAGCACACCGACGATCAGTGCCTCGTCGAGATCTTCGGGCATGCCGACGTCGACGAGCCGTTTGATGTCGAGACGGTCAATCGCTTCTTTGGCCACGCCTCCAACAACGGTTACGACCGCCAAGATCCGCAGGGCACGAATGCCGGTTGCGTGATTCCACCCGCCGATGAGCATGGCACGAAACTCGGCCCACCCTTCACCCTCGGTGCGTGAGAAACCGTCTTCGGGCATCAGGACGGTTAGGACGATGCCCCAAACGATCAACGCTACGCCGGTGAGCAACACCGCGGCCGAGAGCGACCACAACACGGCGATCGCCGAGAAGACGGCAATTCCGCCAACGGCGGAGACCAATTGCACTTGGCCGCGCTTGATGATCACGGATTCGGCCTGCTCGGGTGAACCGATCTCGTCGGTGATCCAGGCGGTCTCTGCGCCGCTCTGAAACGTCGAGCCGACCCCAACGAGCACCTGGCTGATGATCAGCAGCCAATACTCGCCGACGAGTGCGCTCATCACATACGCGCTTCCAACAATGAAGTAGCTCAAGATCACCGAGAGCCGACGGCTGTACACATCGGCAACGACACCGGTCGGAATTTCTCCAAGGAAGATGCCAGCCTCGTACACGGTTCCGAGCAACACAAGCTGCAACGGCGTGAGCCCGACCTCGGTCACCAACAAGGTGAAGAACAACGGCCAGAACGCTCGCTCTGCGCCACCCCTCACGACCCCGTTCGCGAGGTAGACCTTGGTGGCATCGAGCACCGCCGAACTCTATTACTCGGTCTCTGCTGCTTCGGTCTCTTCGAGACCGACCCGTTGCACGGAGCCACCTCTCCGTCGGTCTCTCCGAGACCGACTCGTTGCTACATCGGTCTCTTCGAGACCGACCCGTTGCACGGAGCCACCTCTCCGTCGGTCTCT
>Ga0114956_1000152_pt1 | contig 43046 bp, 30 predicted proteins | sample MaitaG_FD_87304 | JGI IMG/M metagenome (GOLD analysis project Ga0114956, IMG submission 87304) | Marine algal microbial communities from Maine, USA - Maine_Asex2 metaG | ecosystem: Host-associated > Algae > Red algae > Unclassified | place: Maine, USA | collected 2015-01-05 | reverse complement strand
TGTTCCCGCCCGACATCCTGTCCGACTTCCCGCGCAAGCTCGCCGCCGCCGACATCATTCGCGAAAAGTATCTCGAGGACCTCTACGACGAACTCCCCCACTCTCTCGGGGTTTGGGTTCGCAGCATGGAGGAAGACGAGAAAGGCGAGCTGCGCGTGTTCGCCCGCGTCTACATCGAACGCGCTTCGCACAAAGGCATCCTCATCGGCCACAAAGGCCGCCTGCTGCGCAAAGTGAAACGCGCTGCGACCCTCGAACTCGAAGAACTCTACGAAATGCCGGTCCAGCTCGACATCACCATCAAAGTCGAAAAGGGCTGGACCCAAAACCACTTCATCCTGAAACAGCTCGGCTATAATTAGAGGGGCAGTAGGAAGTAGTCGGTAGCCGGTTGTCAGGAGTTAGGAACCCGACGATGTGTCTTCATAGTCGACCGACAAAAAGAACCCGCCGCCCAACAAGACCTCGCCATCATAAAACGCGATCACCTGGCCCGGCGTGAGCGCGCGTTGCGGTTCGGCGAAGGTCACGGTCGCGGTCCCATCCGCGAGAACATCGCCCGCCGGTTCGAACCGGATCGCCGCCGCCGGTGCGCGGTAACGCGGACGCGCTTGAATGTCGCAGGCCTCGGTCACCGGGTGGTTCACCCAGGACAGGTTGCCAATAGTGCAACGGCGCGCCCACAACTTCGGCGTGTCTTTGCGGTCGAACGCGACGACCAAGGCATTGTCCTGTTTGCGTTTTTCCACCACGACATAGTGTTCTTTGTAAGCGTTGGACGCGACGCCAAGCCCTTTGCGTTGGCCGAGGGTAAAGTAGTGCAGGCCGCGGTGGTCGCCGAGCTGCTTGCCGTCGAGGTCGACGATCGGACCCGGCACATCGTCGACGTAGGCAGCGAGGAAGTCCGACATCTTCACTTGGCCGATGAAGCAGATACCTTGGCTGTCTTTCTTCGCGGCGGTGGGCAGCCCATAGGTGTGCGCGAGTTCGCGAACCTCCGGCTTGGGGAGTTCACCGATCGGAAATAACGCATGGGCCGCTTGATGCTGGTTCATCAGGGCGAGAAAGTAGCTCTGGTCCTTGTTCGGGTCGGCGCCCATCAGAATGTCCGCCCCACCTTTACTAACGTTCGTCTGCCGGCGCGCGTAATGGCCGGTGGCGACCGCACTGAAGCCGTGTTCGAGGGCGTAGTCGAGAAACACGCCGAACTTCATCTCGCGGTTGCACATCGCGTCCGGGTTCGGCGTGATGCCGGCCTGATAGCCAGCCAGAAGATAGTCGACGATGCGTTCGCGGTATTCCTCCATCAGATTGACCACGCGGAATTCGATGCCGAGTTGGTCAGAAACCGCCTCCGCGTCGCGGATGTCCTGTTGCCACGGGCAATCACCGAGGATGTTGTCCTCGTTAATCCAGTTCTTCATGTACGCAGCCGTCACCGTGTGTCCCTCACGGACCAATTTGGCCGCCGCCACCGAACTATCGACGCCGCCAGAGAGAGCGACGAGAATGGTTTTTCCTTTCTCAAATTTGTCGTACATTGTTGGTACTAAGTAGATTTTGCGAATTCAGGCCATGCCCAAACTAGTGATTTTCAAGATTGTCGGGCGGAATTCAAAAGTTGGCATGGTTCTAGCTTTAAAGATGGGCAAGAACGCAAACGAGACCATCATGTACGATAAGAGCCAATCAAAAGAATCAACCAAGCCCAAGCAAATGGCCTTCCGCGGCAGCTTCCTTATGAGTCCCCGCGTCCCCGTTTTCCTTAACGCCAACGGCAGCTACACCCCGGCCAACACCCCATCGACCCCGGCCCCCGGCGTGAAACCCGACAAAAACCACTTCGTTCTCTTCTCGAGAAATTAAGCCAACCGGACACCCCACTTTATTAGCGAGAGTGCCCCGAAGCGAACGTGTTCGCGGAGGGGCTCCTGCCTTCCCCCGCTTTAACGGCCTCCCACTTTATTAGCGAGAGTGCCCCCGAAGCGAACCTGGTTCGCGGGCGGCTCCTGCCTTTTCTAGGCGGGCTTTTTTTTGCCCTCAGCCTGCGGGCAGGGTGGAAGGTGAAAGGTGGAAACGAGGCGTAGGCCTCATCACTGAAACGCTGAACGCAGCTGATTGAGAAACTGAATCTCGTCCGAACCCACATCGGCATCCGTCTGGAACAATTGCTTGCACAGGGCGAGAGCCATCTCACGGGCTTCAGCGGTGCCGAGACGGGTGGAGATGTCAGCGATCAACTCGTCACGCGTGTCGTCGGCTTTGTCCGCCGCGCGCACGTTCGCCGTCGCTTCCTCAATGTAGATATCGGGGGTCGTTCCCGAACGCCAATCAAAGGTTTGCAGTTGGCTTTCGAGTTGCTCCTTCTCCGACAGCGCGAGATGGTTGTCCGCGTACATCGCCAGCAGCAGCAAATCGATAAGGGCCTCACGTTGCGGCTGCTCCAATCCGTCGCATGCGGGTTCGTCGTCATCGCCGTCGAACAGGGCGAACAGTTTGCCGAGAAATTCTTTCATGCTCCGTGCTAGCAGATTTTACCCTGCAGGGAAAGGCGAGGCGGACTACTTGCCGCGGTCGTAGAGAACGCCGATCTCGTCTTCCCCGATGGCCCGCGTGAAGAACATAAACTCGTCCATCAGCCCCTTGAAGTTGTACGACACGGTCTCGGAGTAATGCCGGTTTCCACCCGTCAGATCGCCGACATACCAAGGCGGCGCCACTGCGAGGGCTGTGTTCGAGGAACTCGAGGATCCTAGAACCGTGGTCAGCCGTTGCGGTTCCTTATTGAGGTAGAGCGTGTTGATCCCGTCCTTGCGGATCGACACCACGTGAATCCAGCGATCCTCCATGGTCTCGGAGTTGTAGCTATTCCGCCAGCTCAGGGGGGCGACCGAATAATGCATGTACGAGTAGATCCTAGAACTGGACTTCGTGTCGTAGAACAGCGCGGCCCCGGGCTTGATGATGTTGCGACGCGTCGTCGGCAGCGCACCGATGGTGCTGAAGATATATTGCTTGCCCGAACGCCGTTCCATCCGAATCCACGCGCTGATGGTGAAATCGGTCATGCTCCTGTATTCTCGCGGCGGCGTGAGGCGCAGGTAGGTCGTGTGGCCATCAAAGCGCCCGGCCCGTCCCCGCACACCATTCTCCACCGATTTCACCCCCCGGTTCACGAGTGGCATCCTGGCCGGACTGCGATCCTGATACACACCGCTCGCCTCTTCAAAGTCGATGTAGACAATCAAACCCTCCGGGGAAAGAGCGGCCGCTTTCCCTCCCCCCGGGGTGGAGGGCGTGGAGGGCGTGGAGGAGGTGGAGGGCGTGGAGGTGGTGGAGGGCGTGGATGAGGATAAAGCGGGGGTGGAGCTGGGTGCGGCCGCCAAAGCCATCTCTGCCTTCATTGCGTCCACCTTCTTCTTGATGGCCATCGCCTCTTCGATCTTGCTTGATTGCGTGAGATGAACCACTTCGGCCTCTAAGCGTTTGATTTCTTGCTGGGCATATTTCCCTCGTTCCCGAGTGACCCAGGCATCGTATTGCTGCATGGCTCCTGCCCACTGCTTGCGTACTTTCAGTAGATCGCTGGGCGCTTTGGCCATGGCTTCAGCCGGCGCCGGCACGCTTTCCGAAACCGCTTTCATCTCGGCCTGAACCGCCAACAAGCCCTCCAAATTTCCCGCCGCCTTGTAGGTCTTCTCCATCGAGGAAAGTCGCGACAGATACTTCACCTGCATCCCGCGAAGTTTTTTGTTGGCCGCTGCATCAAAATCAGGGGTTCTTTGAGAGAACACGGGGACGGTGAAAGCGAAGAATAGAACAGAGATAGAATAGATAAATGTGCGAATGACGAGCTCCTTGTTGCGAACAGCATGACCCGGTTCCGGAGGATTGTTCAATCGGAAACAGGTCACGAATTTCTTTCATGCCCTGGGCGAACAGATGTTGCGCCGCAGGCAATGGCGCTGCACGGAAAGGCCCGTTGAAAAGGCAGGCGGTCTATCCGGGAACGGCAAGCAGTGTCTTCAGCGGAACGCGCTGGAACGCTCAAACCGACGCGAGCGCCAAAAGCCTATGGCAAAGGTTTGCCATCGTATGGCAAGCATCTGCCACTCTATGGCAAGCTTTTGCCATAGTGGGAATTATTCGGTTTCGCCGGTTAGTTCCAGTTTCAGCGAGAACTCGTCACTGATCGCGTATCCGGCCGCGCCGTTGTAATCCAAACCATACTTTTGACGGTCCAGTTTGAACTCGGCAAACACGGTGGCCGACTCGTCTTCTTCGTCCTGGGTGATGACGGCATCGAAACCGACCGGGTTGGTGTTGTCCTTGATCTGGAGTTTGCCGACCACGCGGAATTTGTCATCGCCTTCGATCGGCTTGATCGATGCGCTGGTAAAGGTCGCGGTTTGGAAATTGTCGACGTCCAGAAAACTGCCGCGGCATACCTTGGTGAACCCGCCGTCCTTGCAGTCGAGTTCCTCGGTGAGAATGATAATTTTCAAGCTGCCGCCAGCGGGCGTGCCCCCGGGCATATCGAAGTAACCGGAGATATCATTAAACCAGCAATGTTGAGTTTTCACGCCACTGTACCCGGTGAACTCGACGCCGCCAGCAGCTGTGAACTCGTCGTAAATATATTTAACCGGATCGGCGGCCGGCGTTTTGTCGGGGGTGTTGTCCGCGGTGGTGCCCGGCGTTTTTTCCGGCGTTATTCCCGGCGTTTTGCCCGGCGTTTTGCCCGGCGTTATTCCCGGCGTTTTTCCAGTGTTGTCGGTGCCGGCGGTGGTGGTCGTGCCGGGTTCGGGTTTGTCGCCGGGCGGGTCATCGCCTTTTTCTGGCGTGCCGTCCGTTTCGGCGGTGCCGGGTTTATCGGGATCGTCGACTGGTTCGGGATCGGCTTTGGAAGGATTTTTGGGATCGGTGTTGGCGACTTTGGGTTCGTCATCCGGGTTCGTCACCGCCGGTGTATCGCCACCGTCTGGGTCTTTGGCCTCGGGCTTGTCGCCGCCGCCCTTTACGACACCCGTGCCGGCATCGGGATCGTCCAAGTCCGAGCCGGTGCCTTCCAAGGCCGCAAGTTCCTCGGGGGTCAAGCCACCGCTCTGCATGCCTTTGTCCGGACCACCTTTGAGCGCGGCGAGCACCGGCGTTTTGATTTTCTCGTTGAAGAAGCCGGTGCTGGTGCTGATCTCCTTGGCGTACAGGCCCTTCTTGTAGCCATCGAGCACTTCAGGATGGAGTCCCACGGCAGCGAGCGCGGCGATCAGGAGGAGGGCGAGCAGCAGAAAATATTTTTTCATGATTGGGAACAATTAGTACCTCGCCGACTTGGCACAACAAAAAAACGAAGGGAGAGGCGAGGTGTCATTGGACTTGAGAGGCCGGTGGATATGGGATTGATGGAGGCGTGAACCGTTCTATGCGTACCCTCCTCACCACCCTCTTCTTCGTCGGGATTTTGGTGATATTGGGTCATTGGATCCACAGTCAGGTCCGCTACGCGAGGGGTCTCGTTCGCGCGGACCCGCACACCTACGTGTCGTTCGCGGAAAATCTGGCGGGCGGGCACTACACCGTGAACGATCCTCTGGCAGCCCTTGCGGAGGCCCGCGCCAAGGAAACGGCGGCGGCGAACCCCGGGCAGACCGCTGCGACTGCGACTGGCCTGCGTCCGGGGCCCAAGTGGAACTGGTCGATCCGCGAAGACGGCAAAACCGTGTACACGACGGCGATCGGCTATCCCTTGTTTCAAGCGGCCGTTCTGCGACTCGGCGGCAAGCGGGCGGCGCTGCTGGCCAACATCGGTTTGTGGGGTGTCATCTTTTTGTTCCTCGTTCTGACGGTTTGGGAGGGTTCCGGACGCGGGGTGGTGGCGGCCTGCGCGGCGGGTGCGGGGGTAGCCATGCTGCCGTGGATCGACCCGACGATCCAGTCGATGGTCGAGTTGTGGCGCGAGCCCCTGTTTCTCGCCTGCCTGTTCGGGGCGGCGTGGTTGCTGCTTCGATTTTGGCGGACCCGCGGCTTGCTCGAGGCCTGTGCGATGGCCGTGCTGCTCGGCTACGCCTGTTCGGTAAAAGAGGCCAACGCGGTGTACCTACCCGCGTTCGGGCTGATGTTTTTGGCGGCGCTGTTTCGCAAGCCGGGCGGCAACACCAAGGCGGGGAGTGTGGACGCGCCAGCGCCCGACAAAGCGAAACGCCCCGCCATCCTCCCACGGCTCATTCTCCCGGTGGGCTTCGGATTGTTAGGTCTGACCCCGATGTTTCTGCACAACCTGAACAGCGTTGGCCATCCTCTGATGAGTCCGCAGACCTTGCGGGCGACGGCGGATGTCCGAGCTGCGAACGCGGAATCCGATCCGGCGGCGGAACTGGATGTGAACGTTGTGGCTGAGCCCGTCGAGGTCGTGGTTGTGCCCAAAGTGAAACGGGGTCTAAACCTCGGGGTACAGTACCAGATGGCGCACGCCTACTGGTGGGAGTACAGCGTGAATCCACATCAGTCTAAATTTTGGTTCAAGTGGTGGTGGTTCGGGGTGGCGATGGTCGGCTTGCTCTGGCTGTTGCGCGGGACCATCGGCTGGCGCGAACTGCTCGGCGCCGTTGTGCTCACGGGCATGTATGCGGTCTGGGGTCATGTGGAGTTCGAGCTGTGGCGTTACGACAAGACCACTTGGAAGCCAGCAGTCGAAAACGTGTTTCAAGAGCACAAAATCGTGACCTGGTTGTTGAGCGGGGCGGCGGTTCTCGCGCTGGCCTTGTCGTGTCGGCGGCGCATCGGAGCCTTTCTACTCCTGCTCGTCCTGACCCACTTCGCCTTGTATTTCTCGTGGAAGAATATCGATTTCCGTCACATGCTGCTCGCGGTCATTGTGTACGCGCTGTGTTTGGGAGTGGGGGTGTTCACCCTGACGCAGGTGGTAGCACGCTGGCTGAAGGTGGCCGAGTCGTGGCGCCCGGTATGCGCGCTGCCCTTGTTGCTGTTGGCGCTGATTCCGGTTCTGGACTGGCGTCCGTTCGGTGGGGACAAGGAGGCGGTGTTCACGGTCGGGCATGGGGTCGCGTTCGGGGAGGCGTTGGCGGCGCGACTGGAGGGGAATCCGGTGGTGTTCGGCAATCGTTACCTCAGTGAAATTGCCGATGTGTATACGGATGTACCGGTGATGCGTCTGCACGAATTGCTGAATTTGCAAGACGAGGAACATGACGCGCAAACCTTGCTGGAGGAACTCAAAGCGGCGGGACACACCCTCTACTTTCTGGACAGCCGGGATCTGGATCCGAAGAATCGCGAGTGGGGAATCGACCTGTCGCCGGTGGATCGTGAACTCCTGTTGGCGCGCCACGATCTCAGCGAGCAGTGGCGCTTTCCCTTGGAGGCGTTCAACTTGTATTTCCCCGGCGAACGCCCCGAGATTACGCTTCACCGCCTCGATCCGCGAACCAATGATACCGCCGAGGTTGCGTTGGACATCCCCCGTGGCGGGGCGGCCCTGCTCGAACTCAGCACTCGGGAGGGCCGCGAGGGTCAGACCTTCACTTTATCTGGCGTGCCGATATTGACCGCCGATCCGTACCAGCGTTTCCATGTTGTTCCGGCGGGAGTGGCGTCGAACGCATCTGCTAGCGGGACGCTGCAGTTCGAGGCGGAAGGGCCGGGCTTGCCGGATCTGACCAAGGCGGCCCGCTTGGTGGGCTGGACCGAACGCATCGGGATTCAGCCGGTGACCCGCGGGACCTTTGAACGGACGGGGATGTTCACGACCTACACCGGCTTTGACGAACTGATCGACGTGCGTCCGGAAACGCCAGCGGAGGTCCTGGTACCCGTCCGATCGGGCCGCAACCGCTTTTCAGCGGTCGGTGTGAATGCGACGCTGATGCCGGCAAACGAGCTTGTGCGGATCGCGGTGTTGCGGGGACAGCGGCACATGTCGAACGTGTTTTTTCTGGTCGAAAACGAGGCGGGGGAAACGTGGAAACGACCCGCAGACGAGGTGAATTTTTTCTTCGCGGTGCATGCGGCGGAGGAGGGCGGCAAAGGTGAGGAAGAAGAAGAGGAAGAAGAAGGCGACGGCAAGGACAGGGACGACAAAGAAACCACGCCGAAGGTGATGGATGAGGTGAAGGATGCCAAGGCTTGGCGGGCTAAACTTGCGACCTTTACATTGTCGACGGATTCACCGGACTTTTATCTGCGGCTGCATGGATTGAGTTCGCAGGTGGCCCAGACCGCGTTCGAGGTGGCGCCGGACGACCGCAGCACGATGGCGATTGTCTATGGCAAGTTGGCATCGGCGGACCCGGCAACAGACAGGAGTCCATACCGCATGACCCTCAACGGCGAGGTGGCCAAGGAGGGGGTATGTTATGCGAGCCCCTTGCGTTCGGCGAACCGATTCAAGCATTTGTTGCAGATCACCGAACCGGGCAAGCCGCTCAGGCTCGCGTTCGAGGGGGCAGGTTTGATCGATGCGGAGATTGTTCTGGTTCGGGATCGGATGGAGATCCCGTATGGTCCCCGGATGGAATTGTTTCCCGATGCATTTTTTCAACCAAACCAGGACGCGTGTTGGACGCGCGGGGACTTCACCCTGCCCGTGCCTTTGATCCCGGGCGCAAAAAAATACACGCTGACGCTGGAGGCCCGCGACGGCGAACCGGATGGGCAAGCGCGTCCGGTCACGGTTCGGTTACGGAGTGCAAACGGAGACCGTGAGTTCGGGAACCCGGAAACATTCACCTTGTCCGGCGAACGGATGACGCATCATGTAACGTTTGAAGATGTATCAGTAGAGGAGGCCGGGGTATTCGAACTCGAATTCGCGCAGGATACGTGGAGTCCGAAGCGCCGGGCTGAAGTTCGAGGCATCGACGACGCACAGGAGTTGAATGACGACCGCGAACTCGGTTTTCACCTCCATCATTTCACCTTCGAACCAGCCTGGAGATAATTATGCAGGCAAGTTACCCTGAAGATACCATAATTATGCATTCTGTCTGCTTATTTAATTGACTTGAGCATCATACTCGTTATCCAGCACCCATGGCCAAACGAAGATTGATTGGAAAACCGGGTTCAAAATACCATGTCATCTCCCGGTTTGTGGAACGGCAGTTCGCGACTGGAAGTGCAGAACAGAAGCGGATGTTTCTCCAGTTAATGCAGCGTCAAGCGGCTTTCTCCGGGGTCGAGGTGCTCACCTATTGCATCATGGGAAACCACTTTCATATCCTGCTCCACGTTCCCGAACGCCCCTTAAACATCTCCGAGAAAGAAATACTCCGGCGGCTCGGAAAAATCTGGAAGCCCGAACGCGTGAAAGAACTCAAGGCGACCTTCAAAACATGGCGCAAGATCTCGGTCATCGGCGACGAACTCGTCGAAGAAAAATTAGCCCGGTTCCGCGAACGGATGTACAACCTGCCCGAGTTCATGAAGGACCTGAAACAACGTTATTCGAAGTGGTTCAACTTTGTCAACGAACGCAAAGGGACCCTGTTCGAAGAACGCTACAAGAGCGTACTCGTCGAAGATGGAACCGCCCTGCGCATGATGGCCGCCTACATCGAACTCAATCCCGTCCGCGCCGGCATCGTCGAAGATCCCACCGATTTTCAATACTCCGGCTACGCCCAAGCCGTCGCCAACAACGTGGACCGCCAACGCGGCATCCGCACCATCATGACCGATCCACGCGACCCGAAGAACTACGGTCCCAAAGGGAAACTGCGCATCCTGCCCTGGAAAACCATCGAACCACGCTACCGCTATTGGCTCTTCGAACGAGGCCGCGAATCCCACCATCGCGACGGACGCCAAAAGAAACGCGGCTTCACCAGCGACCAATACCACGCCGCCCGGCGCGCCGCCAAACAAGACGAAGGAGAGATTCCACACGTTTCCAAACTCGTTGTGCCAACAAGCGCGCCCCTCTCACCGCTGGAAAAATCCCGAACCATGACCGAAGCCCTCGTGCTCGGCGGCAGAAAATTCGTCGAAGGAACCATACAGGAACTCAGCGAAAAAATCGGGATGAAATACGCAAAAGCACACACGATTCAGCCACATTCCGAATCCACTTCAACTTCCAATTCCGACTCCAATGACGTTGCCGACAACGATCTGTGCCAACTCGCCAATCCAATCGATCGCAGCCCTCCTGATCCCAACTCTCAATCGACTCCATCCACATAACGACAGAATCTTACCACTCAAGCAACCGGGCCCCGATCTCCCGTTCGGCGTTTGTACGTCAGGAAGCAGAGTCCCCCCACCCCGCTCCAAAAGACCCCGCCCAGATACACCAGGATCGACATCGCGAACGCGGATTCCTCGCCGATGCCAACCGTCGCGAACAACACCGCAAACAAGTTTTCACGGATGCCAATCGCACCTGGCGTCAGCGGCACCGAGGCAAGGACCGTGATCACCGGGAACAACGCGAACACGTCCGCGAGGGAAATTCCAGGGAGGATCGCACGGCCGAAGGCCCAACAGGCGAGCGTGAGAAACACCGCGTTGCCTAAGGAAAACAACAGTGCAAGGCCGAGCTCTTTGGGCCGCCCCAGAAAACGACTCAGAACGCGGACTGCACGCCGCGGCACCGTAGCCTCCGAACCGGACGCCGCCCCCCCACCCTCGCGCACCATCGCCGACGGAAACATCAGAAGCACCAAGCCCGCGAACACCGCGGCACCAAGCATCCCCACCATGAGGATCGCCGGCAAGCGCGTCTCCATCTGGGTAGTGAAGAAATCGAGACGCCAGGCGATCATGCCGCAGCACAGCGCCAGCAGTGCAACCAAGCCGATCCCGCGGTCGACGATCACCGTGGTCCCCGCCTCCGCCCGCGAACCGGCCGCCGTCTCGCGGTAGATATAGTAGCCGCGAGCGACATCACCGCCGCACGCGCCGAACGCGAACGCGTTGAAGAACTGCCCGATGAACGCAAATTGGAACACCCGCCCGAACGGCAGGCCAAGACCCTCCGCCGCCAAAATGCGATACCACCGAACGACCCCCGTGAACAAACCGAGTCCCGTGAAGCCAAGACCGAGAATCAGCCAGCCCGGTTGCCCGAACGCACCCCGAACCTCCGCCCCGAGCTGCGCCGGATTGATTTTTAGAAACAGCCAGACCAACAAGCCAATCCCGGCCAGCAAACGCAGCACTTTGAACCATCGCTGACCCGTACGCGCCGTCGCCGTCGGCCCGGCGCGCCCCGAGTCCTCCGACGCGGCAGATTGATCCATGGGTTGTTGGTCCATGGTTTTCTTAACCCGCAGCGGCGTCCGCGTAAATATCGGCAAGCGTTTGTTCGAACGGGATTTCCGGGGTCCAGCCGGTGTCCGCGGCAATCCGCTCGATCGACAGAATCGGTGCCGACTCGGTCGGACGAAAGTAAGGGTCGTGGCGTTCGTGATTCGGCTCGATACCAGCCAGTCGGTAGAACCCCTCAAGAATATCGCCGATGCGGACATGCCGGTCGGAGGCAAGATTGTAGGCCTGCCCGGTCGTACCACGTTCGAGGAGAAGCCGATATCCGCGGGCGACATCACGCACGTCGGAGAAATTTTTCCGGCTGTCGAGATTGCCGCGCTGGAGCGGCTTGGCATTCGTCCCAGCCGCCACTTGTTCGGCGATCTGACGCGCGAAGGAGGGCGTCACAAACCCGGGGGATTGACCGGGTCCAATGTGATTTTGCGGACGGGCGGTCATCACGTGCAAGCCGTGGTCCGCTCCGAACTGCAACGTGGCATGATCGGCAGCGGCCTTGGTGATGGCGTAGAAATTTCCCGGACGCAACGGCTCGTCCTCGGTGATCGGCACCTCCGAATTGATGCCACGCGTACCGTACACTTCGGCCGAAGTCACCGCGAGTACCCGCGCGTTCGGTGCATGGTGCCGGCAGCCTTCAAGCACGTTGAGCAGCCCGCCGACGTTCACCTCGAACGCGAGCCGCGGCTTGTCCCGCGCCGTCGGAACATGGGCGATGCCGGCAAGATTCACGATCGCGTCCGGCCGGACGTATTGCACCAGTTCGGCCACCCTCTGGGCATGGGTGATATCCAACAAGCAACGCGCGGGCGGCTCGCAATCCGAGGCGACCACATCGTGGCCGTGTTCACGAAGTTCGTGGGCGAGATGTTGCCCGACAAAGCCGTTCGCGCCTGTGAGCAGGACCTTCATTCCACCTTTTACCTTTCCGCTTTCAGCAGGGACGCAGCGCGAGCTGCTAGGTCCGCGCCTTCCACTTGTCGAGATCGGACTCAACCATCATCTGCACCAACTGGTCGAAGTCGACTTCGCGCTTCCAGCCGAGTTCCTTGTCGGCTTTGGCCGGATTGCTGAGGAGCAGGTCGACTTCCGCCGGACGAACAAAACGTTCATCGACTCTGATGTACGGTTCCCAGTCGAGGTCGGCGGCGGCGAAGGCCTTCTCGACAAAATCTTGAACGGAGTGCGTCTCGCCGGTGCCGATCACGTAGTCGACCGGCTGGTCTTGCTGCAACATCAGCCACATCGCTTTGACGTAGTCGCCGGCAAAGCCCCAGTCGCGTTGGGAATCCCGGTTGCCGAGCGCGAGCGTGTCAGCCACGCCGCATTTGATCTGTGCCACACCGTCGGTGATTTTCCGGGTAACAAACTCGAGGCCGCGGCGGGGCGACTCGTGGTTGAACAGAATGCCGGACACCGCAAACAAGTCGTAGCTCTCGCGCAGGTTGATGGTGATGTAGTGGCCGTACACTTTGGCCACGCCGTAGGGGCTGCGCGGGTAGAACGGCGTGGTTTCATCCTGCGGCACCGCCTGCACTTTGCCGAACATCTCCGAACTCGAGGCTTGGTAGAACTTGGCTTCCGGACAGACAATGCGCATCGCCTCAAGTAGGCGGGTGACGCCGATCGCGGTGAACTCGCCGGTGAGGACCGGTTGAGTCCACGAGGTGGGCACGAAGGATTGGGCGGCGAGGTTGTAGATTTCGTCGGGCTTGCTGTCCTCGAGAATTTTGATCAGCGAAAGTTGGTCGAGCAAGTCGGCTTGGAGCAGGGTGACCTTGCTGCGGAGGTGCTCGATCCGTTCGAAGTTTTCGGTGGAGGAGCGACGGACCATGCCGAAGACTTGGTAGCCTTTTCCGAGCAGGAGTTCGGCGAGGTAGGATCCGTCTTGGCCGGTGATGCCGGTGATAAGGGCTTTTTTCATTCGTTCGTCGTCAGGTGGTTTCGGTGCGGCGCGGTCGTCGTTTTCAAACCGGCGTCACGCTTGGGTGGTCGAGTTGGTGGTCGATGGAGGGCTGGAGTGTTCGGCCTCGGCGGCCCAGCACTCGTTGAGAAATTCGAGGGCGCCGCGCACTTCGGAGGCGGGCGTTTTGGTGGTCGGTTCGATCACGCGCGGGATGTCGGTGCGCGAACCGAAGTCCTTGTAGCGGGTGAAGTCCATGTCGCCGAGTGGCGGCATCGTGTGGTCGCGGTCGGGACGGATGCAGTCGTGCACATGCATGCCGGCCAGATAGGGTTCCAGATTTTCGAGCCAGCGGTGGTGGTTGATCAAGCCGAGGTTCTCGCGGATCTGCCCGTGGCCCATGTCATGCCAGTAGCGGATCTGCGGATGCTCGAACTTACGGCAGAGCTTCAACATTTCCACCTCGGTCGGCAACGCCTCCCAGGTCGGCAGATTCTCCAGCGCGATCGCGATGCCGTGGCGTTCAAGATCGGGCAGCAATTGCTCCAGGCATTGCTCGACGAACGGGATCTGCTTGCGACCGAGTTTGTCGCGGTCGTTGATGAGCTTGGTCGCCTCTTTCTGATAGCGTCGTGAACCCGTCTGACCGGTGCGCGCCATTTCCTTGAGCGTCTTGGTGCGCCGCGTCATCTTGACATTGCCGCTGTGCGAGACGACCACTTTAGCACCGATCTCCGCCGCGAACTCAATTGTCGCGCGCGTGTGCTTGACCGCCAGATCGCGGACATCGCGGTCGAAATCGCCAAAGGTGAACAGTTCGGGATGGCCCTTGCTGACGCCCATCGGCACCGGGCAAAAATTGTGTACCGTGTACACCTGCACCGCCCCCTCGGCCTGGCGGGCTTTCACGCCTTCGACCAAATCGCGCCGCGTGTCGTAGCCGAGTTCGACGGCGGTAAAACCGAGTTCGAGAATTTCATCCACCATGGCCCGACCGTCCGAATGACGGGAGGCGTTCCAGCGGGTGGTGAGGGAGATGTCCATGGTGCTAGCAGGTCGTTGATGTATTGCTCCGCCACGAAAATCGGAAGCATTTTGTTCTCAGCGAGGAAACGATGTGTGAGAATATGAACATATTTGAGCACTTCGATGACGAAGCTGAGGGCGAAATGAACCGATTTTCGTAGGTCCGAATAGATTAACGACCTGCCAGTTCCGAACCAAAAAACGACGCCTCGTAAAGCGCCGTTTCTAATCCGCCGGATGAACGTGACGGCGGGGAATCAAATCGTGTTGACCGGGCGATTAGCCGCGGCGGAACCGCGAGCGCGCACGGGCTTCTTTGCGGCGCTTTTTCTCGCTGGGTTTTTCGTAATGCCGGTGGGCCCGGACTTCACGCATCGTGCCTTCCTTATCGAGTTTCTTCTTCAGGCGGCGGAGAGCACGTTCGACGGGCTCGCCTTTTTTGAGTTTTACTTCGGGGGATGACACGGTGTTTTTCTTCTCTCTATTAAAGGGGGTTGGTAAAGTGTTGGTCTATTGGATTTAAAGGTGGAGAGGTATAGAGGGGCCGAAACCCACGAAATCAAGCTTCTTTTCGGGAAAATCACGGGACATGGCCCGTGAACGGACTCAGCCTTTCTTGGTCGCGGCGGCGTAGCGCTGCTGCATTTCCTTGTGCCAGGCCGGACGCAACGCGGCCGGAACCTCCAATAAATCACCCAGCGCGTCGAGGTACTCGCCCTCCCCTTTGGCGATATCGAACGCGATCTTTTCGGCGTTTTTCTCAATGAACATGTCGGCATCGGCGAAAATGGCGGCAAAATCCGAGAGGCTGAACGAGACGCTCTGGACGGTGTTCATCACCGAACTCAAGGCCGGCATAATCAGCTGGAGGGCCAAACTCTCGAGTCCCAACAACTGTGCTTTCACCGGCGGGGTTCCAGCACACATCAACAAGCTAACGGCCAGCACGGCGGCCCGGATCTTTCTCATTGGGCACTTCTGCGCAATCCAAGCTAGAAACACAAGGGCGTTCAGGTCCTGCGGTCGAGGGCCTCCGGCCAGATGGCCGAATCTTTCCTCTTTGCACCTTCGGCCAAGCGGGTAAAGTCAGCCCAATGCACATCATCATCATCGGAGCCGGCCAGGCGGGCCAAATGCTCGCCCGACGCCTGCAAGACGAGAACCATACGATCGCGCTGATCGACATGGATAAGGACGCCTTGGCCGAGGCCAGTGCCAACATCGACATCGTCACCATTCAAGGCGAAGGCTCCCGACCGAAGATTCTCGAACAGGCCAACGTGAAAAATGCCGAGGTATTGCTGGCCGTGTCCGGTTCCGACGAGGCCAACCTGCTCGCCTGCGTTTTCGCCGGGCACGCCGGTGTCCCCACCTCGGTCGCGCGGGTCACCCACTCCGACTACGAAGGCGTGGCCGCCGAGGCGTTTGGCATCGACCTGATCGTCAACGAACACGTCGAACTCGCCAAGGAACTCGCCACCATGGTGAAAATGCCGGCCGCCTTGGAAGTCGCCGGCCTGTTCGACGACCGGGCGATCGCCATCGGCGTGAAAATGCCGACCGACTCGCCCCTGCAACTCGCGCCCCTGCGCGACGCCCCCCCCGAGGCGGGGCTGGAAAAAATTCGGTTCATCGCCACCGAAAATGGCGGCAAGGTGAAAATCCCGGACGGAGAAACCCAATTTATTGTCGGCGACACCTTCTACGTGGTCGGCGAACACGACGACGTGGACGCCTTTTTGGAATACGCCTGCCCGAGCGAAAAGAAGGCCAGCCGTATCGTCATCGCTGGTGGCGGCGCGACCGGCATCTCGCTGGCGCACATTTTGCAGAAGGGTAAAAGCGAGGTGGTGGTGATCGAAAATAAACTCGAACGCGCCGAGATGCTTAGCGAGATTCTCGACTGCCTTGTGGTCCACGGCGACTTTCTCGACAGCGATGTGCTCGACGAAGTGCAGCTCAACGAAAACAGCGATTTTATTGCCACCACCGCCAACGACGAAAGCAACATCATGGCCTGCATTCTCGCCGAACGAAAGGGCGCGGCCGCGACCATCGCGCGCATCACCCGCGAACAATACCACGAGATCATCACCAAGTCCTCGATGCTCGACCGCGCCATGGACCCGTACGTCTCGCTGTTCAACTCGATCTACCACTTCATCCAGGGGCGCAACGTGAAGAGTGACCTGAAGTTCCAACATCTCGATGCCGAGTTGCTGGAGTTCGACATTCCGGTGGGTCACACGTGGGTGGCAAAAAAAGTGATGGACCTGAAATTGCCCAAGGGTTCGATCATCGCGATGATCCTGCGCGACGGCCAAGGCACCATCCCGGCCACCGGCAGTCTGATCTTGCTCGATGGCGATCGGGTGGCGATTTTCACCCTGATGAAATCGGTCAAAAAAGTGCGCGCCCTGTTCGCCTAAGGAGAACCTGGCCGGGCCACATGGATTTTTTCAACGCCATCTGGTTCTGGAGCCTGCTCGGCTTGCTGGGCATGGCCGTTCCGGTCGTTCTACATCTGCTCAACCGTTCGGCGGCGCGCGAGACCGACTGGGGCGCGATGCGCTTTTTGGAAGAGTCGCTGGCCAAACGTACCCGCCATATCCGCCTCGAAGACGCGTTGTTGCTGAGTTGCCGCTGCTTGCTGCTCGCCCTCCTCACGATGGGTCTGGCGCGTCCGTTCATCCCGCCGGGCGCGGCCGTTCCGTGGTTGCTGGTGCTGCCACTGGTCCTGCTGGCGGTGGTCGTCTTCGGCTGCGCCATGGCTCTGTGGGGCGCGCCGTTGTGGCGTGGATTGCTGGTGGCGGCGGCAGTGCTTCTGTTGCTGCTCGCCGGCGCCTTGGTGCTGTTCGAAAAACGGCTGAACCTCAAACGATTCGGCAGCGGCGGCGCGCAGGACATCGCGGTGATCATCGACGCCTCCGCCTCGATGGACGCGGTGGTCAACGGTCAGTCCAACATGGCCCGCGCCCGCGAAGAGGCGCGCGAACTGCTCGAACGCGCGCCGGGCGGCAGCTCGTTCGCGGTGCTGCTCGGCGGACCCGTGGCGCGACCCCTGGTCGCCACGCCGAGTTCGAAGTTTGAAGAACTGACCCCAGTAATCGCCCGCGCCCGTTCGGCTGCCGGGACCATGAACGCCCCCGCCACCCTCCAAGCCGCCGTCCGCGCGCTCGAACGCGGCAGCCTCCCCGACAAGCAAATTGTGCTGTTCACCGACGCGCAGCGCGAGGGCTGGCGGCTCGAAGATCCCGGCGCCTGGAACGGTTTCGACAAACCACCGCGCGTCGTGCTGCGCCGCTTCTCCACCCCCGAACCACTGGCCAACCTCGCCGTCGCTGGGATCGAACTCTCCCGCGACGTGATCGGTCCCGACCGCCCGGTTCGCATCACCGTCTCGCTGGAAAATACCGGCGAACTCGCGGTCACCCCGCGCGCGCTGCACCTCTATTTTTCCGAACGCGCGGGCGAAAGCGACAGCGAGAGCCAGGTCTCGCGCGCCTTTGGATCGATCGCGCCCGGCAGCATCGAAACCGCCATGTTCGAACACCGATTCACCCGTCCCGGAACGCACATCCTACGCGCCCGGGTCGAGGTAAAAGACGACCTGCCAGGCGACAACGAACGCCCGTTCGCGGTTAATGTGGTTGGCGGCCTTTCCGTGTTGCTCATCGAGGGCCGTCCCAGCGCGCCACGGCTCGAACGCGCGAGCACCTTCGCCGCCACCGCGCTGGCACCGCGCAGCCGCCAAACGAGCGGAACAGCAGCGACAGCGGAGGACGATGCCCGCCTGATCGACACGGAGATCGTATCGGCGGACGCGTTCGCAGCGGAAAATCTTGCCGGCGTCGCCACGGTCGTGCTGTGCGACGTGCCGCAACTTCCTGACCCGGTGGCAGACGCGCTCGGCAGCTGGGTGCTGGCTGGCGGTGGCCTGTTGATCGCGCCGGGTTCGCAGATCGACGCCGGGTGGTACAACCGCTGGCGCGCGCCCGGCGGCAGTCGTATTCTGCCGCTCTCGTTCGACCAACTTCAGGTTACCGATCCGGTCGCAGCACCGGTCACCGCCGCGCTCACCACCTTCCGTCACCCGGCGCTTTCCGTGGTCAGCGAAGCCAAACGCAGCGACCTCGGCAGGACCATCGCGTACAGTTACTGGCAGATCCGCGAACACGAAGAACGCGTTCTGGCGCGTTGGTCGAACGGCGCCCCGCTGCTCGCCGCCCACCCGGTCGGTGAAGGTGAAGTCATCCAACTCGGCTTCGGACTCGGTCCGGAATCCACCACCCTGCCCGCCCGGCTCGCCTTCCTGCCGTTCCTGCACGAACTGGTCTACCACCTCGCCGCGCCGCGCCGCCCCGAACTCAATCTCGTTCCCAGTCCCCGCCTCGACCTGCCCTTCCCGGTCGGTGCGAACGCCAGTGCCATCGGCCCCGACCAGAAAGCCCGTCCGGTGAAACGAAGCAAAGTCGAAGCCGCCAATGGCAAAATATTCAGCCGGCTTTCCGTCGGCGGCGACATTGTTCCCGGCGTCTGGGCCGTGTCCGGCCAAGTGCCGGCCGCGTTCGCGGACGACACGGGTCGCGCGCCGTTCGTGGTCACCGCCAACCCCAGCGAAGGCAAACTCGACCCGCTCACCGACGCTGAACTCGCCTCGTTGAAAGACCGCATCGAGATTGTGCCGGTCGACTCCGTCGGCGACGTCGCCGGGATGTTGAGCGGGCGCAAGTTCGGCAAAGAGCTGTGGAAAATCTTGCTCGCGGCCGTGTTCCTCCTGCTCCTCACCGAGGTCGCGCTCACGCGCTGGATCGCACAGCGGCGGCAGTTGCCGTAGTGTGGAAGTGTCAATGAAATTTGCAGACAGTCTGCATATTTTTGGCTGACGTAAAAAAATGCAGACTGTCTGCGTATTTGGTTGACTCGGCCAATCACCGAATGAGGGCCAACACCATGCGGCGGTGCGCAATCCCCGCCTCTTCGAACTCGGCTCCGTCGACCACAAATCCAAGCCGCTCATAGAACGGGATTGCGTGTGTCTGGGAATTAAGATCGACTTGCGGGCTGTCAGATTGGTCGATCAAGCAACGGATGAGGGCGGTGCCGACGCCGCGTCCGCGCCAAGCGGCGAGCACGGCGACACGGCCAATATGGCCGGACCCGGTCAACCGACCGGCCCCAATCGGATCCGGCTCCCCCCGCGCTTCGCCGGGCGTTGTCAACGCAAACGCGATGGCATGCCGGCAGGCGGGGTCGAGGCCGTCGCGTTCGAGGTCCATCGGCACGTTCTGCTCTTCGACGAATACGCTGGTCCGCACCGACATCAATGCGTCCGCCGCCGACGCCCAGGTGGCCGGCCGCACCATAAACGGCCTTTGAGATGGTGGAAGATGATTTGGTTCGGGCATGAGATTCCTGACTTGTACCTTGGTTGGATCTGACTAACTTTTTTATCGCATGATGTGCCGAACGTTCCCACGAAAACACCTTCTTAGTTTTTTGCTGCTGGGGACGGCCGTGTTCGGGCAAGCGCCCCGACCCGCCGGACTGCCCACTGGCCTCGAGGGCAAGGTGGTGAATGATTATCTGGTCCTGCCCGCCCACGTGCAACACGTCCGCGTACTCAGCAACGAGACCTGGGCGGTAGCCACCAAGGCCGACCCGGAAAATCGCCGCGGACGAGTTGAAGCCAAGTCCGACGACGGCCCCGCCATTCGCTGGATTCCCGCCGACGAACTCGCCGCCGCCACCGGCGTCGAACCGGTCGCGGTGCTGATCGACCAAAGCGGCGCGGGCTGGTTCCGGACCATCGACACGGCCGACCGCCATGCCTGGATTGTGTCCGATGGCAGCGCTGTCCACCAAGTGCTCGCCGATCCGAGCCCGAGTTCAAACCCAACTTCAAACCCAAATGAGAACCCGGCCGAGTCCGCCGCCGCCATCGCTCGACGCCACGCGCTGGCTGGCGGTCCGCCACGCTTCCGCGGCGTTCCCTGGGAGACCCGCAATGGCGACCTGTGGATGCTCTCCTCGACCGGGATCCACCGCTGGCAAGGGGCTCAAACCAACACGAACGCCCCCTCCGCCAAGCGACTGGACCACTACCCTCTTCGCCTCGGAACGAACGAACCAGCACCCGGGACAGGGGATGACGCGGCGGCGTTGATGGCAGAAGAGTCCTATTGGTCCGCCAAATATGCCATCCGTGAGGGCGTCGGCGGCCAAGTGCTCATTTCACGGGGCTGCCGCGATGGATCCTACGATCCGTCAGACGACATCTCCGAACAAACCACGGCCAAACAGCCGCGAAGTCCAGTCTGGTTGTACACGCCTGGCTGGAACGGTCTCGCGCGCAGTTCGATGCCTGGCATGGCGACCGACGAGCAGATCTTTCCCGAACCCGGCGGGTTCTGGCTGCGTTCCGGACCGGACTCCGCACAACTCCAAATGTGGCGCGAGAACACCGTTCGCCCACCGCCCGAACTCGCGCGCCTCGTCACCGAACTCGGGGCCCGGACCTACCGCGAACGCGAGCAGGCCTCGCAGAAACTCCATGCCGAGTTCGGCACTTGGAAGGAACAGTTGCAGGCCATCCATGATGCCGCCACCGACCCCGAGGTTCGTCAACGCCTCGCGGCGATCATCGCGGGACTCACCACGGGGGGTGCGTCGGGATCTGCGGACGATGAGGACTCGAATCTGCGCCAATTTCCACCCAGTCGCCGGGTCGTGGTGCCGCGCAGTCTGGACCCCGAACACACCTATCTCGCGCTGCAGACAAGGCCGCCCGCCGCCGACGACCCGCGACCGGGTCGATGGGCCTTGTTCGCGTTCGGCCTCGACGGATCGGTCGAGCAAATCGCGGCCGACCTGCCCGGCCACTGGGCCCCCTCCCCCGCTCTGGACAGCGAACAAGTGTCCGCGTTCGATCTCGCCCGCGTCGACCAACGCACCTTCGCCTGGCGCGACGGCCTCGGGGGCTTGTGCATCCTGCGCGATGGCAAACGCGTCCGCCTAGCTCCTCCGCCCGGCGGCCCAGCGCGCTTCCCGCTGCCGCAGTGCCGAATTCTTTCCGTCTGGCCTGGCGGCTTGATCGTGCGCCTGCACCGGCAGGTCCTCGTCATCAGCGCCGAGACCATCCGCACTGCGCCGGTCGACGACATTCCGCCGCCAGTCGAACTCAGCAAAGAGCTACGCGCCCACACCGCGCGCTTCGTGCGCGAATACAAAGATTACTACAACAGCGATCTCGACGCCGAGGACTTGCTCAAACTAGCCGACCGGGTACTCGCCCAGGCACCGACCTATCCCCGCGGGTTATATGCGCAGGGCGAATTCCGATCCTCCATCGCGGGCGAAGGCGGTTCGCGCATCGCCTTGCGGGCGGCCAGCCAGGCCATGGGGCTGGCCCGCGATAGCGGCGGCGACCGCGTTCTCGAACGGGCCAGCATCTGGGGCGACCTCGGTTTCCGCATCGAAGCGGTGCGCGACATAAATCACATTATCGAAGTGGAAGACCGCTACCACGGCGAAACCTTGGCCAGCCAATTTCTGGTGCGCGGCAATCACTTCCTCGAAGCCCAACAGTGGCAAGCCTGCCTGCGCGACTTCCGCCGCAGCATCGCCATCAACCCGGACAACCAAGTCTCGCGCAACAACATCGCCTGGGTGCTCGCCGGCGCCGCCGACGAACGGTTCCGCGACGGCAAGGAAGCAGTCCGCCTCGCCACCATTGTCTGCGAAGCGGAGGACTACGAAGCCTCCTACTCGGTCGACACACTCGCCGCCGCCTACGCGGAATTAGGCGACTTTGAAAAGGCGATTGAAATGCAGGAAAAAGCCATCGGTCTCATCGACCCGGAAGAAGACAAAGAACGCTGGGGAGAGTTCCAAGCGCATCTCAAATTATTTAAAATGAAGAAGCCGGTGAGGCTGCCCGAGCCGTCAACACCTGTTGAGCCAGAGCAAGATGCGGAAGATCAACGCGGACTGTAACATGCCGTAGAAAACGTCTCGCCTTTCCTTTCGTTCCCCACCTTGACACCAGACCGCTTAGGGCCATCTTTATTGATGGCAGGCATCCGCAAACCAACATCGATAGACGCATCCCCGGAGAAACTCCGGCGGCATGAGGATCGCGAGACCTTGCAACGCCGGGACAACCTTGCCGCCATCGCCAACGGCATCGCGCACGACTTCAACAACCTGCTCACGCCGGTCAACGGCTACCTCCAATTGTTGCACACCAAATACGGTGGCGATGACGAGCATACCGAGATCTATTTTAAGCACATCAAGACCTGCCTGAAGCGCGCCGAAATCTTGGTGGAACAAATCCTTTTGTTCAACCGGTCCTCGGATGGAACAAGTTCGGACCTTCTGCTTCATCTGGTCATCGAGGAAGTGCTGGCCTTGCTCCGCTCCTCCCTGCCCTCAACCATTCAACTCTCCGGCCGGCTCGAACGCAAACTCGGTTCGGTCGTGGGCAATGCCCTCGAACTCCAACAACTTCTGCTCTCGCTCGGCACCAACGCCGCCATCGCCATGCCAGTCGGCGGCGAACTGGAAATCTCGCTGAGGGGCGTGACCCTGGGCGAAGACGAAGTCGAAGGCCTGCCAGCCGGCGCATACGCCCGGGTCGAGATTCGCGACACCCGCAGCGAGGCCTACACCGACCACCAGCTCGAACGCATCGCCGCCCTCGAACGCGGCCTGTCCGTGTCGCTGGAGGCAGCCCGGCGCTACCACGGACAACTGATCGCGCTCAACCGCGCCGAGAACGGCACCATTTTCCGCCTGTTCCTGCCGCTGAAATCTGCGCAGCCCACGGCGGCGAATGGCATTCTGCCGAGAGGCAACGAACGCATTCTGTTTCTCGACGACGAATACATGATCTGTGCCGTCGCGAGCGAAATCATGCAAAATCACGGATACCACGTCGATACCCGCCAGGATAGCCGCGCGGCGCTCGAGAGTTTCCGCACCGACCCCCAAGCGTACGACATCATCATCACCGACCAAACCATGCCCAATCTATGCGGCCATGACATCGCGGCCGAGGTGAAAAAAATCCGCCCCGATCTACCAGTGCTTCTGTGCAGCGGCTCCGTCTTGTCGGCGGAAAAAATGTGCTTCGCCGACGGCCACCTGAAAAAACCGATCGGCGGGGAGCAACTGCTGCACAAACTCCGCGAAATCCTCGATGCGGCCACGGGCGGTTCCGCGTCGGACCCCGGTGCCGGATAATCGTGCAAGATTCTTGAACAAGACGGCAAGCTTGTGTCGTCTTGCCCCCATGAAACACCTCCCAGCGATTTTCCTCGGCCTGCTTGCCGCCCTGTTCGCGTTCCTCTACCTCACCAAATCCGAACCGACAAAGGTCGCGCAACCCATCGTCGCAACCGACGACCCTCGCGACGCCGAACTCGCCGAGTTGCGCGCGCTCACGCTCGAGCAAAAGATGCGCATCGCCCAACTGGAAGTAGCCGCCCTCGAAAACAGCTCCGCCAACCCCGGCCGGGCCCGCTTCGCCGATGTGCCCGACCCCGAAGCCGCACTCGCCAACGCCGTCATGGTCGGTCCCGACGGCAAAGAGCTCAGCCCGGAAGAAGCCCTCGAAGCCCAGCTTGGCGACAAGATCGGCGCCGCTCTCGGCAGCCTGTTCGGCGGACTCAACATGTCCAATGTCGTCGTCTCCACCAACCGCTCCTTCAGCGTTGGCCAAAAGGGCATGGGGCAGGCCTTCAAGTTGCAACACGCCGCCAATAAACGCACCACCGTCGAGAGCCACTACGCCGACCTGATGGGCCAGTTCGATCTCGACTTCGAAAAGCGCCAGGCCTTTCTCGACCTGCTGGCCAAACGTGACGAAATGCCATTTTCCAATGGGTTCATCGACGCGGCCGCGATCGACAAACACCAAGAAGAAGTCGAAAAAGAACTGGTCGAATTCCTCGGCGAGGAAGGCTACGAGCGCCTGCAAGAGTACGAGGACACCGCCTACGCCCGCGGCAAGATCAAGGCCTTCGACGAAGCCCTCGGACGCGGGCTCGCGCTGGCCCCCGAACAACACGAACAAATGAAGGAGCTGTTCAACGGCATGGAATCGTTCGCCAACGACTACGCCGAAAACGCCGGCAAAGAGACGTCCGCGGAACGGCTGGATCAACTCGCCGAACGCTACACCGAGCTTACGGAAGACGCGTCCGGCTTTCTCGACGAACAACAAACCGCCACCCTCGCCGCCCACCTCGACAACAACCTGAAAAAAGCCGAGGCCCACGAACAACTGCAGCAGCAATTCCGCGAAAGCTTCGGCGGCGCCAACATTCAAATTCTCGGCGACGGCGCGAAGTTGATGCAAATCCAAGGCGTCGAGCTTCAGACCGAGCAAGCGGAGTGATCAAACCGAACGGACAATTCAATACCTGGAGGGCGAGGGGCCTCCCGAGCCGATTGCGATCGAGGATGGGTTGGTGATCAGTAATCAGTGATACAGGCCCTTCGGGCCTTGTTTGATCAACGCATTCAAATCTCAGGCATCTCGAACTTCGATTTTAAAAACTGGAGGGCGAGGGGCCTCCCGAGCCGATTGCGATTGGGATAGATCGTCATTGTCCGCACACCTACGGGCCCAAAGCGGTACGCAAAGGTCGCGTGCGCCAGCGCGGACAAACTAATCACTGATCACTGATTACTGATTACTGATTACTGACCACTGATTACATCGCACTGATTACCGCCCACGAACTACCGACCAATCCTACCTCCCCCGTCCGCCTCCCGGACCACCGCGTCCACCGCCACCGCCGCTCGGACGCGGCGGGGTGGTCATCTCGCGGATGTATTCGATCGTCTCCACCAAATCGCCGGCGGCGTTGCCTTCGAGGCCAAGGTCGACTGCGAGGTCTTCCATGAGAATGCTTCGTTGCTCCTTCATGACGTCGTTCATCGCCGTCATTTGTTCACGCAGGTCGCCGAAGTTGGTTTGGCCTTCCGGGTTTGCGGCCATCGCGGCGAAGCTGGCGCTCATTTTCTGAAGATTGCCGAGCAGTTCCCGATGGCGCGCCACCGTCTCGGGCGGCAGGCCGGTGAGATCGATGCCATTGTAAAATTTCAGGCGGTCGTCCAATCCCTGCTTCATCTCCACCCGCATCTGGACGCGGCGTTGGAGCATTTCCTGATACTCGGCGGGCTCCGCCGCCTTCATCCGCGCCATCTCCTGCGCCCGCCGGTCCTCACGGGAGACCTCGGGCTGATCCGGCGCGCCGCCGCGGGTGGCATCGCCCGCGGGGCCGGTCGGCTGCACGCGCAGCTTGGCAATCTCCCGCTCCTTCTTCTCAAGTTCGGCTTTGAGTCCGTCCACCGCCTCGACCGAAACGACCGGGGCGCCGGGAATATCGGAGGCGGCCCGCGCCGCGCCCAGTTGTGTCCGCAGGCCAACCACTTCGGACTCGAGCGCGCCGCGGGCCGCGACCGCCTCGTCCACCTGGCTCTGCATCACCAGCATCTTGGCTTCCGCGTCGGCGGCGGCCGATTTTTGTTGCAGGCCGAACCAACCACCGACGGCGGCGAGAGCGGCAAAGAGAAGAACCAGGACAGTGAGGAGTGTTTTCATGGCGTTGTGATCGTTGTGAATCGTACGTTCAATATACGTTCGAACCGCCTGATTATTGCAGCGGCCTTGTGGCAAAACCTTGCCATAACATGGCAGAAGTTTGCCATAGCATGGCGAGAGTCTGCCACGGTGAAATAGCGCGCACAATCGCAACTAATTTCCCGAGGGGAGAGTGCGCAAGTCGTCCGAGAAGCTTCGACCGGAACCAAGCAGAAACTTCGGGCGAAGGGCCAATCCGGTCGACGTGGTCTTTGCGGTGAACCCCAGGCATCACTCATCCCGCCTTGCGGGATTCGCTTGCCTTGGGCTACGCTGTCTGCCCGTTGGGGACTTTCTGGCACCGGAGGCGCGTGACCAAGGATTGGCTGCGAGGTCGTATCCGAACTGTGAAAGTCCGAGCACGATCTCTTGGATCTTTGACTAAGGGATTGGCTGCGAAGCCGGCTCCGAACGCTGAATGTCCGGCACGCTACCCGCTTGCTGCGGTCTCTGGAACCTTCGGCCTTTGCCTGTGGTCCGCAGTTGCCGTGCCCCGGGAACCCCAAGGAGGTCAGACAGTGTAACCCTAGGTTTGAATAGGCGAGAACGGCCGATCGGTCTGCATCTCCATTCGAGAATTCCGCGTCAGATCCGGTCGGATCGACGACGTCGCGAGGTGCCGGTCAGCGTAGCCCGCTTCAGGATTCGCTCAAGCGTTTCACCTCGATGCCGCCGAGCAGGTCTTCAGCCTCGCGCAGTGTGTCGAGAATATCGGCCATCGAAAACGGGCTTTTCTCAAGGCATTTTTCCCAGCCGCGCTTGCGCAGTTTTTTCGCGTTATGGCCGGGGAACCAATGACCGGCGTTGCCGAGCAGGTTGTAGCGCATCGCGGCCCACTCGGTCATGCCGAGGCCGACCGCGTAATTGTGCAGGCGGAAAATTTCTTTGAGATTCACTTCGCCGGGAACATCCCAGTATTCGGGCAGGCCGACCGCCCAGTTTTCGTACCAATCAGCGCCGAGCTTCTTGCGCATCTGGGCGTGCAGGCGTTCGGAGATCTCGGCGCTGATTTTAGCCCGTTGCTTGTAGTGCTTGAGGCCCTCGATGTGGTCGTCGTAGTCGGAGGGCTTGGCCGCACCGAGACTGAGCGTGTGCACCTCGTCGCGACTGAGGCAGTACATGTCGTTGAACTGCATCGGACTCAACGGGGCGCACAGCCGTTTGAGCTGCGGCGTCGGTTTGTATAACATGCCGCCTTTATCGTTCGGGCTGATGATGAAAATGCCCATGTCCTGCTGTCGCGCCATCAGGATGGCCGGCCAGTTGAAATCGTTCACCCAGTACCAGTGCACGTTGATGTAGTCGAACGCGCCCGTGTTGATCGCCTCGACAATCAACGGCGTCGGCGCGTGGGTGGAGAAGCCGATGAAGCGCGCGCGTCCGGCGCGGCGGAGTTTGTGCGCCGCCTCGATGCAATGGCCGAGCGACCAGTCGAGGGTTTGGCGGTCGTTGATGCCGTGCAGCGAGAGCAGTTCGACATGGTCGAGTTTGAGGTTGCCCATCGATACGTTGAAGGTCGCGTTAAACTCCTTCACCGTCTCGGTCGGCCCGACTTTGGTCTGCACAATGAGTTCGTCGCGCGGAAAGCTGGGCAGGACCTCGCCGAGTTGAATCTCGGAGGTGCCGTAGCCGCGCGCGGTTTCGATGTGGTTGATGCCGAGTTCGACCGAGCGCCGGATGGTTGCTTCCAGATTGGCTTGGTTCGCGGCGGCGATCTCGGACGGATCGATGTCCTCCCACGAATGCTGGTAACGCATACCGCCGGTGGAGAATACAGGCATGTCGAGTTCGGTGCGGCCGAAGCGGCGGCGGGGCATTTTTGGCATGCACGGGATCTAGCGGTTCGACGTGAAATTGAAAGGTGATAGCCCTTCGGGATGACGATGCAAGGTGGCGGGTGGAAGATGGCGGGTTCGCCCCACGGGCTTGTTGTAGGCGGGCTGGACATCAAGGCTGGAGCGGCTTGGAAGAGGTTTTCCAGCCAAACCGGCAGAACGTTACGGAATCCGTTGTTTGGGCTTGGGAATGCTTCCCTAATCAGCTTGGTTGATCTTAGCGATGCACTGCGATGGCGAGGCACTGTGAAATAACGCCCAGCAGACCATTTTTTATCGCTTTATAATCCATCGAGTTTTGCTGGAAACCGAATTTGAGAAATAAATGACTTTTTGTGTAGGGATACAAGTTCAAGAGGGGATCGTCGCGTTGGCCGACACCCGCATCGTGCGCGGTGATGAAAAACTCAACAAGAATAAACTGGCGCCACTCCTCCATTCCAACGCCTCGCTGTTTACCATGACCAGCGGCCTTAGGTCGATCCGGGATAAGACGTTGACCTATCTCGATGACCAACTGGCCAGCCATAACCAGCCCCATGACCGGCTGTACAAGCTGGTCAACGCGTTTTCGGATCAACTCCGGCGCGTTAAGACGGAAGACGAATCGTCACTGGTCGCCGGCAATTATCGATTCAACCTGCACGCTATCATTGGCGGGTGTATGAGTGGAGATCATTTTCCACGACTTTATTTTGTTTATCCAGAGGGAAATTGGATAGAATCGGCCGCTGATTCACCCTATTTTATGATTGGGCGGACGACCTATGGGAAACCGATTCTGGACCGCCTGTTGACCTTCGAAACCCCGCTGCGCGTCGCGGTTGGATTGGCGCTGCTGGCGTTCGATGCAACTCGCACCAGCGTGACCGATGTGGATTGTCCCATCGATATTGCGATTATCCCCGCGTCGACTCGGACGATGACATTGCACCGTTATCAACAAGAAGACGTCACGGTGGCGACGGCTTGGTGGAACGAGACGCTAGCAAATTCGCTTCGGGCGATGCCGATGGATTGGTGCGACAATCTGTTTGGCTTTTAGAACTCCACTACCAATTACTAAGAATAAAACCGCAAAGGATTTCGCCATGACTCAAATCAATGTTGGCTGCAATTTAGAATATGAAGTTCGCAAGGAGACGTTGTTGCAGCTGCAAATTTCGGTAAACGCAACAAACTGTCAGCGCTTGACTAGCGAATCGTTGTCCATCACTCCGATGGTCAACTTTAATGCCCTAATTGCTGGAGAGGAAAAGGTACGGATGAGCCAAGTCTCATTGCAGCCGGGAACGTATTACATCGAGTATCGTGCTTCGGTCGAATTGACGCCCGCGTTTGACAAACCGACCGAAGTCCAGGAGACGCTGATCGCCCAGTTGCCTCCCGCGACGCTGACCTATCTCAATCCCAGTCGTTACTGCGAAAGCGATATACTCAGCCGTTTTGCTTATGAAGAGTTTAATGAGTTCGAACGAGGATATGTCAAAGTCCAAAAGATCTGCGATTGGGTGAACGATCATTTGGATTACGAACCGGGCAGCACCACCGGGACGACCACGGCGTCGCAGGTTCTGTTGCAGCGGAACGGCGTTTGTCGCGATTACGCTCACCTCATGATCACGCTTTGTCGTTGTGTTGGGATACCGGCGCGGTACGTGTCGGGATACGCCGTCCATTTGCAGCCACCGGATTTTCACGGCTTTGTTGAGGCGTTTCTTGATGGGCAGTGGTATTTGTTCGATCCAACCCATTTGGCTCCGACCAACGGGCTGGTAAGAATCGGTTGCGGGCGAGACGCCGCTGATGTGGCGTTTGCGACCATCTACGGGGATACGCGGTTGCTGAACAAACAGGTTTGGGCGAATCCCACGAACATCGACGGCGACTTTCAACAAGGCAATTCCGAACCCACGTCGACCGCGTCGTGACACGATCGCAGCAGGGACTTTAACGCACCTACGTTTTCAAGTCGTCCGCGTCGTCCATAGTGGATCTTGCCAAAGATCCTTTGAGACTGAAACGCTGCTCTGGACATGGCAAACGAGTTTTGAACGTATCGTCCTCTCTTGTTTCAACCAGAAATTATCCGGCGTCGAACGTGTCGTATTGCTTCGCTGAAATTCTCAAATTACCGAACGGGTCCACCCGCGCCGAAAACCCCGTGGGAACATGCAAAGTCGAAAACGCTTCGACCACCCGCGACGGCCCGTCGAACGCAAAGCCGGCCGGAAGTTCCGCGCGGACAAAGGTCCCGGACGCGGTCGGCACCGGCAGGGCGGCGCCGGCCGCCGCTTCGGACCAAGGCGGTAGAAGCGGTTTGTCAGTGATCCCGACCGCGCGCAGCCGGAGCGCCACAACCTCGACCAGTTCATCCGCTTGCCGATAGCCGTAGTGCCGCTCATGGGCCGCATGGAACGCGGCCAGGGTGCTCGGCAAGGTGGTCTCCAGCGGCGATGAAATTTCGAAGGACTGACCCCGATAACGCGCGTCGAGTGTCGCGGTAAACTGTTGCCGGCCAATCGAAAAGCCTTCTTCGGACAGCACCCGGCGAGCGCTGTCAATCAGTTCGCTCTGGGCCGCGAGCAGGGTCTTGAAGTCGGCGTGCGCGTCCGGACCGAGCGGCAGCATCAGCGTTCGCGAACGATCCCGAACCCGGTCGGCGCTCACACAACCGAACGCGGAAAGCACCCCGGGATGGCGCGGCACCAGCACCTCCGGAATCTCCAAGGCCGCCGCCAGCGCGCAGGCGTGCAGCCCGCCGGCCCCGCCGAACGACACCAGGGTGAAGCGGCGCGGGTCGAAACCCCGCTCCACCGAAATCACCCGGATCGCCTGTTCCATCGCGGCGTTGGCCAAGCGAAGAATGCCGCGGGCGGCGTCTTCCACGGAGCCGCCAAGCGCCTCGGCGATGGGCGCGATGGCGCGTTCGGCGCGTTCGAGATCGAGGGTCATGCGACCGTCGAGAAAGTGTTCGGGGTCGAGTCGACCGAGCACCGCGTTGGCATCGGTGACCGTGGCCTGCTCGCCGCCGAGCCCGTAACAGGCCGGACCCGGACGCGCCCCGGCGCTGTGCGGCCCCACATGGAGTCCGCCGGCCGGATCGACGAACGCGAGCGAACCGCCACCCGCCCCGACCGTGTGAATGTCCATCATCGGCACCCGCACCGGCATGCCGCCCAGGTCGAGTTCGGTGCTCACGCCCGCGCCGCCATCAAGCAAGCTGACGTCGGTTGAGGTGCCACCCATGTCAAAGGTGATGAGTTTCACATCCTCGCGAGCCCCACCATCGTCAGCCACAGCTTGACGCGCCACCGCGAGCGCCCCGATCACCCCGGCGGCGGGACCGCTGAGCAGGGTGTTCACCGGACGCGCCATCGCCTCGGCGGCGGAAAAACTGCCGCCGTTGGATTGCACAATCGTGATGTCGTTCTGCGACGAGCTGGCATCGAGTTTGCCCAGATAGGCGGACATCACCGGCGCGACGTAGGCGTTGGCGACGGTGGTCGAACTGCGTTCGAACTCGCGGAACTCGGGCAGGATTTCATGCGAGACCGATACCGGCAGACCGCGCGCGCGGGCGGCGGCGGCGATGCGCGCCTCGTGTTGGGGATGGAGAAAGGAGAACAGCAGGCAGATCGCCAGCGACTCGGCGCCGGCGGCGACAATCTGGTCTAGCTGGGTTGTAATATCGGCATCGGCCAGCAGCAGCAGCACCTCGCCGCGGGCGTTGACGCGTTCGGCGACTTCGAACCGGAGCGGGCGCGGCACCAGCGGCGCAGGCCGGGTCACGCTGAGGTTGTACAGTTCGGGCCGGGTTTGGCGTCCGATCGCGAGCACGTCGCGGAAGCCGGCGGTGGTGATCAGCGCGGTGACGGCTCCGTTTCGTTCGAGCAGGGCGTTGGTGCCGACAGTGGTCGAGTGGACCAGTGCAAAGGCCTGACCGGGTTCGAACCCGGCCTTTGCCAACACTTCCGAACATCCTTGCAGCACCGCCGATTCGAAATCCGGCGGAGTCGATGGCAGTTTATGGGTGATGGTGCGTTCGCCATCGAACAGCACCACGTCGGTAAACGTGCCGCCGGTATCGATGCCGATTAAAATGTTCGTGGTAGTCAGTAGTCTGTAGCCAGGAGTGAGGGGAAACGCAATGATCAGCTCAATATCGACTCAAATTGCGAAGAAAAGGAAAACGAGGGTTCTGAAAGACCGCGAGTTTGCCGCGGCAAGTCCGGTTTTCTCCTCGCGCCCCCCGTTACTGGCTAACAGCTACTCCCCAGTTACTCAGAACTCTCTACCAACTCTTCCAACAACTCGGACGCGACCGCCGCGCCATGCCGGTAGCGGCAGCGTTCCTCGCTGGCCAGCGCCAGGGCTTGTTGCGCGGCGTCGCGGGCCGGACCCGTTTCGTCGAGGCGCAGGTGGAACCGGGCTTTGGCGTTGAGCAAGTCGATGTGATACAGGCCGAAGCGGGAGTGTTCGGCGATGTGAAAGCCTTCTTCCAAGGCCGAACGCACGTCATCCCACTCCATCAGGTCGATGCCGATGCGGGCGCGGGTGAGGTGGAGCAAACAGAGGTGCTCTTGCGAACTCGCGTGCAAGATCCACGAGGAGGCTTGTTCGACGTGCGACTGGGCGCCGGCGAAGTTGCCTTGTTCGCGGTGCTTTTCGGCAATCCACAAATGGGTGACCGCGCGGTTGTGCGGCGCCGGCGACAAGCTTGGACGCGGCTTGGGATTGGTTTGGTGCTTGAGCACAAAGTGATAATCCAACCAGAGATGTTGCACCTCGGTCCGCAGGGCGTCCGGCCAGTCGCGAATCGGTTCGGCGGGAATGTACTTGAGGTCCTGCAGCGGGCTGGTGGTCGGATGGCGGTGGCGGTGCTGCTGCACCCAATCGTCAATCACGCCTTCGAGGGTAAGCGCCTCGAGGTGTTTCCACAAGTCGTCCCATTGCCAACGGTTGCCCTCGGCATCTTCGTAGTACGACTCGTTGCGCCACTCGAAAAAGTCGGCGATCTCGTGCGCGAGGAGGATCGCGGAAAAGCGCGGGGCGTAGTCGTCGGAGAACACCGGCTTCACGTCGCAGCCGCGCAAGTAGCGTGCGGTCGGGCAGCGGCAGGACTTGAGGTCGCCGCGCAGCAGGTGGGCGCTGTCGAGGCCGTTGGCGGAGAAGAAGGTGAGTTTGCACTGCTCTTCCAAGGACGCCCATTCAGCCAGACTCGGCAGGTCACCGATGCCGCGGCGGTAGCGGAGCATGCCGTCGAAGTCGATCGGATTGGGGAACTCAAGGAGGATGCGGTGGCCGCGGGCGAACTCGCCGATCCGGGTGAGATGCCACACCCCGCCGAGGCGTTCGCGGTAGATTTTTTCGGCTTGGTTGACCAAGCCGGCTTGCAGCAGATGGTAGACCAGTTCTTCCAAGTGATCGAGGGTGCATTTGTCGCTGGGCAGTTCGCTACCGGGGCGTTCGGTGAGGTTGCGAAAGTAGTCGCTAACCCGACGGTGTACCTCCGCCGGAGAGGCAAACAAATGATAGAAGTGGTCGCGGACCGCTGGGTGTACCGTGAAGTGGTCGTGGCGTTCGCGCAGGACCAGGTGTTGGTCGACCAGACTCTGCAAGGCCAGTTTCACGTCGGCGATGGTGGCGCCAATGAACGGCGTCCCCTCGCCGATCGCAGCGGACTGCAGGAAGACGAGATTGAAAGTATCGAGCGGAATGCCGAAGCGGAAAATGCACAGGTGGGTGAGCACCTTGAGTTCGAACGGGGGCAGGTGTTCCTCGTAGGCGCTGAAAATCGAACGCAAGCGGCGCCCCGGCGTATCGAGGCTGTCGACCAAGGGGCCGAGTTCGGGGAGGTGGCGCGGATTGCCGTCGAAGTAGCGTTGCAGGAGGGCGCCGAGATGGTCGAGGGTCAGGGCGTGGCTGCCGGCATGGCCGATGAGATCGGCGAGTTCGGTGTCGGAGCCGTTCACTTGGTGGTAGCGGAGCAGGGAGATGCTGGCGCTGAGGTCGAGACCATCGAGGTCGAGCATCTGGTAGCCCGCGTGCTCTTTGAGGTCTGCCACGGGGAAGCGGGTGGTGATGAGAATTTTGCAATTGCCGGGTCCACCGACCATGCGCTGGAGAAAACCGGCGAGCAGTTTGTCTTCGAGTTCGCCGAACACGCGCGTGTCGTCTTCGAGACGACGACGCTGGCGCTGGACGCGTTCGAGGCCGTCGAGCACGAGCAGAATGCGTTCGTCGTCGCGGGTGAGCGCGTCTTTGAGCAGGTGCAACCACCCGGCACCTTTCACGTCCGGACGCGGCACGTCGGTGATATACTCATAGGCCGCTTCGAGAAAGGCGTTGGGGTCGGGGTCCTCATAGAAGCTCCAGACAAACAGGCCGTCGATCGGTTCGAGCCCTTCGGCAGTCAGCTCGCCGATAAACTCGCGCGCCAAGGCGGTCTTGCCCGACCCGCCCATGCCGACCACGCCCATCACCCCCGAACCCGGTTGGTTCCACATCTCGAACAAACTGGAGAGTTCCTTGCCGCGTCCGACGAAGCGCGGCGCCGGCGGCAGATCGTGGACAAAGCCCGCCTCGCGCGGCCCCGTTCCCAGCAACGTGCGCGCATGAAACAAGTGGGCGATCAGGATCGGCGAGACCCCGAGCCAGCCGCAAAAAGCCGCGATGGTTGCCTCGGACGCTTCGCCTTCGGCGGCGGAGGAAAAATCAAAGACCGGCCGCTCGGGGGGCGCGGGGGGTGCGGGAGTCGCGGGAGTCGCGGGGGTCGCGGGAGTCGCGGGGGTCCCGAGGGTCGCGAGGGTTGCGGACAAGCTGCCACCGGGCAACACCAAGACCGCCGGAATCACCGGCGGTTCTTGATCGGGGTCCACCGGATTGGCGGCGGAAGAGGAGCCTGGCTCAGATGATGCGGGGGTAGATGATGCGGGGGTAGATGATGCAGGGGTAGACGTTGCAGGGGTAGACGTTGCGACGCTCCCGGAAACGGTGGGGCGATCTGCGGAGACGACGTGCAACTGACGCTGACTCCTTTGGCGCGCCTCCGCCTGGGCTTGGTCGCTATCTTGACCACGAGTCTGGCTGTCCATGTCCGAGAACACGGTTTGGTGCAGGCTGCGTAAACGCCGAATCAACTGCTCCATCCACGGATGAGATACTTGGCCTTGATCAACCCAAAGGTCGAATACTTCCAAATCATCCGCATCGTTGTTCTGCATTTTAATCGTTTAATTATTATACAAACAGGTAGGCATGACCTGTGAGCGAGACTCGAGAAAACCTACCCTTGCAAAGGCTTAACACGCAATCCGGGTTTGGCAAAACGGAAGATCAAAAAAATGTGGCCGATCCCTCGTTCAAAATTGGCGAAAATATCGGCGGCTATCGCCTCACCCGGTTCATCGCCCGCGGCGGCATGGGGGAAGTGTACGAGGCCCGGCAAGCGCAGCCCGATCGCCGCGTGGCGATCAAACTCGTGTCCCCCGAACGGCTCGAGGACCTGCGCCGCAAAGACCGTTTTTTCAAAGAGATCCGCGTCAGCAGCCAAGTGCAACACCCCAATCTGGTGACCTTCTTCGACGCCGGTGTCGACCGCGGCATCCCCTACTTGGTGATGGAATTTGTCGAGGGAGACAACCTGCAGAATCTGGTTCACACCAGCGGCCCGCTGCCCGAAAACCGGGCGCTGCGGATCGCCGCCCATGTGGCGCGACCGCTGGCGACCGCCTGGGACGAACGGCAGATCCTGCATCGGGATATCAAACCGGACAACATCCTGTTCGACATCCGCGACGGCCGGATTCGGCTCACCGACTTCGGACTCGGCACCATCGAGAACGAGTCCGGCGACCTCACCTTCACCCACCTGCTGATCGGGTCGCCCGACTTCATGAGTCCGGAGCAGGCCGCCGACCCGACCGATCTCGACCAGCGGAGCGACATGTACGCGCTCGGCTGCACCCTTTACTTCCTGCTCACCGGCATGCCGCCGTTTTCCCGCACTGACGTCGCCGCCGTGCTGCGTGCCCATCAGACCGAGACCTTCCCCGATCCGCGCGTCGGCAATCCCGAGATCAGCGAAGCCTGCTGGCGTCTGCTGCAAGGCATGACCGCCAAGGCGCGCGCGGCGCGCTACCGAACGTGGCAACCGCTGCTCGACGACCTCCATGACGTCCGCAAAGGCCGCATGCCCTCGCGCTGGAACGCGCAACAACGCGGCAACGAGGGCCACTCGCTGGCGCAGAACTCCGCAGAGAAAATGGCCTCCATCAAGAACCCGCCCTGGCGTCGGTTGCTGCGCGGTCTCAGCGGCCGGGGAGGTGGCGGAGACCGATGAAAATCCGCCACCAGTGCCCGCATTGCGGCGACGTGATCCGTTCCGAAAGTGCGAGGCGGGGTCAGACCTCAAATTGTCGATCCTGCACCGGTGAAGTGGCCGTGCCCGACTGGGAGTTTGGCGCGCGCTACATTGTCGGCGGCTACCTGATCCAGCGGCACCTTGACGGCGGCGGACAAAGCCAAGTCTATCTCGCGGTGCATCCCGACATGGATCAACCGGTCGCACTCAAAGTGCTCAGCGAACACTGCGCCGTCGACGAACGCCAAATCAAACGCTTCGAACGCGAAATCCGCGCCCAGGCCGGTATCCGCCATCCCAATCTCGTGCCGCTGTACAAGTCCGGCAGAGACGACGGCGTGCATTGGTTCAGCATGCCATACGTCGATGGCGCCAATCTTCGCAAGGTCCTACAAACCAACGGCGCGCTGCCCGAGAAATTCGCGCTGCTGGTGACCGCCAAGGCGGCGCTCGGCTTGAACGCGGCGTGGACCGCCAAGCAACTGGTACACCGCGATGTCAAGCCGGCCAACCTCATGGTCGACGCCGCCGGCGAAGTCAAAGTGCTCGACCTCGGACTCTGTCTGGTCGCCGGCGAAGCCGACCTCACCCGCCCCGGCATCGCCCCCGGCACCGCCGCCTACATGAGTCCGGAACAGCACGACCCCGAGGCCGAACTCGACTTCCGCTGCGACATCTTCGCGCTCGGTCGCACCCTCTACCATCTGCTGACCAACCACCGCCCGGCGCCGGGTTCGAACTTGGCCGATCTCGCCACCCGCGCGCCCGAACTGCAGACCCAAACCCTCGATCTGGTCGCGCGCATGACCAAACCCGAACCGGCGGCACGGCACGAGTCCTGGGAACATCTGCTCACCGCCTTGATGGACTGCCTGCGAGGCGCGTTCGGCGCGGACGAGACCTTCATCGACCACAGCCTGGTCGAAACCATGCGCCTGCCCCCTGCCCTGCTGCGCAAAACTCCGTGGCACCGCAAGACGTGGTTCCGCCGCAGTGCGATCGCGCTGGCCAGCCTGCTGGCACTCGCCTTGGCCTGGGCCGGGGTCCGCAAATTGCCGGCGATGAAAGGCGCCAAGCACATCATCGATCTCGGCGGCGGCGTCGAGATGCAACTGGTCAAGTTCTCGGACCGCTACCAACGCGCCGACGGCACCGAGGTCAAATTGCCCGGCCGGTTTTGGATCGCGAAAACCGAAGTCACACAGGTGCAGTTCACACGGGTGCTTGGCGTCAACCCCAGCCGAGTCGCCGGCGGCGAACGCAAAACCCACCCGGTGGAAAATGTGACCTGGAGCGAGGCCATGGCGTTCTGCGCCGCGCTCAATCAACGCGACCAGAACCGCCCGCGCGGTTACGAATACCGGCTGCCGCTCGAGTTCGAATGGGAACGCGCTGCGCGCGGCGACCCCGACGATCCCGGCGGCCACCACCGCGACGCCACCGGCTTCGGCCCAACCCTCGCGCTCAACCACGCCAACATCGCGGTGCGCGGCGACGACCTCAACCACACCACCGCTGTCGCCAGTTACCCGTCGACCGGAAAAGGCTTGTTCGACCTGCATGGAAACGTCGCCGAATGGTGCCTCGACGGGGGAACCGCACTGGAAGACATCGACTGGCGCGACCCGATCGGCGGGCACTCTGAACTTCGCGCGGTACGCGGCGGGAGCTTCGAACAATACGCCGAAGATTGCTTCACCGAGGCGCGCGCCGCGCAGTTTGCCGACGCCTCGAACGAAACGCTCGGTTTCCGGCTGGTGCTGGGTCCGCGCATTGATCCGGACCGCTTGACCGAACCGGCAGCCCAGACCGTGTTCAGCGCGCCGGACCTGCGCGACCTGCTCGACCAGCCGACGCAGCTGAGCCAGATCAAAATCGACATCGGCCAAGGCGAGACGATCACCTTCGCACCGATCCAACCGGGTTTCACGCTGGCGACTTCCAACCGCGTGCCGGTGGTCGTGTCGCGTCCGTTCTGGATCGGCGTGACCGAACTCACCCAGGGGCAGTACCGACGCTTTTCCGAGAAGCCTGCGAGCGAGTTCCGCGATGCCATGCGTCCGGTCGAGATGGTCACCTGGGCGGAGGCCAAGGCGTATTGTGGCGAACTCAACCACCAGCTCGGTGGTCAGTTGCCCAACGATTATGTGTTCCGTCTGCCCACCGAGGCGGAATGGCTGCACGCCTCCCTGGCCGGCGCGGAGACTCGTTTTTGGTGCGGCGAAAATCACGGCTGCCTGTTCGGCCGGGAGATCTACCGACGGCCCGGCAGCCCGTTGCGTTCGAGCCGGGTTCGGTCACGGCGCGCCAATCTCAACGGCCTGTTCGACATGCACGGCAACGTCGCCGAGTGGTGCCTCGACGACTGGCAGGAGCACTGGCCCGACGGCGCCGGCAACCCGGAACTGGCCCCGCCGGAGGGCGCGGATGCACGCGTTTTTGAACCGGTAATCGACCCGTTCAGCGCGGCCGGACTCGACCTGCGCCGGGTCGCCCGCGGCGGTTCTTGGAGCGCCTTCGATGTGGATTGCCGCGCCGACATGCGTCACCCGCGCGCGCCCGGGAATCGCGAACCCTACATCGGCTTTCGCGTTGTTCTGGGTCCGGAGATGCGCGACGCCGGACGGTAAAATCCGAAAAAAGAAGCGGGGAGGCTAGTCGAGCCCCTCTGTGCCCCGTCCAGATTCATTGAATGCCAAATGGCGGACTGGCGTCCGAATTCATGCGAGGGGGATCTCAACGAATTGGGTCCTTGAAAACGGACCGACTTTAGGCGCATATTCGGGAGTATTTGGCATGAGAGAGGAAGATCAGAACAATCCAGAGCCCCATCCTGAGGATGCGGGAGGGCAGCCCATGGACATGGACATCACCGTGTCCGAAGCCCTTTCGCATACGGATACGGTCCAGCCGGTGCGGATTTCAAACGAGGGGAAAGGCGAAATGGCCACCCTGCCCCGCGATCTTGAACTCATCCGCAAGGTGGGGAGAGGTGGCATGGGAACCGTCTATCTCGCCCGGCACCGCCACTTGGGTCAGCTTCGCGCCGTAAAGGCCGTCAACGTCGGCGGCGTTGATTCCCAACAGGCCGATCGCTTCATCCGAGAAGTCAAACTGAGCGGGGGATTGGAACACCCCAACCTCGTCCGTGCGTTGGACGCCGTCGAAAATGAGAAAGGACAATTGTTCCTCGTGATGGAATACGTTGAAGGCTGTGATGTCTCGACGCTGATCAAAAAGACGAGCCAGGCGCTTCCGGTTGAAGTCGCCTGTTCGATTGTCGCGCAGGCGGCGGACGGGCTTGCCCACCTCCATGATCAATCCATCTTCCACCGCGACGTCAAACCCTCCAACATTCTCCTGTCCAAAACCGGCGAGGTGAAACTTGCCGACTTCGGCTTGGCCCGGCATCAGGACCAAGAACATCTGACCATGGCAGACTGTGTCGCCGGGTCGCCGCCATACATGGCTCCCGAATGTTTTGCAGGGGGCGAGGCCGGGGCCGCCAGCGATATCTACTCACTCGGTTGCGTTTTGTTTCAGTTGCTCACCGGCACAACACCCGAAAGACCCAGCACCACCAGAAATGCTCTGAAGAAACGTCGGAAACTTTTAACCTATCGGGGGGACTGCCCGCCACGGTTGCAAAAGTTATTGGATCGAATGTTGAAACCAGATCCAACAGTCCGAGGTGAATGCACGGCCCAGATTGTCGCCACCGTGCTCCGTGAATTGGCCGGTACAGCGACCCCCATGGATGCGATAAACCTGATGGGCACCCTGACCGAACAAGGTGTGGCCCAGAATGCCGCCTCCCGATCAACCGCGCCTCACGAAACCGACCCCAGCAACCCGAAAAAGAAGAGGCGCCGCGTTATGGCGGGGCTCGCCGTACTGGCGCTCGGTCTTGTGGCCGCCGCCTTCACGGTCCACTCCTTGCAGCCCACGACGCCGGAGAGTTCAGCACTGTTGATCGCCTCCTACTCGCCAGAAAGCCCATTGGTGAAGGATCTTGTCAAAGGCCTCGACCGCTCCCTGAAAGGACGCGTGGACTTTTCCACGGTCTATCTGCGATCCAAAGAACATCAAGGGGGCGCCGGCTGGCTTCTCTGGCTCGATGAGAAACGGGGAGAAGTCGACGAGATGCTCTCCACGATGACCAACGCCGAATTCATCGTGGTGTCTGATGATGCCGCACTCGACTTCGTGGCCGATTCATACAACCAATATTTCTGCGGTCTCAACGTGTTTTACTGCGGCGTGAATCAGAAAAGTGCCGCCTTCGAGATCATCCAGGAAAAAAACCTCGAACTGTATTTTAACGGGATCGGGGAAACCGCGGAAATATGGAGCAATTTCAAGAGGGTTCTCCGCTTGGTTCGAGACGTGCACGACGACGCGACCCGTATTGTCGTCATCAACGACCACTTGATGTCCGGTTCAAATTGGCGGCGCATTATGAGCGAACGCATCGCACCCAAAGAGCAGGAAGTGCACTTGGAACCGGACCTCCAAGAGTGGGCCAAGCATATCACCTTTGAGTTCCTACCGAAGCAGGACACCAACACGTTCGAGTTTTGCGAGAATGTCCTCGGCCAACTCGATGGTCGCGACACCGTGGCGATTCTCGGGGCGTACCGGCGGGGCAACCACACCGAAACCAAAAAAGCTCTCAGCTACCCCCAATCTGCGGAAACCATTTGCCGCCACCTTTCTCTTCGCGACCCGAACACCGAGTTGCCACCCGTTCCCGTGTACGGCTTACTGGGATTCAGTGTGGGTGGTGAAGGCCCAGCCCACGCGCTGGCTCCGGGCAAAGGCTGCATCGCCGCGATTTGTGTGGATATCGAAGAGGAAGGCTACACCATCGGCGAGCGGATCAACGCATTCCTCGATAGCCCTCCCGGCAGCCGCGAATTCAATTACGGCACCTTTCCAGCCCACTCAAACCCTCTGTTTTTAACCGATCCCCACTGGCTGGAAGCCTTGGATCTCCAAGACGATATGGCCGCGTTCGAAAAAAGCCTGACGTCGAAACAGTAAAAAACGTGGGAAGCCGGCCTCGTCCGGGCGACGATCCGCAAAGCACGTGGAGACTCCTTTGTGTTTGTGTTCATAATTCCCCATTCACGATTCACAATTCTCCATTCCTCCTGCACAACTCCCCATGGATCTTTTCTCCGGCAAGCAACCACCCAAAACCCGTCCGCTCGCGGCGCGTATGCGTCCCGAGATCCTGGACGACATCGTCGGACAAGATCATATTCTCGGACCCGGCCAACTGCTGCGCCGCGCGATCGAAGCCGACCGACTGGGTTCGATCATTTTCTACGGTCCGCCCGGCACCGGCAAAACCTCGACCGCCGAAGTAATCGCCAAGGCGACCGAACGCCGCTTCGAACGCGCGTCCGGCGTGCTCGATAAACTCGCCGACCTGCGCAAAATTCTCGGCGCCGCCAAACACCGGGTCGAAATGTCCGGCGACGAAACCATCCTGTTCATCGACGAGATCCACCGCTTCAACAAATCGCAACAAGACATCCTCCTGCCCTACGTCGAAGAAGGATTCATCACGCTGATCGGCGCGACCACGCACAACCCGTTCTTCTTCATCAACAATCCGCTCACTTCGCGTTCGCAGATCTTCCAACTCGAACCCCTCGACATCGACAGCGTCGCCGCCCTGCTACGCCGTGCCGTCACCGATCCGCGCGGCCTCGCCGATCTAAAGCTCGAAGTCGACGACGACGCGATCCGGCATCTCGCCGCCGTGTGCGAAGGCGACGCGCGGCGTTCGCTCAACGCGCTCGAGATCGCCGCCCTCACCACCGAACCAGATTCGAAACGCGACGGCCTGATCCACATCACCCGCGAGGTCGCCGAAGTGTCGATCCAGAAGAAAGCGATTCGTTACGACCACGACGAGGACGAACACTACGACACCATTTCCGCCTACATCAAAAGCGTGCGCGGTTCGGATCCGCAGGCCGCGATCTACTGGCTGGCCAAGATGTTGTACGCCGGCGAGGACCCGCGCTTTATCGCCCGCCGTCTGGTCATTCTCGCGTCCGAAGACATCGGCAACGCCGACCCCACCGCGCTGACCCTGGCCGTGTCTGGACTGCGCGCGGTCGAGTTCATCGGCATGCCCGAAGCCAAACTCACGCTCACCCAAGTCACCGCCTATCTCGCCACCGCGGCAAAATCCAACGCCAGCACCATCGCCATTATGGAGGCGACCCAGGACATCAAAGGCGGCCGCGTTCAGAGTGTGCCCAAGCACCTGCGCGACAAGCACTACAAAGGCGCCGACGAACTCGGCCACGTCGGCTATCAATATCCGCACGACCACGAAGGCCACTTTGTCGCCCAGGAATACATGCCGCACAAAGCCGAGTACTACCGCCCCGCCGATCAGGGTTTTGAAAAGAAGATCCGCGAACGAATGGCCCACTGGGAACGGCTGCGGCGCGACAGCCAGTCCGAGAAATAGAACGGTCCGCGAGGCGGATGACGGTCGCGTTCGGATTGACCGCGGAATGACGGTAGAGTAGAGAACAGCAGGCGGGATTCCTCCCGACCCTGCTGTTCCCCCTCATCGAACCGGACGTGCAGATTTCCCGCATCCGGCTCTCCTGTCCACTCCTCAGAGGCGCAACAGACCGAGCTCTTCGAGGTAGGCATAATGACTCATTCCTTTCGGGCGGTGGTACTTGCGTTGACTCCGACGGTTGAGATGAACCACCATGCGCCGCCGCGCGTAGTGATTCACATCGCCGAAGGCCTTGCGCGGATAGCCGAAGCCGAAGTATTGACTCCAGCCAGACAGATACCGGTTCAGGTCCTCGACGATCCGGGGACTCGGCTTGAAGCAGTGGCGCGGGCAGGTCTTCTCTCGAATCGCCGCGCGCGCCCGCTTCAACGACTTCTTTGACGGCACCACGTTGAGGTAGGTCCGGTCCCTGCCGTGCAGATCTC